>WNGD01004905.1_pt1 | contig 37036 bp, 46 predicted proteins | sample 5400671 | NCBI WGS metagenome assembly WNGD01 (sample SAMN13153369, study PRJNA577476) | soil metagenome | isolation source: 40 cm soil or saprolite under grassland replicate 2 | place: USA:California | collected 2016-06-15 | reverse complement strand
GACGGCGACGGTCGACTCGGCGGGGTCGGCGTCTGCTTCGCGCATGACGTGGATGGCCTCCGGTGCCGTGCGCGACGCCTGTCGCGCCGCGCTCGAGGAGCGGGAGCGGAACGGCGGCGACGAGGTGGATGTCGAGCGGATCTATCGCCACCCGCGCACGTCGCCGCTCGACCCGGAGACCGGACAGACGACCGGCGAGCGCTCACACGTCGCGTATGCGTGTGCGGCGATGCGCGTGGTCGCCGAGGTCGACGTCGAGCTCGGCCTGACGCGGGTCGTCTGGATCGGGACCGCGCAGGACGTCGGCAAGGCGGTGAATCCGCAGGCGGTGACGGGTCAGATCGAGGGCGGCACCGCGCAGGGCCTCGGGCTCGCCCTGATGGAAGAGATCCAGACGCGCGACGGGTTGATCACCAACGCGAGCTTCACCGACTACCTGATCCCCACGACGCTCGACATGCCGCCGGTCGTCTCCGAGCTCGTCGAGGAGGCCGAGCCTGATGCTCCCTATGGCGTCAAGGGTGTGGGCGAGCCGCCGACGGTCGTCTCGACCGCGGCGATCGTCGCGGCGTTGCGCGCCGCGACCGGCCGTGACCTGGTTCGCGTGCCGGTCAGGCCGGACGACATCGTCGGGCTGTAGGTTCCGCGGCGATGAAGGTCTTCAACCTGAACGCCGACGAGTGGGATCGCACCGAGGAGCGCGAGGGCTGGCGGAGCAAGGACGCTTGGGTGGGCGCGCGCATCGGCGCCGAGCTGATCGGCGGGAGCATGTACGAGCTGGAGCCCGGCGATCGCCTCTGGCCGTACCACACGCATCACGCGAACGAGGAGTGGTTGGTCGTCTTGCGCGGCCAGGCGACGCTTCGCACTCCCGAGGGCGAGCGAACGTTGAGCGAGGGCGACGTTATCTGCTTCCCGCGCGGCAAAGGAGGTGCGCATCAGGTCCGCAACGAGACGGATTCGGCGATCCGCGTGCTCATGCTCTCTACGTTGATCGCGCCGGACATCGTCGAGTACCTCGACAGCGGCAAGGTCGGGGCGCGCAGTGTCAAGGGCGAACGGATCCTGCTCAGCCGTCCGGGCCCCGAGCTCGACTACTGGGAAGGCGAGGATTAGCTCAGCCGCTGTGCAGGGCGCGGCGCGAGATCCTCAGCGCAGCGAGCAGGAGCACGAGCACCGCCGCGATTCCGACGACGTACTCGACGACACCGACCCCGTCATGCATGACGAGCGCGCGGGAGAGCGCAAACGCAGCGGCGACGAGAACGCCGGCGACGAAGAGAGTGCGGATGCGCACGAGTCGAACATAACTCATGCGGCGAGCGTGGGGAAGATTTCCGCGCGCTCGCCGCGTGCCTTCACTACCCTGGCATTCCCTCCGGCATCGGTGCGCTCTCGTCGCTCTGGAAGAAGCTGAACTCGTTGCCTTCGCTGTCCTTGCAGCGCGCGAACCAGCCGATGCTCGGGATCGGCTGCTTCTCATCGGCGTCGCCGCCGAGTTCGCGCACCTTGGCGAGGTCGGCGTCGATCTCGTCGCTGCCGAGGTAGATCGTCGTCCCCGCGGCGCCCTCCATGCCGAAGACGGCGCCGCCCTGGTCGCCTTCCTGGAACATCAGGTACTGCATTCCGGGCATCCCGGCGTCGTTGAGCGACCAGCCGCCGACGCCTTCCCAGAACTTCTTGCCGCGCTCGAGGTTCTGCGCGGGAAACTCGACGTGCACGATCTTCTTGCCCATCTCGACGGCCTCCTTTCGGCGATGAAGCTATACGCTCACGCCTCCACGAACGAAGGGGAAGCGATGGTTCGCGCGATCGTGCTGTACGACGACGAGCCCGACACGGCTCGCTATGAGCAACACGCCGAGCTGTGTCGCAAGGTGCCGGGTGCGACGTTCCGGCACGGCAAGGTGTTTGGTGCGCCGATGGGCGAGCCGCGGTACCGCTACTACGCGGAGTGGGAGTGGCCGGACCTGGACGGCTTCAAGGCGGCGGCCCGGGGCGAGGAGTTCATGGCGACGGGCAAGGACGCGATGGAAATGGGCGGGCGCTTCAGCGTGATGTTCGCGAACGTTGACTGAGCCGACGCATCCGCGACCGAGGTCGCCGGAGGAGCTCGGCTTCGAGGCGATCGTGTACGAGAAGGCGCCGCCGCGCGCGACAATCACGCTCAACCGTCCCGAAGTCCTGAATGCGTTCGATTTCCGGCTGCTGCGCGAGCTGGCGCGCGCGTGCGAGGACGCGTCCTGGGACGATGACATCCGCGTCGTCGTGCTCACCGGCGCGGGGCGTGCCTTCTGCGTCGGCGCCGACCTGAAGTCGTGGTCGCAGGACTATCTGGGCAAACCGCGCGAGTACTGGAAGTGGTTCGGTGCGTTCAAGGATGCGCACGACAAGCTGCGGGAGATCGGCAAGCCGACGCTCGCGCGGATCAACGGGATCGCCGTCGGCGGTGGCAACGAGCTGCAGATGGCGTGCGACCTCGCGGTGATGGTCGACGGCGCGTTCATCCGCCACGTCGGGCTCGAGCACGGCTCCGTGCCCGCAGGCGGCGCGACGCAGTGGCTGCCCGTGTTCGTCGGCGACCGCCGCGCGCGCGAGATCATCTACATGTGCGAGGAGATCCCGGCTGCGCAGGCTGCGGAGTGGGGTCTCGTCAACTGGGCCGTGCCGGCGGCGGAACTGGACGCCAAGGTGGACGTGATCGTCGAGAAGCTCGCCACGAAGCTCCCGCAGACGACGCGGTACGCCAAGCAGCAGCTCAACTTCTGGCGTGACCTGTCGTGGCACGAGACGGTCAACCACGCGCGCGACTGGCTCGCGCTGTCGATGCTCGGCGACGAGGCCCAGGCGGCTGTCCATGCTTTCCTGGGCCGGTCGGGAAAGAAGGCAACCGACCAGACATGACAGTGCTGTGGAAACAACGTCTCACTTTCGGCACGAACTCCACGTCCCTTCGTGACAGTTCGGCCACGGCCCTGTGGGCCGTGGCCGGGGACAGTCCCGAGCCGCGTCCCGAAGGGACGCGGCTCCCGCGGGCGCCGCTGCGGACGTGGCGGACCTAGTTCTCGTCGAGCGCGAGGAGCCGATCGCGGTCGTGCTCCTGAACCGCCCGCAGCAGCTCAACGCTCTCTCCGACGCGTTGATGGACGAGCTCGTGGCCCGGCTGCAGGAGCTCGACCGCGACGAGGCCGTCCGCTGCATCGTGCTGGGCGGCTCCGAGCGTGTCTTCGCCGCCGGCGCCGACATCGGCGAGCTCGCGCGCAGCTCCGCGATCGAGCTCTACTACGCGCGCCGGGTCGAGCGCTGGGACGCGATCCGCAACCTGTGGACGCCGTTGATTGCGGCCGTGTCCGGCTACTGCCTGGGCGGCGGCTGCGAGCTCGCGCTCTCGTGCGATCTCATCGTCGCGTCCGAGACGGCACGTTTCGGCCAGCCCGAGACGTCGCTCGGGATCATTCCCGGGGCGGGAGGCACGCAGCGCCTGACGCGTGCGGTCGGCAAGGCGACCGCGATGGACGTCATCCTCAGCGGCCGCCTGCTCTCGGCCGACGAGGCCCACGCGGCCGGTCTCGTGGCGCGTGTCGTCGCGCGCGAGGCGTGGCTCGACGAAGCGAAGCGCGTCGCGCGCGAGATCGCCTCGAAGGGGCCCGTCGCGACGCGGCTCGCGAAGGAGTCCGTGAACCGAGCGTACGAGTCGACGTTGCAGCTCGGCCTGGAGTACGAGCGCCGTGCGCTGTACCTGTCCTTCGCGTCCGAGGATGCGAAGGAGGGCCTGACCGCGTTCACGGAGAAGCGCAAGCCAGACTTCCGCGGGCGTTGACAGGTTTCTCGCGGCTGCTCGAGCCGCCGCGCCTGCGCACGCTCGCCGGCGCCGCCGAGGAGGACCGCCGCGCGACCTGGCTGGAGCTCTTCTTCGACCTCGTCTTCGTCGCCGCGGTGGGACAGCTTGCGAACGCTCTCAGCGCGGCCCCGACCACCGGCCGCTTCTTCGAGTTCCTCGGGGTCTTCGTTCCCGTGTGGTGGGCCTGGATGGGCTTCACGTTCTACGCCAACCGGTTCGACACGGACGATCTGCTCTATCGCCTGCTGTTGTTGCTGGCGATGTTCGGTGTGGCTGTGCTCGCCACGACGGTTCCGGGCGTCTTCGACGGAGCGAGGCCTGGCTTCCCGCTCGCGTACGTCGGTGTACGGCTCGTCCTGCTCGTCCTCTATGCGCGCGCGAGCCGCCACGTCCCGGAGGCGCGGGCGCTCACGACGACCTTCCTGGCGGCGTTCAGTGCCGCGATCCTCATCTGGCTCGCTTCGCTCGCAGCGCCGCAACCGTGGAACTACCTCATGTGGGGAGCCGCGCTCGTGATCGAGGTCCTGGTCCCGATCCCGGCCTGGCGGCTGGTACGGGACGCGCCGATCCACCCCCGTCACCTTCCCGAGCGCTTCGGGTTGCTGACGTTGATCGTTCTCGGAGAGTCCGCGACGAGGAGACGGTCATCGCCCGGGGGATCCTGAGCGGGCTGACGTCCACGTACGCGAACTACTTCGTCGTGGTCGGGCTCGCGGTGCTCGGCGCCGGCGTCAAGCTCGCGATCTTTGCCGCCGGCGGGGAGCACCGCTATGACGGAACCTCCTGGATCCTGTCCGCGGGCCTGGCGATGACGATGCTCGGGCTCGCCGTCACCCAGCTCTTCGCCGGGGCGATCGTGATCGACGCCGACGTGCTCCTGCGCGCGGCGACCGCGGCGATCGCTCTGGTGCTGATCCCCTTCGGGCTGTCCCCGTTGGTCGTCGTGATCGTTCTCGCCGCGGTGCTCGTCACGCAGGTCGCCTACGAGCTGGCGCGCCACGAGGCGCACACGGTCTAACCGCTCGGCGCGAGCGGCTGGTAGGTGCCGAAATGCCAGGCGTTCCCTTCGGGATCGCGGGCGCTGTACTCGCGGGAATAGCCGAGGTCCCGCAACTCGCTGACGATCTCAGCGCCTGCGGCCTGGGCCCGCGCGTAGTGCGCGTCGGCATCCTCCACGGCGATGTAGATGCCCATCCCGGGGCCACCCGCGCCGCGTGTCGCCGGCAGGCCGGGCTTCGACGAGCCGAGCATCACGATCCCGTTGCCGAACCGGAGCTCTGCATGCTCGACGGAGCCGTCGTCGCCTGCGTGATACGCGTGACGTTCGGCTCCGAACGCTGATTCGAGAAACGCGATCGCCCCCTCGGCATCGTCGTAGGTGCGCCACGGGAACACGGTTGGGTGTTGCATGCCTCCCCTCTCTGTCGAGCCGAGCCTACGAGATCAGGCGTCGAGCTCGACCGGAATCAGCTCGACCTCGCGCTCGCGGCCCTCGCGAATCACCTTCGCGCGCACGGCGTGGCCGATCAGTTCGCTGACGACGACTCGCTGCAGCTCGTCCATACCCTCGATCGGCGTGCCGTCGAGCTCCACGATCAAGTCTTCGGGTCGCATCCCGGCACGGTCGGCCGGGCCTCCTTCGACCACCTGCACGACTTCGACGCCGCCGTTGCGGCCCAGCTTGCGCGCGAGGCGCGGCGGCAACGGCCGCGGCCCGCCTGCGATGCCGAGGTAGGCGCGCCGGAAGCGGCCCTCCGTCATCAGCGCGCCGATGATCCGGCGCGTCGCGGCGTTGATCGGCACTGCGAGGCCGAGGCCGATGCCGGCAACGGCGGTGTTGATCCCGACGACCCGCGCGCGACCGTCCGCAAGCGCACCGCCGGAGTTGCCGGGATTGAGCGCGGCATCGGTCTGGATGACGTTGTCGACGACGCGGACGTTCGCGCCGGATCGTGTCGGCAGCGAGCGTCCCAGCGCCGAGACGACGCCTGCGGTGACCGAGCCGGTGAAGCCGTGGGGATTCCCGATTGCGACGACCAGTTGCCCGACGCGAAGGGCCTCGGCGTCGCCGAGCTCGGCCGGGTGAAGCTCACGGCCGTCGGCGCGCAGCACGGCCAGGTCCGAGAGGGGGTCCGATCCGACGACCGTGAAGTCGAGCTCACGGCCGTCGACGAACGAAGCCCGGCCGCCGTCGGTGCGTGCCACGACGTGTGCGGAGGTGAGCATGAAGCCGTCGGGCGTGACCACGACCGCGCTCCCGCCACCCTCCAGCAGGCGACCGCCGCGCACACGCCGTGAGACGCGAAGGTTCGCCACCGACGGCGAAAGCCGTTCCGCGACCGTGATCACGGCCTGTGAGTACGCGTCGAGCGCTTCTGCTTCGGTGACCTCCCCGGGGGTCGAGGAGATGAACGTCAGCTCCATACGGCCAAGCTAGCAACGCTGCTGGCGCCTACGTCGATCTGCGAAAGTCCGGGCGATGGCCGAGGTCGAGACGAGCCGCGACGGCGCCGTCCTGACGATCAGGCTCAACCGTCCGGACGTCCTCAACGCCCTCAACACGGACATGCACCGCGCCCTCGCGGTGGGTCTCAAGGACGCGCGCGACTCGTCCGTGCGTGCCGTCGTCCTCACCGGCGCAGGCCGCGGCTTCTGCGTCGGGCAGGACCTGACCGAGTTCCGCGAGACGTCCGGCGACATCGGCGCGCGCCTGCGCGAGAACTACCACCCGAACATCCGCGCCCTTCGGGCGCTCGAGAAGCCGGTCATCGCCGCCGTCAACGGCGTCGCGGCCGGCGCGGGCATGTCCCTTGCCTGCGCGTGCGACGTGCGCCTCGCGGCGGACACCGCGAGCTTCATCCCGGCCTTCATCAACATCGGCCTGATCCCGGACTCGGGCGGGTCGTACTTCGTCACGCGCATCCTCGGGCCCGCCCGCGCCTTCGAGTGGCTCGCCTCCGGGAAGAAGCTCTCCGCGGCCGAGGCGCAGGCCTGGGGTCTCGTGTCGGAGGTCGTGGAGACAGGGATCCTCGCCCGTCGCGCGTCGGAGCTGGCGGCGCAACTCGCCGAGCTGCCGACGCGTGGCATCGGCATGACGAAACGCCTGCTCGACCGCGCCGTCGACTCGTCGCTCGAGGACCAGCTCGAACGGGAGGCGCAGCTGCAGGCGGCCGCCACGCAGACGGACGACTTCAAGGAAGGTGTCGCGGCGTTTCTCGAGAAACGACCGCCGCGCTTCAGCGGCAGCTAGTCGTTATTGCAAGTCTTCATGCCCAGTTGCGTTGCGAGCTGGTTGCTCTGCTGATTGTGCTGCGTCGCCTGCGGAACCACAGCTTGCACGCCCTTGATGTCGTTGCTCTTTGCCTTGTCGCGGATCTCCGTCAGATCGCCTTTGAGGTTCTCGACCTGCGTCAGCCACTGATCGACCGTCGACTGCTCGTCCGCCGGCGGCTTTAGCTTGCGCAGGTCCGAGATCGCATGGTCGAGGATCGGCAACGTCTTGTCCGCGACGTTCGCGAGATCCGACAGGTTCGACGGATTCGCGAGCGCCTTCGTCTGCTGCGTGTATTTGGCGCAGATGGCGTCGGCCTTCGTTGCGTATTCGTCACGCGTTAGGGGCTTGCCTCCGCCGCCTCCGCCGCAGCCGGTGGCGAGGAAGATGGCAACCAAAAAGAAGGATGCCCGCCGCACACGAGTACCGTAACGCCTCCGGTGGACGAGACTCGTCTGCGAGTCCACGGCCAGGAGCCTCTGCGGCGGCGGCGGCTCGTCGTGTTCCTGCGCGCGGTGCTGTTCGTGCCGCACTACATCGTGATCGCGGTCTGGAGCCTGCTCGCGCTTCCGGCGGTCGTAGTGGCGTGGCTCGCGCTGCTGATCGAGGGTCGCCTGCCGCCGTGGTTGCAGCGATTTCTCGGCGCCTACCTGCGCTACACGGGTCAGGCGTCCGCGTGGTTTCACCTGCTCTCCGGGCGCTATCCCGATCCGCTGCACACGCTCGAGCATCCGTTCGCGATCGACGTGCCCGAACGTCCACGCCAACGACGGCTGATCACATTGGCGCGTCTCGTTCTGGCCGTCCCTGCCCTGATCCTGGCCAGCGTCTTTCGGGTCGTTCTCAGCGTCGCTGCTGTCGCAGCGTGGTTCACGGCGCTGGCGCTCGGCCGGACGACCGCCGGCTTGCAGGAGCTCGGCACCTTCTGCTTGCGCTACGAGCTCGAGACGGAGGCGTACGTGCTGTTGCTGACCGCCCGCTATCCGCGGCTCGCGCCGCCGCGTATCAGTCCAGCGCCTGAATGATCTCGTCGGTCTCGGGCCAGCGGCCTTCGCGCTGCTTCGAGAAAAGGAGCTTGCCGTCGGCGACGACGTCGAACTGGCTCTTCTCCCCGGACACCGCCTCGGCGTCATGTGACGTGCGGTCCTTCAGCTCGGCCGCGAGACTCGCGGCCCGGCGGTCATAGCCGTCTCAGACGGGGCAGTAAAAGATCTCGACGCGTGCCATCTCGTCTGACTCTAGCGATGTAGTACGTCGCTGAGCTCCCAGCGCTCGTCGCCGCCCTTGATCGTCTCCTCCTTCGCGAGGCCGATGCCGCGGATGTAGAGCTTGTGGTCGAGTACGCCCGGCTCGAGCGGTGTCCACTCTTTCGTCAGCAGCGCGTGCGCCGAGGCGGTGTAGGAAACGACGACGGACGCGGAGACGCTCACAACCGTGAAGTGATCCTCGGCGTGCCCCTTGTAGTACTCCTGCCGGAACGACTCGCCGACCGTGGGGTCGGTCGGCATGATGATTCCCGGCTGCGCGCCGTCGACCCCCGCCAGCCACGACCCTTCGCGGCTCGTGACATGACCGGTCTTGTTCAGCTCGGCGGTGGCCTCACCGAAGTACCAGACGTTGCCGGCGTCGTCCTGCGCATACCAGTCGGTCGTCCGTTCCTCGAGGCGACCCTTCAGGTACAGGCGATCGTCGACCGCGGTGCAGCGAACGCCGCGGATCGTCCTCGTCCGGCCCGTGATGCGGACGACGTCGCGACCGTTCTGTCCGTCCTTCTCGCCCGTGTAGACGAACGTCGTTCCCGCGTCGAGCGGGAACCACGGATTGCGCGCGCCGTGAACGAACGTCGGCTGGGGTAACGCATGCGAGCCGGCGCTGCCCGACCCACACGCGGCGCAGACGCACGCCGTCAGCACCGCGCCAATCGCGAGGACCGATCGCAACGACCTTCCCTTTCGTCTGCGCACCCGGCTCCTTTCGTCGAAGAGCCCCGACCGTAGGGAGGCCAGGTTAGACGCCGATGAGAGCCGCAAAGCCGCCTCTCATCCGACTCTCATCGAGAACAGCGAACATTCAGCGAGATGCGTGTGCTGATCGTCGAGGACGAGCCGAGGATGGCCGGCCTTGTGCGCCGAGGCGTCGTCGAAGAAGGACATGCTGCCGACGTCGCCGCGCAGGGGGAGGACGCCGTGTGGATGGCTGAGGCGCATCCCTACGACGCCATTGTTCTCGACGTGATGCTGCCGGGCTGGGACGGCTACGAAACCTGTCGACGGTTGCGGAGCGCAGGCGTGTGGGCGCCGGTGCTGATGCTCACCGCGCGCGACGCCGTCGAGGACCGTGTCGCAGGCCTCGACGCGGGCGCGGATGACTATCTGATCAAGCCCTTCTCTCTCGCCGAGCTGCTGGCGCGCCTGCGCGCGCTCGTTCGCCGCGGCGGCGTCGAACGTCCGACTGACCTCCTCGTCGGCGATCTCCGGCTCGACCCTGCTGCTCGGCGTGTCTGGCGCGCGGAGACCGAGGTGGCGCTGTCACCGAAGGAATTCGCCTTGCTCGAGACATTCATGCGCCGCCCCGGTCAGGTGCTCTCGCGCCTGCAGCTCCTCGAGCATGCCTGGGACTTCGCGTACGAGAACCGCTCCAACGTCGTCGACGTCTACGTTCGCTACCTCCGCGAAAAGCTCGACCGGCCCTTCGGTCGCGCCTCCTTCGAGACGGTGCGCGGCGCGGGGTACAGGTTGCGCGAGGCGTGAGGAGGCTGCCGATCCGTATCCGCCTCACGGTCGTCTTCTCGGCCGCGATGGCGGCCGTGCTTGCCGGCGCGGGCTTGTTCGCCTACATGCGCGTGGGGGCCGATCTCAACCGGGCCCTCGACCAGCAGCTGCGCGGCCGCGCGCAAGACCTGTCCGCCCTGGTCCGCCGCGGCGGATCGCTAGGGACGACCGACGGCCGGCTCGTCGAGCAGGGCGAGTCGTTCGCCCAGTTGCTGACTCGGCGGGGACGCATCGTCGACGCGACGCCGCGGCTGCGACGCGTCGTCCTCCTGCGGCCGGACGAGCTCGCACGGGCGCGCGACCATGCGCTGTTCCTCAACCGGCCCTCGGTGCCGGGGCTCGACGAGCCGGCGCGGATGCTGGCGGTGCCGGTGGCCCGCTTCGTCCTCGTCGCGGGCGCAACGCGCCAGAACCGTGCGGAGACCCTGAACAGCCTGCGCGATGCGTTCCTGATCGGCGGTCCGCTCGCGCTGCTGCTGGCCTCGCTGGCCGGCTATCTGCTCGCCGGGGCTGCCCTCCGGCCGATCGAGTTGATGCGCCGCCGCGCCGCCGCGATCTCGGCGGCGTCCCTGGACGAACGCCTTCCGGTCCCCGCGGCGGGGGACGAGGTTTCCCGGCTCGGCGAGACGCTCAACGAGATGCTGGCTCGGATCGAGGGCGGCCTTGCGCGGGAGCGCAGATTCGTCGCCGACGCGAGCCACCAGCTGAGGACGCCGCTTGCGCTGCTGAAGGTGGAGCTCGAGCTCGCGCTCGGACGTGCACGTTCCAAGGACGAACTTCGGGACGCGGTTCTGGCCGCGGCCGAGAGCACCGAGCGGCTGTCGCGTCTCGCGGACGATCTGCTCTTGCTCGCGCGCGCCGAGGAGGGCCGGGTGTCGCTCAAGCGCGAGCAGACGGACGTCGCCGACCTCCTCCAACACCTTGCGGCCCGTTTCGACGTCCGCGTCGAGGCCGACCCGCTCGTGCTCTCCGCCGACCGCCCGAGACTCGAGCAGGCGCTCGGCAACATGGTGGACAACGCCCTGCGCCATGGAGCCGGCGTGGTGACGTTGACGGCGCACGCGCGCAACGGGACCGCCGAGCTCCACGTGCTCGATGACGGTGCCGGCTTCCCCGAGGACTTTCTCGAGCACGCCTTCGAGCGCTTCAGCCGGGCGCAACCGACCGACGGCGACGGCAGCGGCCTCGGGCTCGCGATTGTCGAGACGATCGCGACCGCGCACGGCGGCCGGGCCGAGGCGGCCAACCGCCCCGAAGGCGGCGCAGACGTCTGGCTCGCTTTGCCCATGCGACCTGTGCGATAACTCGGGTGAGGGCAGCACCGTTGGGCGAGGGGTCGCCAACTGCAACCGGGGAGGCGCTCATGAGCGCTGATTCACAGCCCATTGTCCTGATCCACGGCATGTGGATGACGCCGCGGAGCTGGGACAGCTGGGTCGACCACTACGCCGATCGTGGCTATCGCGCGATCGCACCGGGCTGGCCGGGGGTCAGGGATCCCGAAGAAACGCGCCGTGATCCGTCGGCGCTGAAAGGGCTCGGGATCAAGACGGTCGTCGACCACTACGACCAGATCATTCGCGGCCTCGACCGGCCGCCGATCATCATCGGGCACTCGTTCGGCGGGCTCTTCACGCAGCTCCTGCTCGACCGCGGCCTCGGCGCCGCCGGAGTCGCGGTCGGAACCGCGACGCCCAAGGGTGTCGTCCTGTTGCCTCCGTCGACGCTCCGCGCAGGTCTCCCGGCGCTCAAGAATCCGTTCAACCGCAACGGCCTGTGCCCGCTGACGGAGAAGCAGTTCAGGTGGCGGTTCACGAACACGCTGAGCCCGGAGGAGTCAGATGCGATCTACCGGGACCAGTGCATCCCGGGGACGAATCGGCCGTTCTTCGAAGCGGCGTTCGCGAACATGAGCAGTCATTCGCCGGCTGCGGTCAACTACTCGAATCCGGCGCGCGCGCCGCTCTTGCTCATCTGCGGCGGCGAGGATCACATCAGTCCGCCCTCTGTGAACAAGACGCTCCTCAAGCTGCAGAGCAAGGCGCCGTCGGCGACCGACCTGAAGGTCTATCCGGGCCGTCCGCACTTCATGGCGGGGCTGGACGGATGGGAGGAGCTCGCCGACCACGCGCTGAATTGGTCGCTCGAGCGCGCTGGTGGGGCGCGGCCGGCAGCGGCTACTCCTGCGCCAACGACAGCAGGTTCGTAACGGTTGTCCAGTTTCGGGCGGTCGCCGTAACACCGAGTCGCTGGCCTGCGAGCAGCGTCCAGAGCTGCGACCGCCCGATGCCTTCGGGGTGCCACGCGTAGATCTCGCGACCGCTGGCGACGACCCGCTCGGGCGGCACGGCGGCTTCCTCAACGCGTCGGATGACGTCGCGCGTCGGCTTCGCGTCCAGGAAGCTCACCTGGTAGCGCTTGGGGTTCGTGGCGAGCTGCTCGAGCGGGTTCAGCTCGACGACCTTCGCGAGTTGCGAGCGGGTTCGGACGACGACGGCGATGTCGAGGTCGAACTCCTTCGCGATCAGCCTTTTGGCCTCGCGCACGACGTCGTCCGCCTTCGCGGTGCTCGCGAGGACGATGTTGCCGCTCTGGAGATACGTGCGTACGTCGCCGAAGCCCGCGGCGGTGAGGACGTCGCGCAACACCGCCATCGCGATGCGGTTGCGCCCGGCGAGATTGATCCCGCGTAGGAGGAGGATGTGCTGCGCCACGCGGCCTGGGTCCTAGCTAATCATGCCTCGGGATGACCTCGTATCCGATCCCTGACACGGCTGCGGCCGAGAGCCTCGGCTCGGCACTTCGAAAGGTCGGCTACACCGAGTCCGCGGTGCACGAGCTGCTCGGAGAGGACGCCTACTCGAGCGAAGAGGAGGACGCGACCGCCGATGAGCGGCGACTACCGGACACCGGGCTTGCGACAGTGATCCGCATCTTCTTTCTGCAGCGTTCGGTCCCCACCGGCGAGGCCGTCCGGGCGCTCGGCCGCAGCGGCGTCCAGGCGCTCGAGATCACCGGGCTGGCCGGCGTCGGCGACGAGGTCGTCCCCCGCGTGCGCATCCTCCCGATCGGACGGCTACTGGTCGCAGCGGACGGTTACTCCCAGGGTGATGACCCGGCCGACTACGTCGCGGTCTACTCACCGACTTCGCGCCTCTGCGACTCGCTCACCCCCCGGCCCCGCATCGCGCGCGCGCTCGACGTCGGCACCGGGAGCGGCATTCAGGCGCTGCTGGCAGCCTCGCACGCCGAGCACGTCGTCGCGACCGACGTGAACGCGCGTGCGCTCGCCTTCGCCGAACTGAATGCCGCGCTCAACGGAGTGACGAACGTGGAGTGCCGCCGCGGCAGCCTCTTCGAGCCTGTCACGGGCGAGACGTTCGACCTGATCACGTGCAACGCCCCGTACGTTGTCTCTCCGGAGCGTCGCTGGGCGTACCGCGACTCCGGCTTTCAGGCGGACGAGATCTCGGAACGAGTGGTGCGGGACGCAGCCGCGCATCTGGCCGACGGCGGCTTCGCGACGCTGCTCGTGAGCTGGCTGGCGCGGGACGAAGACCAGCCGGACGTGCGTGCGCTCGAGTGGGCGGAACAGACGAGCTGCGACAGCTGGATCCTCTCGACGTGGGACTCCGACCCGCTCAGCCACGCGAGCGAATGGAACTCTCACCTCGCTGGCGATCCCGAAGCGTTCGGCCGTGCGCTCGACGACTGGACGGCGTACTTCGAGGGGCTGGGGGTGCGTTGGATCAGCGAGGGCGCTGTCCTTCTGCACAAGCGACCCGGCGGCGGTGAGACCCAGACCCGCGTCGACTCGATCGAAGAGGACGACGTCGGCGTCGCCGGTGAGCAGATCCAGCGTGCGTTCGCCGCGCGCGCGCGACTCTCGGAGCTTGACGGGCAGGACGATCTCCGAGAGCGGCGCCTCTCGCTCGAGATGGCGTTCTGGATGGAACAGGAGCTCGAGCCGAACAGGGGCCGCGCCTCCATCGTCGAAGCACGGATTCAGCTCTCGGAGGGAACGAACTCGGAAGTCGACGTGGAGCCCCGTGTGCTCGACGTCGTCGCGTCGCTCGACGGCCGCACGCGACTTGGCGACGTGATCCGCACCGTCGGCGACCGTCTTGGGCTCCCGAGGAACGAGCTGTCCCGTCTGGAACGTGACGCCTTGCAGACAACGCGCGAGCTGCTCGAGCTCGGCGCCCTCGGGATCGACTAAGCACTAGATCGTCTTGAACTGCTCGAACGGCTGCCGGCAGCTCGTGCAGTAGCGGAGCGAGCGGCACGGCGTGGGGCCGAAGATGTTCTCGAGGCGCGTTTCGGTGGAGCCGCAGTAGGGACAGCGGAAGGCATTCGACTGCAGCTGGACGAGGGTCGGCGCGGCTGCTCTGCGTGGCGCGGGCGGCGCAAAGCCCGAGACGCGCAGCTTCTCTCGTCCCTCGGGCGTGATCCGGTCGGTCGACCAGGAGTCGTCGCTGCGCACGTTGATCTCCGGCTTGGCGCCGAGCTCCCGGATCCGCTCCGCCATCGCGTCGCGCATCACCTCCAGGGCCGGGCAGCCGAGGAACGTCGGCGTGAAGTCGACACGCGCTGTGCCGTTCTCGACGGCGACCTCGCGGATGACGCCGAGGTCGACGAGCGAGATGACCGGGATCTCCGGGTCGGGGATCTCGGCCAGTGCCGCCCAGACCTGCTCGGCCGTTACCACTTCGTCCCCACGGGCTGGGAGCGGCGCACCATCGTCATCTCTTCCCAGAGCTCGGTCAGCTCCGGTGTGTGCTCGTCGCGGCCGGCGTCGAGCAGCGGGCGCAGCTCGTCGAGCGCGGCGGTGAAGCGCGGCTCGTCCTTGAGGCGGTCGAACCACATCTGCGCGTGCATGCGGTGGTACGCCTCCTCGCGGTCGATCTTGGCCGCCAGGCCGGCAACCTCGGGATCGCCGGACAGCTTCAGCTGCTCGAGGCGCTCGGCATCGGCCATTTCGTACAGGTAGTGCCGCGCGATCGTCTTCTCCCAGTCGAGGAGGCGGTGCTCGACGAGCGTGGAGCAGCGGTACTCGTCGGGCGCGCGATCGAAGGCGAGCTCGTCGGCCGTCGTTCCGCGCTCGCGTGCCACGAGCTCGTAGAGCGCACGGGCATGACCGATCTCGTTCTGGGCGATCGACGAGAACGCGACGTCCTCTTCGAGCAGAGGTGCGATCCCGGTCCATTCCGAGTCGCGCCAGCCGAGGATCAGCTCGTCGTCAGCGATTTGTAAAAGGGTCTTTTGTACTTCTTCGTCCATTCCTACGAGCGAAGCGAAGTCCTAGCCTTCACCCGCGGAAAGTGCGCCAGCACTTTTCGCGGAGACTGCTCGTTCACGGGCCTCCTTGAGCTTCTCCTTCAGTGGGTAGCCGTCGACGCGGTGGTAGTTGCGGTTGAGCTCGTCGGCGAAATCCTCCACCTCGATGATCGCCTCGCGCGGCACGACCCACAGCGCCTCCGACTCGCCCCGCCGGCCGTAGAACTCCCTCGCATAGGACTCGGCGAAGGTCTGGTCGGCCGCCTCGAGCGAGCCGGCGTGCTGGAATGGTTGGCCCTTCCGTTCCTGCCGGAAAACCTCGTAGATCACGCCGCGTCTGCAAGCACGACCTGCCGCACCCAGGCCGAGTTCGCGCGCGCGCGCCGTCTCAGGTCGAGCCGGTCCTGCGACTTCGGGCCGTGTCCGGTGACGACGCTTCTGAGCTCGTCCCAGTCGGGCTCGGTGTACTCCCACACGCCGTCGTCGTTTTTGCGCAGCTTGGTGTCCGGCACGGTGAGGCCGAGCTCCCAGATCTGCGGGACGTAGCCGTCGAGGAACTGCTGCCGCGCCTCCTCGTTGCCCTGCGACTTGATCCGCCAGACGTACATCGGATCCTCGTCTTTCGGGACCGGGTTACCGTGGAACTGCATCAGCGGTCCCCACCAGCGCGTCACGGCCTCCTGAACGAGCTCCCGCTGCTCCTCGGTGCCGTTCATCAGCGTCAGCACGACGTCGCGGCCATGGAGGATGTGGAACGACTCCTCCCAGCAGATCTTCTTCATGATGCGCGCGTACGGCGCGTAGGAGCACCTCAGCAGCGCCTTCTGCGAGATGATCGCCGCCGCGTCGACGAGCCACGCGATCGCGCCGACGTCGCCCCACGTCTTCGTCGGGTAGTGGAAGACGTTGTGGAACTTCGCCTTGCCGGAGATGAGGTCGTCGAGGCACTGCTCGCGCGGCTTGCCGAGGTCCTCGACGACGCGGTAGATCAGCTGCGAGTGGCCGACCTCGTCCTGCACCTTCGCCGTCAGTGCGAGCTTGCGCTGGAGCGTCGGTGCCCGGAGGATCCACTCGCGCTCCGGCAGGACTCCCATCAGCTCGGAGTTGCCGTGCATCTCGATGAACTTGATCAGCTTCGCCCGGTAGTCGTCGGGCATCCAATCTGCCGTCTCGACCTGGCCGCCGGACTGGACGTACTCGAGGAATTCCTGCTCACGCTGGCTCACGGCGGCTCCCTTCGACCCTAACGATCGTTAGGGTACCTCACGTGGGCACGCGCCGAAACGAGCTCACCCGGCAGGCCGCGCGGCTCTTCGCCGAGAAGGGCTATCACGGCACGTCGATCGGCGACCTCGCGGAGGCGATGGGGGTCCAGAAGGGCTCGCTCTACGCGCACATCGACTCGAAGGCCGACCTTCTGTGGGAGGTCGCTCGCGACGGCGCGGCCGCCTTTCATGCCGCGCTCGACGGCGTCCCGGACGATGTGTCGTCGACCGAGAAGATCCGCTTCGCATTGCGCGCCCACCTGCGAGTCGTCGCGGAGCAGCTGGACGTCGCGACGGTCTTCATCCGCGAATGGCGCTATCTCGACGGCGAGCGGCGCGAGCAGTTTCTCGCGGAGCGCCGGCGCTATGAGGAGCGGTTCCGCGCGCTCTTCCGCGAAGGCCGCGAGCTCGGTGCGCTACGCACGGATCTCGACGACGGCACAGCGACGCTGCTCGCGCTCTCCGCCGCGAACTGGGCGTACACCTGGCTGAGGCCCGAGAGCGACACCGACGAGCTGGCCGACCGCTTCTACGACTTCTTGCTCGACGGGATGCGCGGCTATGTCACGCCGCCTTCTCGGTAGATGAAGCGCGTCGTCCTGATCGTCAACCCATTCGCGAGCCGCGTTACGGCGGAGCGCATCTCGGCGGTCGAGCGCGCGCTGATGCGTGTGGCCTATGTGCGCACCGTGCGGACGGAGCGCCCGCGGCATGCGATCGAGCTCGCTCGTGATGCGGGCGAGGCCGACGCACTGATCGTCTTCTCCGGCGACGGGGGCTTCAACGAGGCGCTGAACGGGGTCGAGCGCGACGACCTGCCCCTCGGCTTCGTGCCCGGCGGCGGCACGAGCGTGCTTCCGCGCGCCCTCGGCCTGCCACGTGATCCCGTCGACGCGGCAGAGCAGCTCGCCGACGCGCTCGCCCAAGACCGGCTGCGGCACATCTCGACCGGGCGCGTGAACGGGAGGCGTTTTGCGGATCGACGAGCGCGGCCGCTCGGCCCAAGGCCGGCGTCCTGGGGATCTCGCCTTCCTCGGAACCTTCGCGCGCCTGATCTTCGAGCGGCGCGGCCGCTTCGATCCGGTGCTCGACGTGGTCGGCTACGGCCGCGCGGCGCTGGTGCTCGTCTCCAACGTCAAGCCGTACAGCTTCCTGCGTGCGCTCGCGATCCAGGCTGCGCCGGAGGCCGTGTTCGAGGAGGGCCTCGACTTCCTGGCGCCGCGCTCGTTGACGCCGCGCACGCTGCCGCCGCTGCTCTTCGCGCTCGCGACCGGACGTCCGGCCCGGAACGCGTACCGCGGCCACGACCTCGACCGCCTCGAGGTGCGTTGCGACTCGCCGCTGCCCTTGCAGGCGGACGGGGAGGACATCGGCGACGTCACGGAGGCGGTCTTCGAGGCTGAGCGGGGGGCTGTGAGCGTACTCGTGTAGCTGTCAGGCTTTGGCCATGGCCGAGCTGCCACGGGGAGCCGTCACATTTCTCTTCTCCGACATCGAGGGCTCGACACGCCTCGTGAAGCACCTCAGGGAGCGCTGGGGCGAGGTCTTGGCAGAGCACCAGCACGTGCTTCGCGAGGCCTTCCGAGCTCATGACGGCCACGAGCTCGACACGCAGGGCGACTCCTTCTTCGTCGCGTTCGCGCGTGCCCGCGATGCGGTGCTCGCCGCGGTCGATGCGCAACTCGCGCTCGGGCAGCACGAATGGCCGGAGGCCGTCGACGTGAACGTACGCATGGGAATCCACACCGGCCACGCTGTCTTGACGGACGGCCGGTACACCGGCCTGGCGGTCCACCGTGCCGCTCGAATCGGTGCGGCCGCACACGGCGGCCAGGTACTCGTCTCGCAGGCGACAGAGACGTTGCTCGAGGATGAGGAGGAGGACCTGGGCGTCGAGTTCCGCGATCTGGGCGCCCAGCGGCTGAAGGACCTCGATCGCCCGGTCCGCCTCTACCAGGTCGCGGCGACGGGACTGCGCGCGGAGTTCCCCAGCTTGGCGCGCGGCAGCGAGGCCGCGTGGCAGAAGCGACGACTACGGCTGATCGTCCTCGGCGCCGTGCTCGTCGCCGCCGTCGCGGCGGGCGCGATCCTCGCGACGCGGTCCTCGAGCGGGAGGATCGTGCCCCCGAATGCCGTTGGCATCATCGATCCTGACGGGCTGAAGGTCGCCGCTCAGGTGTCCGTGGGTGTTCGTCCCGGCGCGGTCGCCGCCGGTGCAGGCTCGGTTTGGGTCACAAACGACGAGGACAAGACCGTGTCACGCATCGATGCGAAGACTCGCAACGTCGTCCGTGCGATCTCCCTTCCCCAAACCCCGACCGGGCTCGCGTTCGGGGCGCGCGCCGTGTGGGTTGTCCACGGTTACACAGGGTTCGTTTCACGCATCGACCCGGCGTTCGAGACCGTGAAGACCGTCCAGGTGATGCATACGTTTGCGGGCGGCGGCCTGGCCGGGACCGTCGCCGTCTCGCCCGACGCTGTCTGGACGGCCTGGGGCAACTCGAGCGTCGTCCGGTTGGATCCGGCAACCGCGAAGGTGCTCGGAACGGCGTTGGCGGGCCGCTCGCCTGCAGCCATCGCCTACGGCGCCGGGTCGTTCTGGGTCGCGAACCTCGGTGACAACAGCGTCTCGCAGATGTCTCCCACTACGGGCCGGCAAACGACCACCTTCCATGTCGGGCGGGGCCCAGTCGCGGTCGTGGTGGGCGGCGGAAAGGTCTGGGTCGCGGACGGAACCGACGACACCGTGACGGAGATCGATCCAGCTTCAGGCTCGTCGGCGACGATCCGAGTGGGCGACGATCCGGTCGGCGTCGCCTACGGCGCAAACGCGGTGTGGACCGCGAATGCCAAGGATGGGACGATCTCGCGGATCGATCCCAACACCGGCCGAGTGCGAATGCTGCACGTCGGCAACGCTCCGGCCGGAATCGTCGTCGCCGCGGGCCTGGTTTGGGTCAGCGTCGACGCAACGTGACGCCTACTTGAGACATACCGCCGCGACGTCGAGGAACGGGTTGAAAATGAGGCATCCAGCCCGCTTCGAGACGAAGTTGAAGACGCTCTCCGTCGCGTACGCCGCGAGTGGAGCTTCGGTCCGCGCGATTTCCACGTCCAGGTTTCCATAGACCCGGTACCGCGCTGCGCCTGTCAGCCGTGATGCGCGAGCAAGCAAGCGGTTGTACTTCGGAGAGTCGAAGTGCGCAAGGTTGTTGTTTCCGGGCTTCGCGAGCTCGCGCCCGTCGAGCAGTAGGTTGAGGACGGCATACGGGTCCAGGTAGTCCGGACCGAACCCGAGCAGTGCAATGTCGTAGGGCTCGTCGGGGGTGAAGATCCGCTGGAAGTAGGCCGGGCCCGGGAACGCCTTCACCTGGACGGCGATTCCAATCCGTTTCAGCTCGTCCTGGAGGAGCTGCGCCTGGGGCACGCTTGGGCCTTTGTCTGGGATGTAGAGGACGGCGCGCCCTCCCCTCGTATGGCCCCGTGCCAGTGCCCTCGCGCGCGCGAGGTTCGGACCGTGGAGCGGATAGATCCGCGCATCCCGGAAGCCGGGCATGCTGGGTGACAGGTACTGGTCGGTGAGCTGGCCCACCTGCGGCCCGCCGCGTTCGCGCAAGAGCGCAGGCCTGTCGATTGCGAAGTTGATCGCCCGCCGGAGCGGCGCGTTGTTCTTGAAGAGCGGGCGCGACGTGTTGAGCACGACGTAGCGGACGAGGCCGCCCGACGTTCGATAGAGCTGTGAATGGTTGACCTTGTATTTCCCGAGTAACGAGGCGTATTCCTCCCCCGAACCGGCATCAGCCCAGTCGGCCTTTCCGGCCGAGACCTCGTCGAGCGCGCTCTGAGTGGAGTCGACGAAGTCGACGGTGAATCCGGACACGTGGTGCGGGCGCTTACCGCGATAGAAGGCGTTGCGCTGAAGGACGAGCTTTCGTCCCGGCGCGTAGTCGGACACGTAATACGGCCCTGCACCCGGCAGCGAGCTGGGCGGGTCCGGGCTGGCCGGAAGACCCGTCGGCACCGCGCAGAACGGGACGATTGATGTGCGCGCGGCGAAATCGCGAGCTTCCTCCGTCAAGTGGACGACGAGCGTGTTGCCGCGGGCAACGACCCCCGACGCGTGGCTCGCTTTGCCGTCGAGGACGTCCTGTGCACCGACGACGTCCTGGAGGTAGAAGGACCAAGCTGATTGGAGGCTCGGGCTGAGCACGCGGTCGAACGCATGCGCAAAGCTCGCGGCCGTGACGGGCTCGCCCGTGTTGAAGCGAAATCCGCGCCGGATCGTGAACGTGTACGTCTTACCGTCCGGCGAAACCCTCGGCCACGCGGTCGCGACCTCGGGCTCGAGCCGGAGTCCGGCCGGCGCGGGCTTGTCGGTGTAGGTCATCAGGTGTGCGCACGTTGCGCTCAGTTCCGACCAGGCGTAGATCGAGGTGGCCGGGTCGATCGTGTCGATCTGTGTCGCGACGATCCGGAAGATGCCGCCCTTCCGGTCGCGCGACCCCGCAGGGGATCCCGTCGCGAGGAACGACACGAGCACAAGGAAGACCACGGCGGCCGCGCGTCTGGTCATCATGGAAGGCATACACCTCCCACGGAGAAATGGGAAGGCCGCGCTGAGATAGATTCCGCTGTAATGGCGCAGGTTCTTCCGGCCGAGCGCGACCTGCGGCGCGTGATCGGTGACGCCGACGGTGCGGGTGACCGAGAGGTCGACGGGCTCGGCGAGCAGGAGCTGCTCGAGCTGTACCGCTCGATGGTGCTGCTGCGGACGTACGACGAGCGCTCGGTCGTCTATCACCGCCAGGGCCGCATCGGGACGTACGCCATCTTCTGGAACCACGAGGCGATGCAGGCCGGCGCATTCCATGCGCTCGAGGACGAGGACTGGATCTTCCCGTCGTATCGCGAATCGGCGATCGGACTGCTGCGCGGGATGCCGCCGGCAACCGTGCTCTCCTGGTGGCGCGGACATCCAGCCGGGTGGTGGAACCCGGAGGACTATCGCGTCGCCTCGATCTGCGTTCCAATCGCCACGCACGTTCCGCATGCCGCGGGTCTCGCGTGGGGCAAGAAGCTGAAGGGAGAGACGACGTGCGCGGTCGTGTTCTTCGGCGACGGCGCGACGTCGGAGGGATCGTTCCACGAGGGCGCGAACTTCGCGGCGGTCACGGGTGCGCCCGTCGTGCTGTTCTGCAACAACAACTACTGGGCGATCTCGACCCCGTTGGAGGCGCAGACCCGCGCGGAGACGCTGGCGGACAAGGCGGTCGGCTACGGCATGCCTGGTTTGCGCGCCGACGGGACGGACGTGCTCGCGTGCTACGAGGCGACCCGCGAGGCCGTTGCGCGCGCGCGAACCGGTGGTGGGCCGACGTTTATCGAGGCGGTGTCGTATCGCACGGCTCCGCACGCGACCGCGGACGATCCTCATGCCTACATCGATCTCGCTCGCGTGGAGGAGGAGAAGAAGCGGGAGTGCGTCGGCCGCTTCGAGGGCTACCTGTGCCGCGCCGGGATCCTGCACGACGATCTCGCTGCCTCGATCCGCTCCGAAGCTGCCGACGCGATGCGCGCAGGCATCGCCGCCGCCGAGGCGGAGCCGCCTGCCGACGTCGAGCTCCTGTTCGCGCACGCGTACGCCGATCCGCCGCTGTCGTTCGGGTCCGATCTCGACGAGCTGCGGCGGACGCTTGGCTGAGCTGAGCATCGTCGAGGCGATCAACGACGCGCTCCACGTCGAGCTCGAACGCGACCTGTCGGTGATGGTGATCGGCGAAGACGTCGGCCGTGCCGGCGGTGTCTTCCGCGCGACGGCGGGTCTGCGCGACCGCTTCGGGCCCGACCGCTGCTTCGACACGCCGCTGGCCGAGGCCGGGATCCTCGGCAGTGCCGTCGGCCTGTGCATGGCCGGCTGGCGACCAGCTGATCACGCACGTCGGCCGCTACCGGTGGCGCACCGGCGGCAAGATGTCCTTCCCACTCGTCGTGCGGATGCCGTACGGCGGCGGCGTGCGCGCCCCGGAGCTGCACGACGACTCGCCCGAGACGTACTACGTACACACACCGGGCGTGAAGGTCGCGATCCCGTCGACGCCGGGGGACGCGAAGGGCCTGCTCGCCGCGGCGATCCGTGATCCCGACCCCGTCGTCGTGCTCGAACCGAAGCTGCACTACCGCACGCTCAGGGGCGATGTGCCGGAGGGCGAGCATGTCGTGCCGCTCGGCCTCGCACGCCTCGCGCGCGAGGGCGACGACGTCACGCTCGTCGCGTACGGGTCGATGGTGCCCGTGTGCGAGTCCGCGGCGGACGCGTTGGACGGCGTCTCCGCGGAGGTGCTCGACATCCGGACGCTGAAGCCGCTCGACGAGGAGGCCCTGAAGACCGGGCGCGTCGTGATCGTCCAGGAAGCGCCGCGTACCTGCGGCTTCGCGGCCGAGCTGGCCGCGATCCTCGCGGAGAAGGCGATCCTCGAGCTCCGCGGCCCCGTGATCCGCGTCACGGGCTACGACGTCCCGTATCCGTACTGGCAGATCGAGGACGCGTACATGCCGTCGGTCGAGCGAGTCACGGCCGCGATCCGCCGCCTGCTCGACTTCTAGGGTCAGGTCTTGCATTTCGTCAGTCGACCCTGAGCAAATGCGAGACCCGACCCCACGGCTGCGGCTCTGGCTCGAGCGCACGCGAGACGGCTACCGCCTGCGTGACGCTGCGACAGAAGAGGTCGTCCGGGACGAGGATCCGCGGATTCGCGTGATCAAGCTCGCCGGCGTCTCGTACCGGCTGGAGGCGTTGCAGGACGACGGCTTTGCGCCCGGCCGGCGGCTGGCCCTGATCCCCGAGCCCGAGAACGAGCACGATCCGAACGCGATCGGCGTCTGGGACGCCGACCATCACGCGCAGGGCGGCTACGTCCCCGCCGAGGTCGCACGCGAGCTCGACGCCGGGGGGTGGCAGGCCGTCTCGCTGCTCGAATTCTTCGACGACGGCCGGCGCGCCGGTCTTCGCGTTTTGCTCGCCCCGCGCGACGCCTGGATCGGCTTGCCGCGCGCGTGATTCACGAGCGCACTCGACGTCGCCGCCGCGGCGTTGGGGTGGGAACATCGACTGCAAGGAGCTCGTCTTGGGAACGACGCCGTACCTGCCGATCCCGGTGGACGGCGCGCTCTTCTCGGCGGGCGACGGGCATGCGCGCCAAGGCCGGGATGCTCGACCTGAGCGGCGTCAAGGGGGTCCACGCCGTGCTCGCGCGTGACGCGATAAGAATGGGCTGATGGCGTACGAGCTGAAGCTGCCCGACCTCGGCGAAGGGCTCACGGAGGGAGAGGTCGCCCGCTGGCTCGTGTCCGAGGGACAGGAGGTCGCGGAGGACGATCCACTCGTCGAGATCCAGACCGACAAGACGACTGTCGAGATCCCTTCGCCCGCGGCCGGGAAGGTGACGCAGATCCTCGTCGAGGAGGGCAAGGTCGTCCCGGTCGGGACCGTGCTCGTCGTCATCGGCGGCGACGGCGCGCAGCCGCGCGCTAGTGGCTCTGAGCCACAAGCTCGGCCCGAGAAGGCGAAGGCCACGCCGCTGGTGCGCAAGATCGCGCAGGAGCTCGGCGTCGACGTCGACTCTCTGACGGGGACAGGGCCGCAAGGCCGCATCACCGAGGACGACGTTCGCGGCGCCGCGGCACCACGCGAGGGACGGCGCGAGCCGCTGCGCGGTGTCCGCCGGCTGATCGCCGAGCACATGGCGCGTGCCCACCGGGAAGTACCCGCCGTGACGTGGGTGGAGGAGTGCGACTTCTCCAACGTCGACCTCGGGCGCCTCGTCGCGACGACGCTGAAGGCGTGCGCGCAGGCACTCGAACGGTTCCCTGAGCTGAACGCGCGGCTCGAAGGCGACGAGATCGTCTACCTCGACCGCTACGACCTCGGCGTTGCCGTGCAGACCGAACAAGGACTCGTCGTCCCGGTCGTGCGCGATTGCGGCACGCGCCCCGTCGAGGAGCTCCAGGGCGACGTCGAGCGCCTCGCCGACGCTGCGCGGAGCGGGATGCTGCAGCCGGAGGAGCTGCGCGGATCGACCTTCACCGTCACGAGCGCCGGCAAGCTCGCCGGACTGCTGCAGACGCCGATCGTCAACCATCCGGAGGTCGCGATCCTCAGCATCGGCCGGATCGCGCAGCGGCCCGTCGTGCGCGAGGGTGAGATCGTGGCGGCTCCGGTGGGCTATGTGTCCCTCACGTTCGACCATCGCGTCGTCGACGGCGCGCGCGCGGCCGAGTTCGGGCTGGACGTGATCCACCGCCTCGAGCAGGGGTGAGCGGCGCCCCGGCGCCGGGGCAGTGGCGCCGAGGCGTCAGCCACATCTACGGGGAAAGGCCCGACGCGGATTTAGGCGGCAGTGGGTGTTTCGAGGTGCCGCGCGAGCATCGCCTCGATCGCCGGCGCGCTCGCACGCCCAGCGATCCGGTCGACGGCGCGCTTGCGATTCACGAGGACGAGTGTGGGGACGTCGTGAACCCTGAACTTCTCCGCCAGCTCCGGTTGGGCTTCGATGTCGACGCGCATCACGCGCACGCGCGTGCGCTCCTTGCGCGCGAGGTGTGCGAGCAGGCTCTCCATCCGGCGGGCGGGGCCCGACCGCCGGGAGGTGAAGAAGACGAGCAAAGGCTTGTCGTCGCGCAATCCGCTTCCCTCCTGAGGTCGGCCGCCCGGGGGAGGCGGCAGCTGTTCACTTCCCTGCAAACGAGAGGCTGAAACTACACTTGGTTGCAGGTGGGCTCCTGGTACTGGATCGGTGTTTGCGCAGGGCTTGGCGTCGCCGTGGGCGTCCTGCTCGCCGGCTTGTTCGCCGGCACGCGTATCGCGCTCACGGCTGCGCTCGTGCTCGCCGCGGGTGTGGGCGTGGCGATCGGATTCGCGCTCGGGCAATGGGACGAGGCAATCGGCGGCGGCGCGGGTGGCTCGCTCGGCGCGCTCGGTGCCGCACAGCTCGTGCTCGGGACGCTCCGCCGGGGCGGGGCCCGCTTCGGCACGGCCGTCTTCGTCGGCCTCGCCGCGGTCGTGCTCGCGGGGGCCGCCTGGATTCCGATTGTCGGCTACCTCGAAGCCGCCCTCGTGCCGGCTTTTGCCGCGCGGCTGCGTGGCCGCACTCCGGAGCGTTACGCCGGACTGCGCTCTCTTGCCCGCGACTAAGGCGATTCTCATCGTCATCGACGGCTTGACGCCGTCGGTGTTCGAAGCGGCGGTCGGCGACGGTCGCGCGCCGGCGCTCTCGTTCCTCGCCGACCACGGGCGCTACTCGCGCGCGGTGTCGACCTTTCCGTCGTTGACTCCTGTCTGCCTGTCGTCGCTCGCAACCGGTGCACATCCAGACGTCCATCACATTCCGCACCTCGTCTGGTACGACCGAGAGCGCGCGCGCATCGTCGAGTACGGCTCGTCGTTCGCAGCGCTTCGCGCTGCCGGGATGGCGCGCTCGATCCTCGACGCGATCATCAACATGAACCGGCTGCACCTGTCACATGACGCGGTCACGGTGTACGAGGCGCTCGACGACGCGGGGTTCACGACGGCCGCGATCAACATCACCTGTTACCGCGGCCACACGCCTCACCTGCCGACGCTGCCCGGCGTGACGATTCCGGCATACGGGCCGAAGCGGTTCTTCTTCTACAACCTCTTCGAGTCTGATCCGACCGGTGCGCCCCTGGCTGTCTTCGGCCGCGCCCAGGGATCGATCGACGGCTATGCCGCAGCGGTCGGGCGCTGGCTCGTGACACGCGACGGCTTCGACTTCCTCGTCTACTACCTGCCGGACTACGACTTCGCGTCACACGCGCACGGGCCGGACGGCGCGTTCGAGGCGCTCGCGCGCAGTGACGCAGCCGTCGGCGCACTGCTGGACGCGGCCGGCGGGCCCGACGAGTTCCTCGACCGCTACGCCGTCATCCTGTGCTCCGATCATGGCCAGACGCACGTCGAGCGCTCGGCGCGCCTCCAGGACTCCTTCGCCGACGTGTCGGGCGTCGTCGTGACCGCGTCGAATCGGGCGGGAATGGTCTACCGCCTGCCCGACTGCAACCTCGACGCCCGCGGGCTCGCGCAGCTACTGGACGCGGATGCGGCGGCAGAGACGGTGCTCTTCCGCGAAGGCGACGACGTCTTTGCGCGCCGCGACGGCGACGAGGTGCGGGTCGATCGCGACGCGGCCCTGTTCGATTATCCCGACGGTGGTGCCCGCGCTTGGGCCGCCCTCCACAACCCGAACGCGGGCGACGTCCTCGTGTCGGCGGCGCCCGGGGTCGAGTTCGCGGATCTCGCCGGCCGCCACCACGCCGGCGGAGGCAGTCACGGCTCCCTGCGCACCGGTGACTCGGAGGTGCCGATGCTCACGATCGGCCTCGACGCGGAGCCGGAGTCGATCGTCGACGTAACCCCCGCGGTCCTCCGCCACTTCGGAGTCGAGCCTCCGCCGTATGCGCGAACGCTTACGCGTGCCGCCTGACCTGCAGGAGATGCGGATGTGGATGGCCGAGCAGCAGCTGCGCGGGCGAGATCTGACCGACGAGCGCGTGCTGGCGGCGATGGAGCGCGTCCCGCGCGAGCTCTTCGTGCCAGAGGGCCTGCGTGACCGCGCCTATGACGACGCGGCGTTGCCGATCGCCGGCGGACAGACGATCTCTCAGCCGTACATGGTCGCGAAGATCTGCGAGGCGCTGGCGCTGCGCGGTGACGAACACGTCCTCGACGTCGGTTCGGGCTCCGGCTACCAGGCCGCGGTCCTCGCCGAGCTCGCGGCGGAGGTCGACACGATCGAGCGGATCCCCGAGCTCGCCGAGCTTGCACGGTCGAACCTGGTCGCCGCGGGCTACGAGCAGGTGCGCGTGCACGTCGGTGACGGCACCCGCGGCCTGCCGGAGCGCGCGCCCTTCGACGCGATCGCGGTGGCGGCCGCGGCTCCGCAACTGCCGCAGACGTTGTACGACCAGCTCGAGCCGCGCGGACGGCTCGTCGTTCCGGTCGGGCGGCACGGGATCCAGCGGCTGGAGGTGATCGTCCGCAGCCCGGAAGGCCCCGCGGTGATCAAGTCGGTGCCCTGCCGCTTCGTCCCGCTCGTCGGGGAGGAAGGTTTCTGACCGGACGGTCCGGGCACGATGGCGGCGACGTGATGGAGTTGTCGGGGGACGGGCTGCTGGCACGGCCGGTGCGTCTGCACGGGATCGTTCTCGGACGCGCTGTCGACATCCTGCTCGACCGAGAAGCGCTGCGCGTCGTCGGGCTCGATGTCCTCTGCGGCGACGACGTGCACAGATTCCTGCCCCTGCCCACCGCGGCGATCAGCGTCGACGCGCTGACGATCCACTCTCCCCTCGTGTTGCTCGAAGAGGACGAGCTCGACTTCTACCGCTCCCGCGCGTTTGCGCTGAGCTCGCTCCGCGGTCGTCCGCTCCTGCGGGCAGGGGAGGACGCCGGCCGGCTCCGCGACGTCGTGCTCGCACCGGACGGAGGGCTACTCGCCGTCGTGGTCGACCCAGGCGGGCGCATCCCATTCGACGAGACGTTGCGGTTCGCTCCCCAGCGCCGTTCAGCCGCCTGAATCGCTAGGCTCGCCGACGTTCATGGAGCAGCGGGACGCCGCAGTCGCCCCGGGTCTGCGCGCGCGCGCGTCCCGCGCCCTCCGCCAGCGCCACAACTGGGCGCAACTGGCGAAGTTCTGCGTCGTCGGTGCGTCGGGTTACGTCGTGAATCTCGGCGTCTACGCCGCGCTCTTGAACGGCGCAAACCTGCACTACACCCTCGCGGCCACCGGGTCGTTCGTCGTCGCAGTGACCAACAACTATCTCTGGAACCGCCTCTGGACCTTCCGTCATAGCCGCGGCCACTTCGCCTTCCAGGGGCTGCGTTTCTTCGTCGTGGCGCTGATCGCCTATGCCGGAAACCTCGCGATCCTGACGGTCCTCGTCGAGGTCGGCCTCGGCAAGATCGTCTCCCAGGCGATCGCGATCGTGCTAGTGACGCCCGCGAACTTCGTCGGCAACAAGCTCTGGTCGTTCCGGAGACAGCACTGAGGCTGATTTCCGGCGTCGTCGTCGCGGTCGCCGGCCTGGCACTCGTCCCGACTGCAGCCGCCGCGCCCCCTTTCTCCAAGGCCAAGCAACACCTCACACAGCGACGCGCGACCGCGATCTTCGTCGCAAACGACAAGGTCGCGGACTGGCTCGACCGTTACCCGCGAAACCGGCGGAGCACCGACGCGACGTACGAGCCCGACTCGTCGAAATGTGGCTTCGGCGCGCAGGGCGGCTGCTGGAACGTGAGCGTGTCCGACAAGAAGGCCGGTGAGATCGCGAAGGGAAAGGTCGACGACGTCACGGCGATCGTGACGGAGGCGTGGACCGGGCCGCAGGTCGCATGGACAATGGCGCGCGGGGGCAGCGGCGCGTTCGGGGGTCCGCGCATCAACAGCCTGGGCTACTGGCTTCCGTTCTGCTTCGTGTTCCTCCTCGGCCTCGCCGACCTGCGCCGCCCGTTCTCGCTCCGGAACCTCGATCTGGTTGCGTTGCTGTCGTTCTCGGTCTCGCTCCTCTACTTCAACCGAGGGGAGATCTTTACGAGCGTCCCGCTCGCGTATCCGCCGCTCCTGTACCTGCTCGGCCGCTGCCTCTGGATCGGCGCGCGCGACCGGCCGAGCCGCGGCGCGCCCGTCTGGCCGGCCTGGGTCTTGATCGGCCTGGCCGTGTTCGGTGCCGGGTTCAAGATCGGGCTCGACTACCGCGGCGGCTCGAACGTGATCGACGTCGGTTACGCCGGCGTGATCGGCGCGCAACGCATCGCTGCCGGGGAGGTCCCCTACGGAAACTTTCCGGAGGAAGACGACCTGAAGGCGTGCGGGCCGGCGGACTCGGCCGGGGAGATCAGAGACCGCATTCAGCACAACGGTCGTTGCGAGTCGGCGAATCCACTCGGCGACACCTACGGCCCGGTCGCGTACGAGGCGTATCTGCCCGGTTACGGGATCTTCGGCTGGTCGGGCAAGTGGGACAAGCTCCCGGCCGTGAAGTTCACCTCGGTCCTGTTCGACTTCCTCTGCCTGCTCGGAATGGGGTTGATCGGCTTACGCTTCGGTGGGGCGATCCTGGCCGGTGCGCTGGCGCTGGCGTGGTCTGCGTTCCCCTTCACGACCTACGTCCTGATGTCGAACACGAACGATTCGATCGTGCCGGTGTTTCTGATCTGGGGCTTCTGGCTCTCGACCTGGGCGTGGGCGCGAGGGGCCTCGGTTGCGCTGTCCGGGTGGACGAAGTTCGCGCCGCTGATCGTCGCTCCCCTCTGGCTGACGTACCCGGGGCCGGTGCGGCGCCCGCGGCCGGCGCTCGCCTTCGCGCTCGGCTTCCTCGTGGTGACAGTCATGGCGTTCTCGATCGTGCTCCTTGACGGGCATCCGATCGAGGCGACCAGAACCTTCTTCCACAACACGCTGAAAACGCAGATCACACGTGAGTCGCCGTTCTCGCTCTGGGACTGGGCGCAGTACCACGCGCGCGGGCTCCCTGACCTGCACGTCGTGCAATGGGTGCTCGAGGGCCTGCTCGTGCTCGGTGCTGTCGCGGTCGCATTCTTCCCTGCGCGCAAGAGCCCGCTGCAGCTCGCCGCCCTCACCGGTGCGCTGCTGATCGGATTCGAGCTCGTGCTGACGCACTGGTTCTACCTCTACATCCCGTGGTTCTTCCCCTTCGTGTCCTTCGCGATCCTTGTCCCGCGACGCGCTTCCGCCTGAGCGCACGATCGCCGTCGCCGCGTTCGCGGCGGTGGCGCTCTTCGTCGGCACGTGGACGTTGCTGCACCACGGCTTCTACCGGCACAGGCAAATCCTGGACACGCCGGTCTACCAGCGCTACGGCAACGAGATTGCGCACGGGGAGGTGCCGTATCGGGACTTCGCGCTCGAGTACCCGCCCGGCGCGCTGCCGATCTTCGCGTTGCCGGGGCTTGCGCAGCCCGGACAGGGGCAGGACGTCAAGCCGGGCTTCCGCCGCACGTTCGAGACGCTGATGTGGATCTGCGGCGCGGCGGCGCTGTGCGCCATGGCCCTGGTGTTGCGTGAGCTCCGAGGAGCGGTCTGGACGCCGCTGCTCTTTGCAGCCCTGGCCCCGCTGGCGCTCGGCTCCGTCATCCTCAGCCGTTTCGACCTGTGGCCGGCCGCGCTCGCCGCCGGAGCGACCGCGGCGCTCGTGGGCGGCCGCTTTCGCATCGGGCACGCGCTCCTCGGCGTCGGAGCGGCCGCGAAGTTCTATCCCGCCGTGTTCTTGCCGCTCACCTTCGCGTACACGTGGAAGCGCCGTGGACGGCGCGAGGCGTTCGTCGCTCTCGGGCTGGCCGCCGGTGTGTTCGCGGCGATCTTCCTGCCGTTCGTGATCCTCGCGCCGGGCGGCGTCTGGCACAGCGTCAGCGTGCAGCTCGGGCGGCCGTTGCAGGTCGAGAGCCTCGGCGCCGCGCTCCTGATCGCAGCGCACCACCTCTTCGGGCTCGGGGTCACGGCCGAGACGAGCCACGGCTCCCAGAACCTCGCGGGGACGGCCGCCGGCGTCGTCGGCGTCGTCTCGACCGTCGTCCAAGCCTGCGTCCTGGTGTGGATCTGGATCATGTTCGCGCGTGGGCCGGCCACGGCGGCGGCGCTCGTACGTGCGAGCGCGGCTGCGGTGTGCGCGTTCGTCGCGTTCGGCAAGGTGGTGTCGCCGCAGTTCCTGATCTGGCTGATTCCCGTCGTCCCGCTCGTGCGCGGGCGCCGCGGGTTGTGGGCAGGCGCTCTGCTCCTCGCGGCGCTCGTGCTGACGCAGGTCTGGTTCCCGTTCCGGTACTTCCGGCTCGCGCTCCATTTCGAGGCCGGTTTGTCGTGGGTGCTGCTGGCGCGTGACCTGCTGCTCGTTTCGCTCGCGCTCGCGCTCGTGCCGCCGCCTCACATCCGGCGGCGCCCGCGCGTTGAAGCATCCGCGTGAAGCTCTACGACTACGCGGCGTCCGCCAATTGCTACAAGGTGCGCCTGCTGCTGGCACAGCTCGGCCGCCGGTACGAGCGCATTCCGATCGACATCTTCGGCGGCGACACGCTGACCGACGAGTTCGCCGGTATCAATCCGGCCCGCTCGACGCCGGTGCTCGAGCATCCGCCCGGCCACTTCCTCCCGGAGTCGAATGCGATCCTGCTCCACCTCGCCGAAGGAACGCCCTTTTTCCCGCGCGACCCCCACGTCTACCGCTGGCTGTTCTTCGAGCAGGCGGACGTCGTTCCCGCGATCGGCGGGCTCCGCTTCCGGCTGATCACGGGCCGTCTACAACCTGACGAGCCGGATGCGCTGCGTCGCCGGGCCGCCGCGCACGACGTGCTCGCGCTGCTCGACGCGCAGCTGGCCGGGCTTGAGTTCTTCGTCGGTGACAGCTACACCGTTGCCGACATCGGCATGTACGGCTACGTGCATGTGGCCGGCGAGGCCGGTCTCGAGCTCGGTCCCTTCACGGCGCTGCGCGAGTGGCTGGCGCGCGTCGAAGCACAGCCGGGATTCATGAACGACCTCGAGCCGTATCCGGCGAACGCGATGGCCGGTGCCGGCCGCTCGATCTACGACTGACGCACGGCGTAGAGGCGCCACTCGCCTGCGATGCCTTTGAGCTCGTGCGCGCCGCGATCCTCGAACTCGATGCCGGAACCTGCGACGAGGTCCTTGACGGTCTGCGAGACGAGCACCTCTCCAGCGTCGGCGTGCGACGCGACCCGCGCCCCGGTGTGAACAGCGATCCCCCGCACCGCCTCGCCCGCGAGCTCCACCTCGCCGGTGTGCAGGCCGGCGCGGACCTCGAGTCCGAGGCTGTGCACGGAGTCGACGATCGCCCTCCCTGAGCGGATCGCGCGCGCCGGCCCGTCGAATGTCGCCAGAAAGCCGTCGCCGGTTGTGTCGACCTCTTTCCCGCGAAACCGCTCGAGGTCCTCGCTCCGTCGACCCGACAATGTCGGTGAACAGCACGGTGGCCAGCACCCGTTCCGGCTCGGCCGGTTCACGGACGCCGGTGAGGAACTCGCGGATCTCATCCATGATGTCGTCGCCGTCGATCCACGGGATGTGGGTATCGCCGGGTAGCTCGACGTACTTGGCGCCGTCGATGTTGCGTGCGAGCCACCTCGCATTTTCGACGTTGCAGACCTGGTCGTCGACGCGGTGCACGATCAGGGTCGGTGTGTTGATCGCCGGCACCACATGCCGGACGTCGATCTCGAAGGCCATGCGCATGAAGGCCACGGCATCGTGAGGGCTCGCAGACTGCACCTGGAGCCGACCGAAGAGTTGGCGGAGCCGCTCGTCGTCCCCTTTACCGGGGGCGACGTAGGCAAGGATGTCGCCTTTGCCCCACCGCTCCACGATGTTCTCGATCGTCATGTACTCCTCGAACTCCTCCCTGGTCGCCTCGCCCCAGGGCCAGTCGTCGGTCGTCTCTTCCTTGACTTCCGCCCCGCAGAGGACGAGGGCCTGCGTGCGCTCGGGATACGTCGCGGCGAACAGCATCGATAGCGGGCCACCTTCGGACACGCCCTTCAAGACGGCGGTCTCCGACCCGGCGGCGTCCATGATTGCGCGGATGTCGTCCATTCGTTCCTCGAGCGTGCCGATCCGCACGCGATCGGATAGGCCCATTCCGCGCTTGTCGAAGGAGATCATGCGGGTGAACGACGCGAGCCGCTCGCAGTAAGCCCGGTATTCCGGGATGTCCCAAAGCACCTCCAGGTTCGTCAGCGCCCCGTGGGCGAGCACGAGGTCGAGCGGTCCGTCTCCAAGCGTGCAGTACGCGAGATGGATGTCGCCGTTGGCCGCGTACCGGATCGGCGGTGCGCTCACTCGACCGGAACGCGCACCGCTTCGCAGCTCGTCGCGCGTCCGTCCGCGCCGCACTCGACGAGCACGCCTTCGATGCGCACGTCGCCGGACGCGGTTTCGAAGCGCACCGGCATGGCCGTGCGCATCTGGCGGATGGCGAGGTCAGCCTTCACACCGATAACGGAGTCGTGCGGGCCCGTCATGCCGGCGTCGGTGATCGCAGCAGTGCCGCCGGGCTGAACGCGCGCGTCGTTCGTCTGCACATGTGTGTGCGTGCCGATCACCGCGGTCACCTTGCCGTCGAGCCAGCGCGACATCGCCACCTTCTCGCTCGTCGCCTCCCCATGCATGTCGAGGACGATGATCGGCGTGTGCTTGCGGGCCTCGTCGACGAGGTCGTCGACGACCTCGAAGGGATTCACCGGCGGGTTGATGAACAGCGATCCGAGCAGGTTGATCATGGCGACGTCTCCGACGACGATCAGCCGCTTGCCGGGCGCACGTGCCGAGAGGTTCGCGGGACGCACGACGCGTTCGCTCTCCTTCAGGTACGGAACGATCTCCCCGCGACGCCACACGTGGTTGCCGAGCGTGATCGCGTCCGCGCCTGACTCGAGCATGCGGTCGGCGAGCTTCGGCGTGATGCCGACGCCGTCGGCGAGGTTCTCGCCGTTGAGGATGCAGAAGTCGACCCGCAGCTCTTCCTTGAGCGCTGGGAGCCGCTCCTCCACGGCGCGACGGCCGGGCACGCCGACGACGTCGGCAATAAAAAGGATCTTCATGTAGCCCTGATCTTCTCTGTTCCCCCGAGCGAAGCGAAGGCCTAACTCATGAGCCGCGGAAAATGCGAAGCATTTTTCGCGGGCTAGGGGAGAGTCAGTGTCGCCGCGGGGCGGAGCTCGATCGAGACGTGGTTCCCCGCGTCCTGCGTGTATTTCGCCAGCGCCTGCCTCTCGACCCCGGAGAGGTCGACGACACGCCCGACCTTCGTGCTCGACGCGGCGATCGTGGAGCCGACCGTGAGCGCCGGATCGGGCGTGAGGTGCGTGAGCGACACGACGAGCGACGGAGCCGCCGACGGTTGGATGTCGATCCGCGACCCGTACGCGCGTCCGTCGAGGATGTAATCGGAGATGCCGACAATCGTGCCGTCGACCGGCGCGTACACGTCCGTTCCCGGCGTCGCGCCGACGTCGAGCACGGCGGTGTCGCCGCCGCCCAGCTGGAAGTAGACGAAGCCGCCGTGGCCGCCGCCGAAGATCTTGTGCGCGAGCCGCGACAGCACTCCCTCGTTGCCTTGGTGGCCGAGCGGAGTTAGCGGCAACACACCGTCGCCCGACGAGTGGTAGCCGATCGCCGTGACGCGGCTCTGCGCCACCGGGAGCTGGATGCGGAGGCCGTTGTGGAGGGCGACGGTCAGGGGAGTCGGCGGGCCGACGGGCAGCAGCCGGCTCGCGGGGCCCGGCAGCGCCTGCGAGGCCTCGCGGGTCGCTCCCTGCCCGAATGCCGTGATGAAGAGCGTTCCGAGCAACGCCCCGGACACCACGGTCAGCACGGCGAGCCGCCGCATCCGGTGTTGGGCAGGCCGCGGCCGCCGATGCGCGCGCGCCGCGGAGGCCTGGCGGGAGGGGGCCGGCATCGGCGGGACCGTACCAACCTTTGGTCGTTTTGGCGGCTCGACCCAGAGCTCGGCCGGGTCGAGCGCAAGGCTGCCGTCGACGCTCCGCGACCAGTCCCAGTCCCAACGCGGTGGCCGAAGAGGTACGACGACGGCTGTACGATCATTCGCATGCCCGCCCGGGCGGCGAAGATCGAGATCCCGCGCTGGATCCAGCTGGTCGGGCTGCCGATTCTGCTGTTGTTTCTGTGGGTGGTGGCGGGCGCGGTCCGTCACGTGGTCTTCCTCTTCCTCGTGGCCCTCCTGATCGCGCTGCTGCTGAGCCCCGTTGTCAGGGTTGTCCAGAGGGTCCGCCTCCCCCGCGGCTTTGCAGTCGCGCTGGTGTACCTCGTGTTCGCGGTTGCGTTGGTCGCCGCCATCGGGGCGCTCGGGACCGTGCTCGTCAACGAGACGAAGACGGCCGCGAAACGGGTGGATTCCTACTTTACGGACGTAAACGGACAGACCGGCCAGGTCGACGCCGACCGCGACGTCGACCGGTTGCAGCGCTGGCTGAACACGCACAGCCTCGGCTCGATCCATGTGCAGAAGCGCGGCCACGAGGTCGTGCGCAAGATCCGCAAGCACGACATCGGCAAGTACACGAACAAGGTCGTGAACTTCCTCGAGGGCGCAGCGATCTCGATCGGAAAGCTGCTCTTCAGCGCGATCGTGATCCTGGTCGTGTCGATCTACATGCTGTTGGACTTTCCGCGCTTCGCGCGCGCAATCGACCGTCGGTTCCCGCCGCATTCTGGATCGGACTCGTTGCTCGTGCGCATGGAGCGCTCGCTGGTGAGCTACGTGAAGGGACAGGCACTCGTGTCCCTGATCATCGGCACGAGCGCGGGCGTGGGCCTGTGGGTGCTGGGCGTCGTCGGCGCGCTGCCGCACGGCCAGAAGTACGCACTTGCGTTCGGTGCATTCGTCGCGATCACCGAGCTGATCCCGTACCTCGGGCCGTGGCTCGGCTCGATCCCGCCGTTTGTCTACGCGTTCGTCGTGCACCCGCTGTCGGCACTGTGGGTGGCGTTGCTCTTCCTCGCGATCCACCAAGTCGAGGGACACGTCGTCGTGCCGAACGTGATGGGCAGCGCGCTGCGGCTGCATCCGCTGCTGGTGATCTTCGGGCTGCTCGCCGGCGCCGAGATCTACGGGCTGCCCGGCGCGCTCATCGCCCTGCCGCTGCTCGCGGCCGGCCGCGCGATCTGGGAGTTCTTCGCGGAGCGTGTCGAGCTCGAGCCGTGGGAGAAGGGCGGCGCGCCTCCCGTCGAAGTCGAGCTGGAAGAAGTGCCGCCTCACCCGCCGCCCGCGGCTGCGAGGCGTTGACCGAGCCGCTGCTGCAGGCGCGCGGCGTCGCGCGCCGCTTCGGCGCGCAGGTTGCGCTGGAGCCGACCGACATCGACGTCCGCGGGGGCGAGTCGCTCGCCCTGATCGGCCCGAACGGGGCGGGCAAGTCGACGTTGCTGGCGATCCTCGCCGGCGCGCTCGAGCCGAGCGAGGGCCACGTCGAGCGCGTCGGCGGCGTGCGTGTCGGCTGGGTGCCCCAGCGCCCGGCGCTCTACGACCGTCTGACCGCGCGGGAGAATCTGGAGTTGTTCGCGCAGCTCGAGGGAGAGACGAGCGCCGCCCGCGCTGCCGAACGGCTGCTCGCCCGGTTCGACGTGCCCGCCGACCGTCCCGCTTACATGCTCTCGGTCGGAAACCGGCAGCGGCTGAACGTCGCGCTCGCGCTGCTCGGCGACCCGCGCGTGCTCCTGCTCGACGAGCCGACGGCGTCCCTCGATCCGGGGCAGAGGCGGCGGTTGTGGGAGATCGTGACCGCGCTTCGTGATGATGGCGGGGCGGTCGTGTTCGTGACGCAGAACCTGGAGGAGCTCGATCTCCACGCCGACCGCGTCGCCGCGATGCAGCAGGGCCGGCTCGTGCTCGCGGGCGTCGAGGAGGTCTTTTCGTGAGACGTGTCGTGCTGCTGCTGCGCAAGGACCTGCGTGTGCTGCTGCGCTCGCCGCTGCTGCTGGGCGTGCTGATCGCCTACCCGCTGCTCGTGGCGGGGCTGGTCGGCCTCGTGGCGGGATACGGCAGCTCGAAG
>WNGD01001594.1_pt1 | contig 37054 bp, 26 predicted proteins | sample 5400671 | NCBI WGS metagenome assembly WNGD01 (sample SAMN13153369, study PRJNA577476) | soil metagenome | isolation source: 40 cm soil or saprolite under grassland replicate 2 | place: USA:California | collected 2016-06-15 | reverse complement strand
GCGCGTGTTCGGTCACTTCTTTGCGTCTTCTCGTCTTAGTGGTGAAAGCAGGATGCGCCGCATCCACCGATAAGACGCAAAGACGCTAAGAATCGCTAAGAAGAAAGAGTTTTACTGTGCCAAATGAGGAGATCTGTTATGTCGCATGCTTGTCGAATGGCATTCACCCTCGCGGCCGCCATCGTCGCGACAGTGGCGCCGGCGGGGGAGAGGGCATACGGCCAAACCAATGTCCAGCCGGCGAATTCCGCTCCCAATCCGTATCGAACCATCGAGAACTGGGCAAAGATGCCGGAGGGAAGGACTTGGGGAGCGACGAGCGCGGTAGACGTGGATCGCCGGGGCAACATCTGGGTCGGCGAGAGATGTGGGGCAAATACGTGCGCCGGTTCAAACCTGCCGCCGATCCTCGAGTTCGATCCCTCGGGCAAGCTTCTGAAGAGCTTCGGCTCGGGGATGTTTGTTTTTCCGCACGGGTTCCATGTGGACAAGGACGGAAACGTGTGGGTGACCGACACCATCCCCACGAGCGGGGAAGGCGTCGCCGGCAAGGGGCACACGGTCGTCAAGTTCAGCCCCGAGGGGAAGGTCTTGATGACGCTCGGCAAGCCGGGAGTCGCCGGAGACGGTCCGGACACCTTCAATCAGCCATCGGACGTCGTGGTCGCTTCGAATGGCGACATCTTTGTGGCGGACGGACACGGCGGCAATTCCAACGCGCGCATCGTGAAGTTCTCGAAGGACGGAAAGTTCATCAAAGCTTGGGGGAAAAAAGGCGCGGCCCCCGGCGAGTTGGACACGCCTCACGCGATCGCCCTGGACTCCAAAGGACGGCTGTTCGTCGGCGACCGGAACAACAATCGGATCCAGATCTTCGATCAGGAAGGGAGCTTCATGGCCGAGTGGAAACAATTCGGCCGGCCAAGCGGGATTTACATCGACAGGAACGACACTATCTACGTGTCCGACTCGGAGTCGAACACGAAGCGAAACCCGGGATGGAAGAGGGGCATCCGGATCGGAAGCGCCAGAGACGGCTCGTTGATCGCCTTCATTCCAGATCCTGAACCCAACCCGGACAATTCCGCCACGAGCGGAGCGGAAGGTGTCGCGGCGGACGCCATGGGCAACGTCTACGGGGCGGAGGTCGGCCCGCGGGCATTGAAGAAATACGTGAAGAGGTAGGACGGGTTTCAATGACAAATGACCAATGACAAATGAAAAATGACCAATTGCAGGTCGAGTCACGAAGCTGCAAGATGCCTCGTATTTCATTTGTCATTTCTCATTTCTCATTGGTCATTTCTCTGCGAACTCCCCGGTCGTGAGAAAAAATCGTAGCGCCGGCGTCTCGCCGGCATCCGAGCCTCGACAACTCCTTTTGGGTCAACACGACCTTTGCCGGCTGGAAGCCGGCGATACATTTTTTCTCACGACCCCCGTCTCTGCGGTGAAAAAAGATGTTGAAGGTCAGGGCAATACGGCGGTGATGTTGCGCTTCGGCACCTGCCCGACCGGGATGCGCGTCACCTCTTTCCGCGACGCGGCATCGACCACCGAAACCGAATTCGAGCCGGCGTTGGCGACGTAGACTCTCTTGCTGTCGGGTGTGAACGTGAGCCAGTCGGGATGATCACCGACGCGCACGCCGCCCAGAAGCTTGAGATCGGGGAGCGAGTACGCGTAGACGTGGCTGTTGACTTTGCTGTTGACCCACAGCGTCTTCCCGTCGGGGGCCACGCCTATGCCGTGGGACGGCGACCCTTGCAAGCCCTGCGTATGGCGCTCTCCGGGCGGAACCTCGGGGAGCGTCACGCGGCCAACCTCCTTGCGCTCGGCGAAATCGACGATGGCGAAACCGTGAAAGTCCGAGATCTGAACGAACATCCGGCACGTCGAGCCGTCGGCGTTGCGCTCGAAGGCCATCGGGCGCACGCCGCCGTTGAAGTCGAGCCACCAGACCGGCTCCTCGGTCGTGCCGTCGATGACCGTCAGCCGCTTTCCGGCGATCGAGCCCGCGATCACGTACTTGCCGTCGGGTGTGACGAAAGTGTTGTGCACGCCGCCGCGCGTCGCAATGCTCTTCACCCGTTCGAGCCGGGCAGTGTCGATGACGTCCACCGCGCCGCTGCCCGACAGGATCGCGACGTAGACGCGGCGGCCGTCCCGGCTGATCGCTATGTTGTTGGGGCGGCCGCTGAGCGCGATCTTGTGGGTAACCCGGAGCGTCTTGCCGCTCACGACGTCCAGCGTGTGGTCGGCTTCGTTACTGAAGTAGAACCGGCTCCCGTCGGGGGCGACGGCAGCTCCATGGTTGACCTCGATGCCGGTGATTTCGGCCACGACCTTGTTGGTAGCCGGATCGATGAGGTGGATGTTGTCGCCCGCGGCGTTGGTCTGGACGATACGGATGGTGCGCGCGGCCGTCAGGGGCGGAAGAGCCAGGACCGCGGATATACTCACAACGGTCTCCATAGTTGAACCTCGCTCGCCACACTTTAGCCGAACCGGCCCCCCGAAGTAAATCTGAAGCAGCGGGATTCGGCAGTCGTTCGAAAGGGTTTCGTGGCACGGGCGTCCCGCCCGTGAACGGCCGGTGACGCCTGGACGCAGTTGATCCAGCCGGCTTGCCCATCCCCAGAGACCAGGCCGGTCATGTTTTCCTCGACTTCAGTCAACTGCCCGCCCGGGATGTCGTTCTGCCTTGGCAAGCAGACGGGCTTGCAGATTCGCCAAACGGATGGGAAGCGACTCATACCCGTTGGACTTTGTCCTGACGCGCTTCACGGGCGAGACGCCCGTGCCACGGGCACACCAAGAAATCCTAGTACGTCGGTATCCACCATTACACCGCGTGCGATCGCCCCGCCGGTGTCGAGAGCGCCGGCGGCTTCGGTGACGGTGAGCTACTTGGCTGGCACCGTCAGAACCGGGATGTTGACCGCCTGAATCGCGATCCCGCGCATCGAGTCAGCCGGAGCATTCCGGTTGGTGACGCAGTCGCCCGTGCATGTGTCGACAGCGCTGGCCCAAGCCGTCCCGTCGGCGGGTGAGACCTGAATGTCCAGGAAGTCGAACATCCCGGCGCATCGCCCGACGCAGTTGCCTCGGTGAATCGGGTCGTCCGGGTCGTTGGCGATGTTCGAGAGGAACAGCGGGTTGGTCTCCAGTGCATTGGTCGAGATGACAACGTAGGAGTTCCACGGCCGCGTGGGGTCGGACTGGTCGTTGACCATCGTGCCAGGGAAGGTGATCGCAATTTTGCCTGGGTCACCGGCGGTGATTGTCGGGAAGTTCACCTCGAAAACGCCGGGCGGCGCGATCATCAGCGGCGTCGTCCAAGTCCCGCCGTGATCACGCGAGACCGACAGGTACGGCAGATGGTGCTTGTCGTCCCACCAGACGTAGTAGAGGTTGCCGGCGGCGTCCGCAACAACGGCTGGGTCGGCGTCGGCCACGCCAATGAGCTTCGAGACTTGCGTCCGCGTCCAGGCGTCGCCGCCGTCCGTGGAAATCGCAAGCCACGGGAAGCCGCAGTGGTCCTTCGGCAGGAAGATGCGGCCGTCCGGGTCGGGTTTCACGTGACCGTGCAGGCCGCCGCAGAAACCGCCGGCCGCCGGATCTTCGCCCAGGAATGCGGGCGTCGCTGTCTGCGCGAAAGTGCGGCCGCCGTCGACGCTGCGGGCACACCAAGAGTCGGAGACCTGGTTGACGCAGTAGTAGCAGATCTTCTGGAAGTCTGGATCGAGCGGGGTCAAGAGCGGGTTTCCGATCGGCGTCTTACCGGCGACGAGCGTCTGGTGGTCATTGACCCCGCCTACTGTGAGCGCGCTCGTCGTCCAGTTCGCCCCCTGGTTGTCGGAGAAGGACAGGTAGGAGCCGGCAGCCAGCAAGTCGATGTTGAAGACTCTGCCGATCGGATCGACGTAGAGGTAGGGATCGAGCGTTGCCGGGTGAGACTCGGTGTCCTCGATTGTCGGGCTGACCTTGGTCCACGTCAGCCCGCCGTCGGTCGAGCGCAGGACAGTCGTCTTCGCCGTCCCGCCGGTGCCGTCGAACGCGGCGGCGGCGTAGAAGATAGCATCCTTGCGGTCGACGCCGAGCGTCGGCTCGGCCGCGTCGTGTCCGACGTCATGCGCTTGCAGAAGCAGTGCGTTTTGGTTCTGCAGCGGCAGCGCCTTGTTCTGCGGAGCGTTGTTGGGATTTGCGCCGCCGACGTATGTGCCGTGGTAGGCCGTAGGACCGCCGCCCGGCACCTTGCCGGGCTTCTGCGCGATGAACTCGGCGACGCCTTTGTAACCGGACTGTGTGACCGCGAACGGATCGACGACGACGTCGTACGTCCCCGACGCTGCCGGGATCAGCGCGCGCTCGAACGTCGTCCCGCCTTGCGCGGAAGACGCCACGAGGCTGCCGCTTTGGTCGTAGATGTAGAGGTCGAAGTCGTTGTCGGCGGACGCCCAAGTGATCGTGACCTCCGCGCCGCCCACATACGTGTTCCAAAAGGACGGGTCCACGTTCACCGTCAGCGTGAAGTGGTCGCAGACAGTGTTGGCAGGGTCGAGGCTGGCCGGCGGACACTCCGTCGGGTCGGCGACCGACGCGGCGGCGTAGAATTGCCCCTGCCAAGACACATTCTTCGCCCTCGGGCCAATCGTGCCGCTGGACGGCGTGGCCCCTGGCACAGTGAATGCCAACAGCAAAGCGATGGCTGTAAAACTCAGAATGCACCGGAGAGATTTTCGGATCGATCGCTTCATGGGTCCCTCCTATTCTGGTTAGATTGTTGTTGGTTGACTCTCTTCTCCAAAGATCCGAGTACAAGTAACTCAGAGCAACCGCGAGGACCTATCGGTTGAGGGCGAAGGCTGCTCGCTAAGCCTGCACCCGCCGTGCCTTCGGTGATGAAAGACGGCCGGCGAAATCTAGGGTGGCGGGAGGCCTCCCCGTAGGGAATTTCCCAGCGCAATATTACGGAATTTCCCTACGCAAATAAAGAACCACTCAAGCATCTTGCGGTTTCTCTTGAAATTGAAACGAAAACTTTAGCTTTCCGAGGATGTTGGGGCTCGTGATACGGGGGTGCGGGGAGTGGACAAGAGCAGTATCCCGGTTCTTTGAACCGTGGGAAGGTTCGGGAGAATTTCAACCCGACTGTTGCAGCAGTGGGAGAGTCACGACAAAATCGTTACCGTAGGCTCCGGATCAATCGGTTCACCTCCGTGTTCGGTCCGCGAGATCGGCGTTCATCCGCGTCCCGATTCGACGCAGTTGACATGACGCCGCGCCGGGCGATATAACGCGTGCCGAAAGGAAAGGACACTACCATGCCCCGAGCCGCGCTTCTGGTCGCGACCGCCATGTTCGTCGTCGGTCCGCTGGATGTTTCGTCCGCACAGCAAACTCCCCCGGCTGCCGGAGGAGCTGCGGCGCTCGATTTCGAATTTTTCAGGGCGCGAGTCGAGCCCATCTTCCTGAACAAGCGCAAGGGGCGGGCGCGCTGCTTCGTGTGCCATTCACAGGGGACACCGTTCCGTCTCCAGCCGCTCGCACCCGGGAGCACGTCGTGGAACGAAGAGGAGTCGCGCCGCAATTTCGAAGCGACGCTGCGGTTCGTCGTGCCCGGGGACCCGCTCGCGAGCTGGCTGCTCACGATGCCGCTGGCGGCCGAGGCGGGTGGTGTCGCCTTCCATCCCGGCGGCAAGCACTGGTCTTCGCAAGACGATCCGGAGTGGCAGACCCTCGCGGCATGGATCCGCGGCGCGAAGTGATCGCTGTTTGAAACCACCGATGAACACAGATGGACACGGATGTCGTTCGGCCCATCCGTGTTCATCGGTGGTTCCCCACGGTGTGGGCCGTATGAAGGGTCGCTCGCATAGCTAGGCGGCTTTTGCCTTGCTGCTCAGTATCTTCCCGAACACGTCGCACGCGCGCTTCATCTCGTCTATGGTGCCGATCGAAACCCGGGTATAGGTCTTCTCGAAGGGCGGGAAGTCCCGGCCCACGAGCACGCCCTCTTTCTCGCACGCTTCCCGGAATTCCTTCGCCGGGCGCTTGATGTCGACGAAGATGAAATTCGTCTGTGAGTCCGTTGCCTGAAAGCCCGCTCTCGCGAACCAGTCGATTGTGTACTTGCGCGCCCGGGTGTTGCGGTCGCGCTCGGGGTCCAGGCGGGCCTGGTCCTTGATCGACGCGATGGCGGCGATCACTCCCGCGACGTTGCAGCTGTTGACCCCCTCCCACTCCGCCAGTTTCTTGATCGTGTCGGCGTGGCCAACGGCGTAGCCAACCCGCATTCCGGCCATCCCATGGGCCTTCGAGAACGTTCGCGCCACGATCAGGCGCGGGTTCTTCAGGGCCGCCGGTATCTGGCTGCGATGCGAGGGGTCGGTGACGTAGTCGTGGTAGGCCTCGTCGATCAGGACCGACGTTTCGGGGGAGGCAGTCTGTACCCTGTCGATGAAGGCGCTGACGGCGTCGGCGGGGAGGACCGTGGCCGTAGGATTGTTCGGGTTGTTCAGGAAAACCAGCCCCGCGCCCTTGGCGGCATCCGCCATGGCGCTCAGGTCCAGCCTCATAGCGGGGTCGACCGGGACGGCGCGGATGGGGGTGCCGATCAGCTCGGAGTATCTCGTCGCCTCCTCGTAGCTCGGATAGCCCGTAACTACCGGCTTCGAGGGCGAGGCAAGCACTTGGATCACTGTCCTCAGTATTTGGGTCGAGCCGCAGCCGGGGAGGACATTCTCGGGCTTGGCGCCGAACCTCGCGGCGATGGCCTTCTGCAGTTCGGTGGCGAGGTTCAAGGGGTAGCGTCCCGCGGGCGCGCCGTCGGCGAGCGCCGCGCGCACGGCGTCGAGCACGGCCTTTCCCGGCCCGAGCGGGTTTTCATTGTTGTGCAGCAGGATCGGATTCGCGGCCGGGAGCGTCTCGCTATCGAGGTCCTGGAACCTCGCGAAGGCGTCGCGCCCGGCAGCGAGCGCGCTCGCTCCGCCGATGCCCAGGGTCTTCACGAATCCGCGTCGCGTCAACATGGGATCTTCTCTTCGAAACATGGACCTCTCCTCCTCACTTTTCACGAATGGAGCCGCTTCCGGAAATCACCCTCGCCTGGTTGATCCCGAGCACCCTGGAGAACACCTCGGTCGCTCGCTTCATCTCGTCCATGGTCCCGAGCGAGATGCGCGCGTGGTTCTGATCCAGGGGCGGAAACGGCCGGCCGACGAGAACCTTCTCCTTGGCGCACGCTTCCTTGAACTCCTTGGCCGGACGCTTGATCTCCACGAACACGAAGTTCGCCTGCGAGTCCCATGCCTGCAAGCCTGCATCCTTAAAGAAGCGCGTCGTGAACCTTCGCACCTCCGTGTTGCGGGCCTGCTCGGCATCGATGTGTGCCTGGTCGGCGAGGGCCGCGATCGCAGCCGCAACCCCGAGCGTGCTCTGGCTGTAGGGCATGGCCCAGCGCGCCATTGCCTCGATCGTGCGGACCTGACCGATGGCATAGCCGATCCTGAGACCGGCCATCCCGTAGGCTTTCGACAACGTCCGCGTTACCAGGACGTTGGGGTGCTCGAGCGCCAACGGCAGCGCCGTGGCGTAGCCGGGATCCGTGACGTAGTCGTGGTACGCCTCGTCGATCAGGATCGCGGTCTCGGGCGATTCCTTGCGCAGCCGGCCCGCGAAATCCGCCACAGCCTTGGCCGCGTGGGCGGTAGCCGTGGGGTTGTTCGGGTTGCAGATGTAGACCAGGCCCGACCAGCGAGCCGCCTCCGCCATCTTGTCAAGGTCGAGGCGGCCGTTCTTATCGACCGGGACCCGCCTCACAGGAACGCCGATCTGCTCGGCCATCTTCTCCGGCTGTTCGTAGGAGGGCGCGGCCGTGATCAGGTGGCGCGTCGGCGAGGTGAAGATGCGGACCGCGCTTCGCAGCAGCTCGCGCGAGCCGGCGCCCATCACGACGTTCTCGGGCCGGACGCTGAGCTTGCGCGCCACGGCGTTGCGCAGGTCCGAGGTTGAGGGACGGCTGTTCGTGGGGTAGCGCCCCGCGCCCCCGAAGGCGCCCACAAGCGCTGCCATGACCGCCGCGCCCGGGCCTGTGGGGTTCTCATTGCTGTCGATGCGGATATCCGCAGAATCGGTCGAGGCCGCGGGCAGAGGCTGGCCGAGCGGACCGGGCCCGGATTTCGCTTCGTTCGCCTCGCGACCGCGGGCGGAGACAAAGGTCGCGGAGAGCCCTCTTCTGTTTGCTCCAAGTCCGAAAGCATTCAGGAATAAGCGGCGGGAAAGTGGCATGGCACCCTCCTATTTGGGTTTCGCGATTCGGCCGCGATCAACCGGGAGTGAACCGCGGCGCGTCGCGATTGTATAGGAAACCGGGGTCCGCACGCCACCGGCTTCTTCGCGGTTTTTCGCCCCGATTTAAGCCACAGAGCGGAGACACAGAGAAAATCTTTTTCTCTGTGTCTCCGTGGCTCTGGGGCTTGGTCCCGCGGTGAGAGATCCATGACGGATCGGGGAACGCGATTCGATCGATGCACCCAGCAACACCGGGCTTGTCAGATGGAATTGACTCGATGGACCCCCGACCTCTGTTTGGTAAGGCTCAGCTTAATTTCTTGCGGTTCTCGTACACCTTCAGGACGGCGTTATATATGTCGTCCATGTCCTCCTTCGTGCCCAGGAGGTACCGCTGGTGGAAGCCGACCGTCTCTTCAACCAGATCGTCGCACTTCGGGCACTGGTTCCGGTCGCGGTACGAGTCGAGTGTCTCCTTTGGGTAAACGCTTCGGAAGATTTTCGAGCCGAGCGTGCTCAATACCGCTCCTTCGCGGTTCATCGGAAAGCCTTCGATCACTCCGAGGCCCTTGGACATCGAAACCCCCTCGGCGTCAAGTGCCTGCAGGAAGCGGTCGCGCGGCAGGCCGTCGAACGCCTCCTTTTTGTACCGGAAGCCGTAATAATAGAACGAAAGTTGATTGACGTCCGGGGAGTCTTTGCGGGGTACGATCCCTGGGATTTCTCGGATCTTCGCCGTGAAATATTTCGCGCTCTCGGCGCGCCGCCGCGTCTGCTCCACGACGGTTTCCATCTGGGTCAGCAGGATTGACGCTTGATACTCGGCCATCCGGCACTTCGAGGCCGCGATGGGGTGTCCGCCACGGTCGCGCGGCATGTACTTCCCTTTCGGCCGGCCCAAATTGTGATACGAGTAGCAGAGGTCCATCGTCTTCTCGTCGTGCCCCAGGATCGCGCCCCCCTCGCCGCACGTCAGGGCCTTCCCGTTCTGGAAGCTGAAGCAACCCAGGTCTCCCAGCGTCCCCACCTTCTTCCCTTTCCACTCCGCCAGGTGCGCCTCGCAGGCGTCCTCGACGACCTTCAGGTCGTGCTTGCGCGCGATTGCGTTGATGCGGTCCATGTCGCACACTCCGCCGACGATGTGAACCGGAAGGATCGCAGCCGTGTTCTTGGTGATCTTGCCCTCAATCTTCCCCGGGTCGATCTGCCAGGTCTCGGGGTCGATATCCGCAAATACCGGGAGGGCGTTGTTCATGAGAATGGCGTGAATGGTGGCGATAAAGGTGTATGGGGTTGTGATGACTTCCTGGCCCGCGCCGATCCCGAGACCGTAGACCGCGGTGATAAGGGCGTTCGTGCCGTTCGTCGTGAGGAGACAGTGCTCGGCGCCCATCAAACGGGCGACCTGCTTCTCCGCCTCGGCGACAACGTTGGCGCGCGACCACACGCCGCTCCGGAGCACGGGCAGGATGGCCCGCTCATCCGCGTCGGTCCAAACCGGCCAGCGGGGAAAGGGTTTCGTCCGGACCGGGGTGCCGCCCAGGAGGGCAGGGGTTGCGGTGTTCGTGGTCCGAATGAGCGGCGCGGACTTAGCCGGGGCCCACACCGCAAGTGTCGTCGCCGCGGTTGACGTGGCCAGGAACCGCCGCCGTGAGAGTTTCTTCCTTTCCATTGTGTTCCTCCTTCGGCTTGTGCAACTCGAATTGGTCGATTCTACTTCGCCGAGACCGGCGTCTGCAAGCGCGCGCATTGGCGGCGCGTCATTAACTCGGCGTCATGAGATGCTCGCTATGTGTATAGCGAGTGTTCCTCATACCGCCCAGCCATTCGCTGCGCACGGCTTGTTTGGAGTTCAGGCTTTAGCCTGCCCCGGTCAGTGCAGCCTGAAGGCTGAACTCCAAACCTGCGCCCGCGATGACGCAAAAATTCGACCATTTTGTGAACTTTGTTCGCACCAATGGGCTATAGAGGGAGCCTCGTACCGCCGTGGGTAGGCAACCGCCGATGCACGCCGATTCACGCCGATGAGCGGCGCCGGACATCCGCGTGCATCCGCGTTCATCGGCGGTTTCAACCAACTGCGCTTGTTCCATTTCTCTTTTATCAACCATCCCTCTCGAAACCGGTTATCAGAACTCGATCCTGAACGCGAATTGCAATATGCGCGGGTCCGCGTCGACCGATGTGATCCTCCCGAAGGAGTCGCGCCCGATACTGTTGTCCGGGATCGAGAGCTGCGGCCGGTTGAAGAGGTTGAAGAACTCCGAGCGGAAGACGAGGCGCGCCGTCTCCCGGAAACGCAGTGGGAACGCGCGCGAGACCGACAGGTCCGTGTTCTTGAAGCTCGGCCCGCGCAGGACGTTGCGACCCAGGGTACCGTAGGTTCCGGGAGCCGGCTGCGCAACGGCATCGGTGTTGAAGTAGCGGGCGATCTGCTCGCCGCGGCTGCGCCCGTCTCCGAGGCTGAGGTTGCCGACCAGATCTGCCTGCGGCGTGCCGGCTCCGGCCGCGCGGTCGCCGGAGCTCGAGATCCCGAACGGCCGCCCCGACTGCAGCGTGACGATCCCGCTGATCTGCCATCCTCCGAGCGCGGCGCTGACCGTCCGCGAGCCAAGGGCGCGCCCCGCGTTGGGCACGTCCCAGACGAAAGACGCCGCCAGCCGGTGCGGGTGGTCGTTGTCGGCCACGCCGCGCGTGAAGAAGAAATTGAACGGGTTCGGGATCAGATTGTCGAGAACATTGTCGTTCCATGAGTTGTGGTCGATGTTCTTGGACCACGTGTAACTTCCGAGCACGCTCACGTTGCGGCTGAAGCGGCGATTCACCGATGCCTGGAAGGAGTTGTAAATCTGGTTCAGGCCGGTGAAGAGCGTGCAGATGCACTGGTAGTCGCGGCGCGGCCTGCGCTGATCGATCGTGTCCTGGTTCTCGGGCAGGGTCTTCGTGAAGTCGTAGATCGGCGCGTTCTGGTCGTAATCGGCCATCAGGTGCGTCGATTTGGTCCCGACGTAGGCGAGCCGGACAAGCCAGTCGGCGCCGAGTTTACGTTCGACAGTGAGGTTCCAGTTCTGCGTGTAAGGGATGAGGAACTTCTTCTCCAGGGCTGTCGTGTCGAAGGGGCGCTGAAAAGTCGTCTTCGGGTCGAAGTCGCCGGAAAAGGGGAACACGTTAAAGTTCTCGTGGCCGCGGTAGGGATCATCGAAGACGATGAGATTCGAGCGGCTCCCCTGGAACTGCACCGTGAAGCTGAAAGGCGTCTGGGCGTTCATGTTGTTGAGAAGCCACATAATGGGCGTGTCGTAGTAGAGCCCATAGCCTCCGCGGATGCTCATTTTGCTGTCCCCCTTCGGATCCCAGGCGAAGCCGAAGCGGGGTCCGAAGTTCCGCAGACTACCCTCCGTGCCGCCCCTTGGGATCGTCTCGCCGGCGACGACGTCGCCGGGGAAGAAGAGACCCGGCGGCGCGTTGACGAAGCGCTTCGACGTTGTTCCCCTGGCGTACTCGTCGCCGCGGAACTGGATGTTGCGGTCCTTCAAGTCCGTGATCGGCGTGTATGGGTCCCAGCGCAGCCCGAACGAGAGAGTCAAGCCTGGACGCATACGGAACGTGTCGGCGAAGTAGAAGCCCTGGTAGTGATAGCGCCTGTTCTCGATCTCGCCGTTCGACTGGCGGAACCGTGACAGGTAACCGAGGATGAAGTCGGCCTGGTCGAACCCGGTGATACGGCCGTCGAATTGGTACTGCCCTGAGCCGTTGAAGACGTTGACCTCGTCATAACGCTGCGCCTGCAGGTCGGCTCCCCAGACCAGGGTATGGCTCCCCAGAACCAGGCTCCAGGAGTTCGTGAACTCGATGTTGGTCCTGGTGAAGAGGGCGGGCCGCGTGGTCGAGAGACCGAGCCCGCTCGTGCCGTTGATCGAGACGCTGATCTCGTTTGACGACGGGTTCACCTGGACGCCGAGGTCGGCGATGGTTTTAGGGAAATCGTTACTACGGCGACCGACGAGGCGCGCCATGGTCAGGTGGCTGTCCATGATGAGGTGCGGTGAGATGACAAAGTTGTGCGCCAGCGTCGCGTTCTTCGACAGCGCCTCGATACCCCGCCGGTTTGAGTGGATGTTGTCCGGCACGAGCAGCCGCGGGTTCTCGAAGTCCTGCTGGAAATAGCGCCCGCTCAGAGTGTGCCGGTCCGAAACGCGGTAGTCGCCGCGCAGAACCCCCTCATGCGCGTCTTCTTTGGAGACCAGTACGAATCGGGTGAAGCCGTCCGGATCGGGAAGAGGCGAGAACTTGAGCAGCTCCTGGGCCGCTCGCGAGAGCCGCGACTGCGGGATCCCATTTCCGGGGAACGGCTGACCCGTGAGCGGGTCGAGGATCTGAATCGGCGTGTCGCGCTGGAGCAAGGAAGAGAAGTCGCCGCGGCGGAACGGCTCGGGCATGGTCAGGGCCTGGCCGTCGCCGGAGGCCGTCCGGACCCAAGTGCGCTGGTACCCGCCGAAGAAGAACAGGCGGTTCTTGAGCGCCGGGCCGCCGAGGGTGAATCCTGTCTGGTTGCGCTTGAGCCGGTCGGGAGCACGCGAGAAGAAGCCATTGGCGTTGAACTCTGTATTGCGCACGAACCAGAAGGCGCTACCGTGGAACTCGTTGGTACCGCTCTTGGTTACGATGTTGACGGCCCCGGCGGAGCTCTTGCCGATTTCAACCCCGCTGTTGCTCGTCTGAACCGAGAATTCCTGGACTGCGTCGGGGAACGGAAAGGGCAGGTTCAAGTTGAAGAGGTTGTCGTTGTTGTCGCCTCCATCGAGCGTGAACTTGACGTTGTTCTGCCGGGAGCCATTCATCGAGAACCGTTTGATCCCGCGCGGGCCGTAGGCGTTCCCATCCCACTCTCCAGTGACGCCGGTCGCGGGCTGCACGCCCGGCACGAGCAGCGTCAGGTCCGCCAGGTTGCGTCCGTTGAGGGGTAGGTCGACAACGCGCTTGCTGTCGACCGTTTCCTTTAAGGTCGGGCTGCCGGTCTCGACAGCGATGGCCGCGGCTTGGACCGTGACTTCGGTCGCAACCCCTCCGACCTCGAGCCGGATGTCGAGCCGCAGGTTGTCGTTGACCTGAAGGACGATGCCCTTCTGCTGGTAGCGGCTGAAGCCCGTGCGCTCCAGCTCGAGCCGGTACTCGCCGACGGGAAGAAAGCGGAACTGGTAATGTCCCTCTTCATTGGTTACCGAGGTGCGGGCCTGGTTCGTGGGCACGTGCGTCAGGATGACGGTTGTATCCGAGATCACCCCTCCCTGAGTGTCCGTGATCTGGCCGTAGAGACCGGCAGTGCCGCGTTGCTGGGCCCAAGCAACTGCCGCAAGGAAGGCAAGCAGAACGCAGGCGAGCGCCGTGCGATTCATGTTCATGGCGTAACCTCCGCAAAAAGAGGATCCACCGGCGTTTACCTCGAAGGTGCCGCAGGGTTGAAACGACTTTAGCATTGACCCGACGGATTTCCTAATGCTTCGAGTGAATCTCGCGCTCCAGCTTTGCTGCTCTGTACTACTAGCTGGCAAATGCTTGGCCGCCTGGAAAGAAATTTCATCCGAGTTTTCCTGGGAGCGCAGGTATCCTTGTCCGCATCCCGAAAGAAGCGCGTCGTGAACTTTCGCACCTCCGTGTTGCGAGCCTGCTCGGCGTCGATGTGCGCCTGGTCGGCGAGGGCCGCGATCGCAGGCGCAATCCCGAGCGTGCTCTGGCTGTAGGGCATGGCCCAGCGCGCCATTGCCTCGATCGTGCGGACCTGCCCCGATCAGTGCAGCCTGAAGGCTGAACTCCGAACCGGCGCGCGCTGCATTTTCATGCGCTTTGGGTGTGCGCTGGCACATGTGAGACTGTGGCTAAAGATTGGATCTTCAACGGCTGCCCCAACGCCCGAGCTAACCGGCGCGCCCGCCCTCCCTTGCTAGTCAAGGCCAAGGTCCTCGATGAACCTAGCGTCTCGCGTGACCTTCGCGGGATTGACCCCGAGTTGTTCAACGATCGTCTTGCGAAGCATGTTCCACAGTTCCTCGTCTGACCATGACTGCCTGTCTCGCGCGATTCGGCCGAAGTTTAAGGCCAGCATCGCCTCCGCCGCCTGCCGTACGGTCGCACACTGGGCAGGCAGATTCACCGCCAAGGGCACCGTAACAATGTAAGCAAGCCACAATCCAGGTAGGGCGGCCAATCCAACGGCCCACACCACCGTCTTCGAGACCAACCCCAGCGCGCCGGCGACGATCGCTACAGGGATTGGAACCAAAAAGACAAGCAGCATCGCGCTCTGGAGCGTTCGGTTTCGACGGAGTTCGGGAAGACGCCAGCCAAGCGCACACGCGAGAATCGCCCAGGCGTCTCGGCGTCGTTCTTTCGGCAAGAGGCCACCCAACGAGGCTTTCGGCGTCACCTGCGCGCGCGCCACCCCAAAGAGCTGCCGCAGAGCGGATCGAAGACGATAGAAAACAAATGACGTCAGGCAGGCTTCCGAGTTTCGCCGCACGAGTTTCTTCGCAATGAGCTTTTCGAGTTGACCCACAGTTCTCACTTCTGCCGCTTCCGCATCGTCGATCGCAATCGCGAAGCGCTCTTCGACGGCGATCACGAGTTCGACTGCATCGAGCCCCATTGCTCTCTCCCGGGAGTTTTTTTAAGCCTAACGTTGCGGTTGAACCTGCATGAACGCTAAAGCCTGAACTCCAAACCCGCTGCGCGGCATCTTTTCACAAGCTTCTGGCCCCTCAGTCCCGTTTGCTCCCCCCTGCCCCTCTGCTCCCCTTGCCCCTCTGCTGCTCTACACCCCGGTCGCCACGTAACGTTTTATCGCGGCGACGATCCTCTCGACTTCCGGCGGCGAGTTGTAAATATGCGGGGAAAAGCGCAACCCGGGCCGATCCGCTCCCTCGCGCGTGGCGCCTGCGATCCGGTCCTTCTCGTAGAGGACCGCACTGAGCTTTTTCGGATCCAGATTCGCGGGGAAGAACGTGACCACCGCCGCGGACCGCCCGGAGTCGGGGTGCGTCCAGAGCTTCACGCCATCCACCTTCTTCAACTCTGTCATGAGCATCTGCGCCAGCGCGCGCGCCCGTTCTTCTATCAGCTTTCGCCCGATCTTGGTCTGGAATTGAAGCGCTTCTCCGAAAGCGATGATCGCGGGCTCGTCCCGCTGGCCGAACCGCTCGAAGGACTTCGAGATGCCGGTGGCTCCCGGATAGGCGCTGTAGATGCTGGGCCAGACCATGGAATGAGCCCTCTTATTGATAAAGAGCATGCCCGTCTCCTTGGGACCGCAAGGCCATTTGTGCGCGCTGCCGGAATAGAAGTCCGGTTGCATGTCGCTCAGGTCCACATTCATCAGACCGAACGATTGTGCCCCGTCAACCATAGAAAGGATTCCGCGCTCGCGCGCGATCCGGCAAAGCTCTCGGGCCGGCAGGAGATCGCCCGCGGTGCTGGTGAGGTGCGTGAAGGCCAGGACCTTCGTGCGGGCATTCATCTGCTTCGTGAAGGCGTCGATGTAGTATTCGTCCCCTGGATGCGGGTTCACCTGATCCACGACCCGGACGGTAAACCCGAAGCGCCTGGCTTTTTCAGTCCAGGCAAGATGATTGCTCGGATGGTTGTCGGAGAAGATGATGACCTCGTCCTGCGGTTTCAACTCGATTCCGCTGGAGACCAGGTTGTTCGATTCACTCGTATTGCGTGTGATGACGATCTCCTCGGGGGTCACGCCCAGAAACGCGGCCAGCAGTTTGCGTGTCCTCTCCTTGCCCTCGGTCATCTTCTCGCGGTTGTTGAAGGAGGGATCCTGATCGACATCCCGAGTCGCAGCGTACAAGGCCTCGAGGACCGGAGCCGAGGAGGGACAAAGATTTGCCGCGTTCATGACCGCCAGGTCCGGGGGCATGAGGAACTGTTTGCGGACGTTGGACCAGAATGCTTCATTAGGAAACTCCGGCGTTTCCGGCAGGGGAGCCGGTCTGGGCCGCGGAAGGCCCGAAGCCTCGATGAGCGCGGCGCCGCCGGCGCCCGCCAGAAAGCGCGCAAAGTCCCTCCGGCGAATCCCTCTGTTTTTCAACAAGGCCTCAGTCATCATCGCGATCCTCCCAATGCAGACCTCAGACTTCAGACCTCAGACTTCGACTTCAGGCTCCAGGTCTGAGGTCTGATCCCTGAGGTCTGAGGTCTGATCTCTGTGGCTAATGCTTCTGGGCGCGCAATTGCAGAACTCTTTCTTTGTCGAAGTCGTCGAACGTCTTTCCCCGCTCCGCGAGTTGTCGAAGCAAAGGAGGGGGTTCCCAGAAATCTCCGTGCTGATCGCGAAACTGGCGGATGCGATCGTACACTTCCTTCAACCCCACCGTGCCCGCGTACCACATGGGTCCGCCGCGGTGGGCGGGGAAACCATAACCGTAGATGTAAATGATGTCGATGTCCACGGCCCGGAGGGCGATGCCTTCCTCCAGAATCCTGGCGCCTTCAGTGATAAGCGCATATATGGTTCTCTCTACGATCTCGTGGTCGCTGATTGAGCGCCGATCGATACCGGCCGCGCGAGCGCATTCTTCGACAATCTTTTCCACCTCGGGATCCGGCATTCTCCTCCGGTCGCTTGGGTCGTACTTGTACCAACCCGCGCCGGTCTTCTGGCCAAAACGCTGAAGTTGACACAGCCGGTCCGCGACCAGGGGACGGCGGACACCCTTCGGCTCCAGGTGCTGGTACTCTTTGCGGATGCGCCATCCGACGTCGAGGCCCGAGAGGTCGCCGGCGGCGAGCGGGCCCATGGCCATGCCGAAGCTATACAGCGCATCGTCCACCTGTTCGACCGTGGCCCCTTCTTCCACCAGAAACTGGGCTTCGCGCTGGTACGGAGCGTACATGCGATTGCCGACGAAACCGCGGCAGTTTCCGACGACCACGCCTGTCTTGCCCAGCTTTCGCGCCAATGCCAGAGACGAGGCGACGACCTCGTTGGATGTGGCCCCGCCCCGCACTATTTCAAGCAGGCGCATGACATTGGGAGGGGCAAAGAAATGATGGCCGATCACCTGGTGCGGGCGGCCGGTGACGGAAGCAATTTCGTCTATGTTCAACGAGGACGTGTTGGAAGCGAGAATGGCATCGGGTTTGCAAACCTTGTCCAGTTCCGAGAAAACCCCCTTTTTCAGTTCCATGTTTTCAAAGACGGCCTCGACCACGATGTCTGCTTCGGCAAAGTCGTCGTAGGTCAGGCTGGGGCGGATCAGCTCCAGGCGCTGGTCCACAAATTCCTGGGTGAACCGCCGCCTCTCTGCGGACGCGGCATAGTTTCTTCGGATCGTGCCGAGGCCACGATCGAGCATTTCCTGCGAGGCTTCTTTCAGCAGCACCGGTACTCCGGCATTCGCGTAAACCATGGCGATGCCGCTTCCCATCGTGCCGGCGCCTACGACTGCGGCCTTTCGGACTTCCACCGTGGGCGTGTCCTTCGAAACCCCGGGGATCTTGGAGACTTCGCGTTCGCCGAGGAAGACATGAATGAGCGCCTTGGATTGTTCGGAAAACAGGCATTCGCGAAACAGCTCGGTTTCTCTATCGAGTCCCTCCTTAAACGGGAGTTTCGCAGCCGCTTCGACGGCAGCGATAGCGCGGAGCGGGGCGATCATGCCGCGGGCTTTTTTGCCGGCCAGCTCTCGCCCGGCCGCGAATATGGGCGCGTTGGATCTTTCGTCGCCTAATTTGGCGGAGCGCTCGCGTGTTCTGGGCGGTTGGCCCTTTGTGACGGCTTCGCGCGCAAACGCGAGAGCCCCCTGACGCAGGTCTCCATCGACGATCGTGTCCACGATTCCAAACTTCAATGCTTCAGATGCGCTCACCGGATCCCCGAGGGCGCACATTTCAACGGCCTTGGCTATCCCGGCGAGCCGCGGCAGTCGCTGGGTTCCACCGGCTCCCGGGATCAGTCCCAGTTTAACCTCGGGCTGGCCGACCTGGGCATCGGGCGCCGCGATCCGATAGTGACAGGCCATTGCCACTTCGAGCCCGCCGCCAAAGCCTGTTCCGTGGATTGCGCAGACGACGGGTTTCGCGCAGTCCTCGATGTTCTGCAGCAAGAGATTCAGCTCCGGTCCGCCTTTCTCTCCGGATGTGATCTTGCCGAATTCCTTGATGTCGGCGCCCGCGATGAAGGTGCGCCCCGCGCCGATAAGCACAATGGCTTTCACCGACAAATCGTTCTGGGCCGCCTCCAGCGCCGCGCGAATTCCTTCGGCCACCCCCGGACTGAGAGCGTTGACGGGAGGATTGTCGATGGTAATGACGGCTATCTCGCCGTCTTTGGTTAGAGATACTGACTCGCTCATTTCTCCCGGCTCCGCTCGCGGTCAAATGACCTGCGCCGCGATTGCGAATCTAGTTCCAAATCCATGCATTGTCAATCCGCTCCGTAACTCCCAATGGGACGCGGATTCCCACGGATGCCACGGATTCCCACGGATATTCCGTGTGGCAAGCCGTACAATCCGTGCTCATCCGTGTCCTGACGCTTGGTGATATACTCGCGCAGGTCTGAGGGGACGAAGATGGATTTTGCGTACTCCGAAAAGGTGGAAGAACTTCAGAAGAGACTGTGCGCGTTCATGGAGGAGCACATCTATCCGAACGAAAGGACCTGTGTCGAACAGATCCAGCAAGGCGGGCGCTGGTGTCCCGCTCCGATTATGGATCAGTTGAAGGAGAAGGCCCGCGCCGCCGGACTGTGGAACCTGTTTCTGCCCGACAGCGAGTATGGCGCGGGCCTGACCAATCTGGAATACGCCCCTCTCTGCGAGATCATGGGCCGATCCCCTATGGCGCCGGAAGTCTTCAATTGCTCGGCGCCCGACAGCGGAAACATGGAAGTTCTGGTCCGCTACGGGACGAAGGAACAGAAGGAGCGCTGGCTCAAGCCGCTGCTCGAAGGGAAGATCCGTTCGTGTTTCGCCATGACGGAACCGGGCGTAGCGTCTTCCGACGCGACGAACATCGAGGCGAGCATCGCGCGTCGCGGCGACGAGTATGTGATAAACGGTCACAAATGGTGGACTTCGGGAGCCGGCGACCCGCGCTGCAAGATTGCCATATTTATGGGGAAGAGTGGCCCGGCCGCCGCGAGGCACAGGCAGCAGTCCATGATTCTCGTGCCCATGGATACTCCGGGGGTCAGAATCAAACGCATGCTGACGGTCTTCGGCTACGACGATGCCCCGCATGGGCACGCCGAGGTGATGTTTGAAAACGTCAGAGTCCCCGTCTCCCATTTGCTTCTGGGCGAAGGGCGAGGCTTCGAAATCGCCCAGGGCCGTCTCGGCCCCGGGCGCATCCATCATTGCATGCGCCTCATCGGACTGGCAGAGCGTTCCCTGGAGGCCATGTGCAGGCGCGTGAAAGGGCGCGTTGCCTTCGGAAGAGCGCTTGCGGAACAAGGGACGATTCGAGCCGATATTGCCAACTCACGCATGGAAATCGAGCAGGCGCGTCTGCTGACGCTGAAGACTGCCTACATGATGGATAGAGTCGGGAACAAAGCGGCGCGCGCGGAGATCGCCATGATAAAGATCGTGGCGCCCAACATGGCGCTTCGCGTTATCGACCGCGCCATCCAGGCCCATGGCGGAGCGGGGGTCACGGAGGATTTCGGCCTTGCCGCCGCCTGGGCCCACGCGCGCACCTTGCGCATAGCGGATGGACCGGACGAGGTGCATCGGGAAAGTGTCGCCAGGCTGGAGCTCTCCCGTCACGACAGACCTCAGACCTCAGGAATCGGACCTCAGACCACAGACAGTCAGGTCTGAAGTCGAACTAATCTAAAGTCCTTTGCGTTTCTTCGCGTCCTTCGCGCCTTCGTGGTTAAAGTCCGGCCCAGAGCTAACCGCGAAGACGCGAAGAGCGCAAAGGGATCGCAAAAGTTCATCGGTGCTCTAAGGGCTCGCGCAAGAATAATTTGGCATTTTGCTGCGGCTCCCATGCCCAATTGAATCATAACTGGCAAACCGCAATAGTTTGCTGGGGGCGGGAGCCGCAGCCCTGCGGGGCGCGGCGGCGGGCAGGCATCTGCGGCGTTGCCGCTCCTCGACGATGTCACCACATCGCCTGCGTCGCGGCGCCTTGCATCTGCCTGCCCGGCGCTCGCGCCAAAATGCCAACTTATTCTTGCGCGAACCCTAAGGCGAAAATCTTTCGCAACTAGGCAAGAATTTCTCGGTCAAATGACCAGTGACAAATGAACAATGACAAATAGAAGTCGGCAGTCCGGACACGAAACTGCGATCTGTCATTTTTCATAATTTTTCATTTGTCATTGGTCATTTGCCAAATCTTTCTCAGGTGTCCGCGGTTGTGAGAAAAAATGTAGCGTCCCGCACTGGCGGGGCAAGGGCAAACGGTCCTGTTGACACGAAAGGGTTATCCAGGCCCATGTCCCGCAGCGCGGGACGCTACGATCTTTTCTCACGCTCTGCGTCTCTGCGGTGAGATTTTTCTGGTTGCGGCTATGCCGCGTCCGGCATCTCCGTGTCCTCCGTGGTGAAACACGAAGTGCGAATCCTTTCTTGTGCATACGAGCGGTCCGCTGCGGTCCGCATCGGCGATTGACACTCCTTTCCGTCGGTGTCTATACTCGTTCGTTATGCCGAAGAAGCCCGTGTCGGTCTTTCATGGAACCACGGTCCTGCTGGTGAAGCGCGGCGCGCGCACGGCTATGGCGGGGGACGGACAGGTTACCATGGGCGACACGGTAGTCAAATCGAGCGCAAAAAAAATACGCCGGATGTTCAACGACCGCGTCCTGGTCGGATTTGCGGGCGCGACGGCCGATGCTTTTGCGCTCTTTTCGCGCTTTGAGTCGAAGCTGGAACAGTTCCAGGGTAATCTGAATCGTGCGGCCGTGGAACTCGCCCAGGAGTGGAGAACCGATCGCGCCTTAAGGCATCTGGAGGCCTTCCTGCTGGCTACGGATGGCAAAGCCACCTACTTGCTCTCCGGAACCGGAGACGTCATCGAGCCCGATGACGGACTCCTGGCAGTCGGCTCCGGGGGAACCTATGCGTTGGCAGCCGCGCGCGCTCTCCTGAAACACACAAAACTTTCCGCCGGCCAGATTGCCGCGGAGTCCATCCGCATTGCCAGCGAAATCTGCATTTATACAAATGGCGAGATCCTGGTAGAGGAACTGTAAATTTCTTGTGTCCGTGGAGGCAGGGCCTGCCATTGATCGAGAATGCGTGAATTCTTAAGACATGATTCGGCGCCGGCTCGCGGCTTGGACGACATGTCCCCGCGGGAAATCGTGGCCGAGCTGGACAAATACGTCGTGGGGCAGCGGGAGGCTAAGAAGGCTGTGGCCATAGCCTTGCGCAACAGGATCCGCCGTCAGAAACTCGACGAAGAGATGGCCGAGGAAATCGCCCCCAAAAACATCATCATGATCGGGCCGACCGGGATAGGCAAGACGGAGATCGCCCGGAGGCTTGCCCGTCTGGCCAACTCTCCCTTCATCAAGGTGGAAGCGACCAAGTTCACCGAAGTCGGTTATGTGGGGCGCGACGTGGAATCTATGGTTCGCGACCTCGTGGAAATAGCGGTGGACATGGTGCGCATGGAGAAGATCGGGGAGATCGAAGAGCTCGCCGAGCAGAACGCAGAAGAACGGCTGCTGGATCTCATCCTGCCCACGCTGCAGCCCGTCCCGGAAGACCGGACGGCCGACGACAATGGCAAAGAGCTGCGGCGCATCCATTTCTTGCGGGAAAAGCTGCGAAAGCAGCTGCGCTCGGGAAAGCTGGACAACCGCATCGTCGAAATCGAAGTGCGGGAACAAGCGGTGAGTCCGTTCTCGTTCCAGATATTCGAGGGCTCCAGCCTCGAGGAGCTGCAGTTCAACATGCGCGATTTACTGTCAGGATTCATGGATCGGAAGCCCAAGAAGCGCAGGATGCGCGTCGATGAAGCGGCAGAGTACATCATCCAGGAGGAAGAGCAGAAACTCGTCGACATGGACCAGGTGGCGCGGCTGGCCCTGGAGCGCGTGGAGCAGAACGGCATCATCTTCATTGACGAGATCGACAAGATCGCCGGCCGTGAATCGGGTCACGGTCCGGACGTCAGCCGCGAGGGCGTGCAGCGGGATATCCTGCCCATCGTCGAGGGGACCAGCGTCAGCACGCGCTACGGCATGCTTCGCACGGATCATGTTCTCTTCATTGCCGCGGGGGCCTTCCACGTTTCCAGGCCTTCGGATCTCATCCCGGAAATCCAGGGACGCTTTCCCATTCGGGTGGAGATGAAGCCGCTGGGGGAAGACGACTTCGTGCGCATCCTCAAGGAGCCCAAGAACGCCCTGATCAAGCAATATACGGCCCTGCTGGAAACCGAGGGCATCAAGCTGCGCTTCGCCGAAGACGCCGTACGGGAGATCGCCAGGATGGCGTGCGTCGTAAATGAAAACACGGAGAACATCGGCGCGCGCCGCTTGCACACCATCATGGAAGCCCTTCTCGAGGACGTCTCCTTTTCCGGCGCTGAGCTGAGGAGTAAAACCGTCCGAATCGACGCGGATTATGTGCGCAAGAGGCTGGGTGACGTCGTAACCGACAAGGATCTGAGCCGGTACATCCTGTGACAGCCGCCTGTCTCCGGGACATCCGGCTTTTCGTTCCCTGCCTGGCGCTCTTTGTTTCGGCCTGTGCAAAGACAGGCGATCCGCAGCCGCCGCTCGTTCTGATCCCCAAGCCGGCGGCCGACCTGGCCGCCCGCCAGTCTTCCGACAAGCTCGTGCTGACCGTGTCGGCGCCGGTAGAGAATACCGATGGCTCTCCTGTCTCTACACTTGCGGAGGTCGAAGTCCTGCGACTGGTAGAGGAGAGAGCGGGCAACCTCCCCGTGAAAAACGAGGAAGAATTTCTGGCCAGGGCGCAGCTGCTTGTGAAGGTCCCCGCGCAAAAGCTTCCCGCCTACCGTCAAGGCGGCAAGCTGGTCTTCCACGACGATCTGGTCTTCGAAGACCGGTCCATCATTTATAAGCGCGGGCTCCGTTATGCCGTCCGGTTTATCAACGGGAAGAATCAGACCGCGGGACTGAGCAATCAGGTCTACGTGGCGCCGCTCGCCATTCCGGGACCGCCGCGCGGCCTGTCGTTTCAGCTCGGCCAGGAATACATCCGAATTCTGTGGCCGCCTCCGGAGACGAATCTCGACGGCTCCACGCCGCCCAGAATTGCCGGCTACAACGTTTATCGAACTGAAGATCCTAGGAGTTTCCCGCCGGCTCCCTTGAACAAGCAACCGCTGCGCGCGACGGAGTTCGAGGATCGCGAGTTTCAATTTGACAAGACGTATTACTACCTCGTGAGTGTGGTCGGAAGCGTGGAAAGTCCCTACGCCGAAAGTCTCCCTTCCGCGCCGCTCGCGGTCCCTGCCCAGGATACTTTTCCACCGGAGCCTCCGGGAGACCTTCACGCGGTGGCGGAGGGGGGAATCGTGATTCTCTTTTGGACGGCACCCCCGCAGCGCGACGTGGCGGGATACAGGATTTACAGGCGGGAACCGGACGTGTCTGAATGGGCGTCTCTGGACACGGAACTGGTGACGACCCTCAGTTATCGGGACGAGAAACCGGGCGCCGGGAAAAAATACGAGTATCGCGTCACGGCCGTAGACACGCACGGCAACGAAAGCCAGCCTGCCACGGTGCCCGTCGAACTTCAGTAGCCAGAAGGCAGTAGCCAGTGGTCGGTGGTCAGTGGTCAGTGGGCACAGACTTCACAACTGGCCGCTGACCACTGACCACCGACGCTGTGGTTATTTGAGCGTCAATCGTATAGAATGATTTTTTTCTGGGAAGATTCTGAAAGGGAGGCGGCTATGAAATTTTTTCTGGACACAGCCAACATCGATGAAATTCGCGACGCCGCGGAATACGGTCTTATCGATGGCGTGACTACCAATCCGTCATTGGTGGCCAAGGAGGGCCGGGATTTCAAGGATATCCTGCGAGACATAACAAGAATCGTCGACGGCCCCATCAGCGCGGAGGTCGTGAGCACGGAGGCGGAAGGGATCCTGCACGAAGCCCACGAACTGTCGAGCGTTCACCGGAATATCGTGGTGAAGGTGCCGATGATCAAGGAAGGCATGAAGGCGCTTCGGCAACTCACAAAGGAAGGGATCCGCACCAACGTGACACTGTGCTTTAACCCGAACCAGGCTTTGATTGCGGCCAAGCTGGGCGCAACGTACGTGTCACCGTTTGTCGGCCGGTTTGATGATGTAAGTGAGGTGGGAATGAACCTGATCGCCGACCTGGTTCGGATCTTCCGCAACTACAATTTCCAGACGCAGATCCTTGTCGCCAGCTGCCGGAGCCCGCTGCATGTTCGCGAAGCCGCTCTACTCGGGGCCCACGTGGCCACGATGCCCTACAAGGTCCTCGAGCAGTTGTTGAAACACCCCCTCACCGACATCGGGCTGGATCGGTTCCTCAAGGATTGGGAAAAGGCCCACCAGCCGGCCCACGCATAACACCGCACGCTGCTTGGCCACGAATTTCACGAATTACACGAAAAATGGCTAGCGGTTCGTGCAAATTCGTGGAATTCGTGGCAAGTCTTTCCCCCGTCAATTCCTCTAAGTTACCAATTCAACACATTTGGCTAAGGATTCGAGGGCAGGTTTGGAGTTCAGCCTTCAGGCTGCAAGCTAAAGCTTGAACTCCAAACAAAGTTCTTAGGATTCGAGGGCAGGCTTGTGTAAAGATAAAAGATCGTGGGCACTTGGCGCTCAGAGGGCGGACTTTCAAGGCTTTCAGACCCGCCCCGAACTGGAAGTCATCAATGACCAATGACAAATCCGGGGGGCAACCCGCTTCCGTCTATTTGTCATTTGTCATCGGTCATTTATCATTTGTCATTTTCGGGAAATTGCTGACTTGCCAAGACCCTCGTGGTAAAGAGTAGGCCCTTGCAACAGTGCCCTATGGATATTTCCGAGAAACTCAAGGAGCTGCAGGAACTGCACCGCCGCGCTGAGGAGGGCGGAGGTCCGGAACGCTGCAAGCGGCAACACGACGCCTCGAAGCTCACGGCGCGGGAACGGGTGCACTTTCTCGTGGACGAAGGGAGTTTCGAAGAGCTGGACAAGTTCGTGGAACACCGCTGCGTGGATCTCGGCATGGCGAACCAGAGAGTTCCCGGAGATGGCGTGGTCACCGGTTACGGGCGCATCGACGGCCGGCTCGTCTATGTCTTCGCACAGGATTTCACCGTCTTTGGCGGGAGCCTCAGCGAAGCGTATGCCGAGAAGATCTGTAAGATCATGGACCTTGCCATGAAGGTGGGAGCTCCTATCATCGGGCTGAATGATTCCGGCGGCGCGCGCATCCAGGAAGGGGTGGTCAGCCTCGCCGGGTATGCCGACATCTTCCTCCGCAACACCCTTGCCAGCGGTGTGGTTCCGCAGATCTCGGCAATCATGGGGCCCTGCGCCGGCGGCGCAGTCTATTCTCCTGCGATCACGGACTTCATTCTGATGGTCAAGGATACCAGCTACATGTTCGTCACAGGTCCCGACGTTATCAGGACGGTGACTCACGAAGAGGTCACCATGAACGAGCTGGGTGGCGCCGTGACCCACAACAGCACCAGCGGCGTGGCTCATTTTGCCGTAACTGATGACAGAGAATGTCTCGCGACGATTCGAGAGCTCCTTTCGTTTTTGCCCAGCAACAACATGGAAGATCCGCCGGTACGGCCCACGGCGGATCCGCCGGATCGCGAAGACGAGAAACTCAATACCATCGTCCCCACGGATCCCAACCAGCCTTACGACATGAAGGAAGTCATCAAGGTTGTGGTCGACAAGCATCACTTCTTCGAGGTGCACAAACATTTTGCCAGGAATATCGTCGTCGGGTTCGGCCGTCTCGACGGCCATACGGTCGGAATCGTAGCCAACCAGCCCGCGGTTCTTGCGGGGACGCTGGACATCGCGGCGTCGGTCAAAGGCGCGCGCTTCGTGCGCTTCTGCGATGCCTTCAACATCCCTATCATCACCTTCGAGGACGTGCCGGGCTTCCTCCCGGGGACCGCGCAGGAGTTTGGCGGCATCATCAAGCATGGGGCGAAGCTGCTCTACGCCTATGCCGAAGCGACCGTCCCGAAGATCACCGTCATCACCAGGAAGTCCTACGGCGGCGCGTACTGTGTCATGGCGTCGAAGCACATTCGTACCGATCTCAACTTCGCTTACCCGGCCGCGGAAATCGCGGTGATGGGGCCGGAAGGCGCAGTGAACATTCTGTATCGCAACGAGCTCAAATCGGCGCCTGACAAATGACAAATGACAAATGACAAATGACAAATGACAAATGACAAATGAATCCATGGCCGTTATTAGAAAAACCAATATTCAAGTCTAATCTCACTCCTCATTCGTCCCTCGAAGCTTAATCATGTTTCGCAAGGTGCTCATTGCCAACCGCGGAGAAATCGCGGTCCGCATCATACGAGCCTGCCGGGAGCTGGGGATCTCTCCCGTGGCGGTCTACTCCGAAGCCGACCGCGCCTCTTTGCATGTCCGGCTGGCGGACGAGGCGTATCTCATCGGGCCGCCTCCGTCGACCGAGAGTTACCTGTCGGTGGAGAGGATCCTGCACGCGGCAAAACGCAGCGGGGCCGAAGCCATCCATCCCGGCTACGGATTCCTTGCCGAAAATCCCGGCTTTGCGCAGGCGTGTGCGGACTCGGGAGTCGTTCTGATCGGCCCTTCGGCCGCTTCGATGCGCCGCATGGGAAACAAGACCGAGGCCCGCAGCCTCCTCGTTCAATCCGGCGTGCCTGTTGTCCCCGGAACCTTCGAACCCCTGAAGTCCGTCGAGGAAGCCCGGGAGGTTGCGCGGCGGATCGGCTACCCGGTGATGTTGAAAGCCGCGTCGGGAGGGGGCGGCAAAGGGATGCGCCTTGTGGAGGCGGAGAACCGCCTGCCCTTGGCCTTCGAAGCGGCGAGCTCGGAAGCGCAGCGCGCCTTCAGCGATTCTGCGGTGTATCTGGAGAAGTACATCGCGCGCCCGCGTCACATCGAGATTCAGGTCCTGGCGGATCGGCACGGGAACGCAATCTTTCTCGGGGAACGGGAATGCTCCTTGCAGCGGCGGCACCAAAAGGTTCTGGAGGAATGCCCCAGCCCTGTCGTGGACGACACCCTCCGGCTCAGGATGGGGGAAACGGCACTGAGCGTGGCGCGTGCCGTCGATTACGAGAATGCGGGAACCGTCGAGTTTTTGGTGGACCAGGAGGGGAACTTTTACTTTCTGGAGATGAACACGAGACTTCAGGTGGAGCATCCCGTGACAGAGCTCGTTGCCGGTGTGGACCTGGTGCACGAGCAAATTCGTATCGCCTGCGGCCACCGGCTGGGCCTGCGTCAGGAGGACGTTGGACTGAGAGGCTGCGCCCTCGAATGCCGTATCTATGCGGAGGATCCCGAGCGCAACTTTTTTCCCTCCCCGGGCCGGATTGAACGGCTGGTCGAGCCTCAAGGACCCGGCCTGCGTGTGGATTCGGGTGTGTATGAGGGATGGGAAGTCCCCATTCATTACGACCCGCTGATCGCAAAACTGGTGGCTTTTGGATCGGATCGGCTTCAGGCGATTGCGCGGATGCGGAGAGCAATTCAGGAATACTGCATTCAGGGAATTCGAACAAACCTGGATTTCTTTGCGGACCTGCTGGTGGACACGGAGTTTCAAGCGGGGCGTCTCTCGACCGCTTTCATCGAAGAGTTTCTGGGACGCAGGCCGCCAAAGCCGGCCCCGGCGTCCCAATCATTGCGTGCGGCCGCAGTGGCCGCCGCCCTCGCCTACCAACACCGCGAGGCACGAGCCCCCGGCCCCGCTTCACGCCGGACGATGAGCCCGTGGCGCCGCGCCTTGCGCACGGACGTGCAGAGGCGAGGGTGGCGTCGCTGAACAATTGCGGATTTCGGATTGAGGATTTCGGATTGAGAACCCTTCCTCTGTGAGTTTTTCAATCCGCAATCCGCAATCGCCAATCCGCAATCGGAGTGACGATGGAGCTGGAGATAAGGTACGAAGACCAGGTAATCCCAGTGGAGATCCGTGGGGGAGAAGGGAAGGACACGGTCTTTGTCTTTGGAAAGGAAGTCTCGTGCGATTGGGTGCGGCTTCCTGATGGGCGCTACTCTATCCTTGTGGATGGCCGTGTGTTCGACATGACGGCGGAGCTTTCCGGGGAGGCATGCCTGGTAACCGGGAACGCAGGAACATTTCACCTCCGCATCTCGGATCCTCGCGGTCTCATGTCCCAGAGTGTTGCCGAGGTAGCGCCGCCAGGTCTCCAGCGTCTGGTGGCGGAGATGCCTGGGAAGGTCCTGCGAGTTCTGGTGAAGCCGGGCGACACCGTTGCCTACGACCAGGGTCTTCTGGTGATCGAAGCCATGAAAATGCAGAACGAGATTCGCGCTCCCAAGAGCGGCGTGGTCAAGGAAATCGCTGTCTCTGAGGGGCGAGCTGTGAGCTCCGGAGACTTTCTGCTCAGCCTGGAGTAGCTGGACCGGCATGGCGCACCACGGGAAGCAACTCGCCGACAAGATAGAGCGATCCCGTCACGAGAACCCAACCTCTCCCCGAACATTCGTTCCAGGCGGAGCGAAGGGCCTCTCGTGGACCGTCATGGATGCGCATGTGCGGGCGAAAGCGCTCATGAAGGCTCGCGATGGCGTGGGGGTCGGCCGAGCGGGGCGTGGAAACGGGCGTCAGGTGAATACTGCGCGCGATGGGAAACAGTATCTCGCCGATGGAGCGCAGGTCCTTGTCCCGCATGGCGCCGAAAACCAGGTGAACCTCGGAGATGCGCCTCCATTCAAGGTGCTCTCTCAGTAATTGCGCCGCCTCCGGATTGTGCGCTCCGTCCAGCAACGTCCGGCGCTGCGCGTGGAACGCGTCCAGCCTTCCGGGCCAGAGCGCTGCCGCCAACCCCCGGCGCACCGCCGATTCGGATACGGACAATGGATCCAGAAGTTCCACCGCAGTCACCGCCAGAGCCGCATTGCGCGCCTGATGCCGGCCTGCAAGAGAAAGACGGAGCTTGCGATAGAGATGGCTTGGCGTGCGCAAATCGATCGTGAAGCGCCCGCGACGGTCTCCAGTGACCTGAACGTCGCACTCCCTGTCGATTTCTATCAGGCGCGAGCCCATGCGCCGGGCTTCTTTTCGGATGACGGCCCGTGCCCGTGCGCGCCGGCTGCCTGAGACGACCGGCACGCCGGCCTTGATGATGCCCGCCTTTTCCCGGGCAATCTCGGCCAGGGTGCCTCCAAGAATGTCGGTATGATCGTAGGAGATTCCGGTAATGACGCAGGTTCGCGGCCGGACTATGTTGGTAGCATCCCAGCGGCCGCCCAGTCCCACCTCTATCACACCGATGTTGACTTCTTGCTCCGCAAAATAAAGAAACGCAGCTGCCGTTACGAGCTCGAAGAACGTGAGACGGGCGTCCAGCCGGGCGTTTGCGAGCAGCGTTTCTTCGAGAGAAGAAATGCGTGAGATCAAGGAGGCAAAGGGGCGCGATGAGATCTCGCTTCCGTTTATGCGAATGCGCTCCTGGATTCTTTCCAGGTGCGGAGACGTAAAGAGACCAGTGCGCCAGCCGGCGGTGCGAAGCATGGACTCCGCCATGGCGGCCACGCTCCCCTTGCCGTTCGTCCCTGCAATGTGCAAGGCAGGGAACTTGAGATGTGGATTGCCCAGGGCCTCCATCAACACGCGGATCCGTCGTAATCCGGGGTGGATCTCCAGGACCTCATTACCCCGGCGGTACAGCAGCTCCAGCGCTTCTCGAAAGCTCATGGGTTGAGTGGAAAGGATTCTACGCACTTTTTCACCGCAGAGACGCGGGTCGTGAGAACAAATGTAGCGCCGGCGTCTCGCCGGCATATAAGTTCCTATTTTCCAACGGCCCCCTTGTGCCGGCTGGAAGCCGGCGCTACATTTGTTCTCACGACCGCGGAGTTCGCAGAGGATTACGTTTTTCTCCATTCATCCTCTGCGTTCTCCGCGTCTCCGCGGTGACATTCTTTTGGGTTGCGGCTACGGGCGCCAGGTCAATCCGTCGGCGATGCTGCTTGCCTCGAAGTCCGATTCTCAAGCCAGGAAAAAGCTCTGGGCGATGATCAGGTAGTTCCGGAGGCTCCGGCGATCCACGATCGCATCCAACATTCCATGTTGCAGCAGGAATTCAGCGCGCTGGAATCCTTTGGGAAGTTTCTGGCGGATGGTTTGCTCGATGACGCGCGGACCGGCAAAGCCGATAAGGGCTCCGGGTTCGGCGATGTTCAGATCTCCAAGCATAGCGTAGCTGGCCGTCACGCCGCCCGTGGTGGGATCCGTGAGCACGGAAATGAACGGGATGTGCGCGTCGTCGAGCCTGACCAGGGCTGCGCTGACCTTGGCCATTTGGATGAGTGAGAGCACACCTTCATGCATGCGCGCGCCGCCGGAAGCAGAGACAGCAATGAGAGGGATCCTCTCAGCGAGGGCTCGCTCTATAGCCAGGGTTATCATCTCGCCGACCACGGAACCCATACTTCCGCCTATGAAGCTATACTCCATGGCCGAAATCAGGGTCGCACGGCCTCCCAGCTTTCCACGGGCATTGACGACAGCGTCGTTCAACCCGGTGGCCCGTTGCGCCGCCGCCAGCTTTTCAGAGTAGGGCTGACGATCGACGAATTTGAGGGGGTCGGGAGACACGAGATCGGCGTCGAGAGTCTCGTACGCTCCTTCGTCGAAGAGCATTCTTAACCGTTCGTGAGCGCCGATCTTGAAGTGGTAGCCGCACTTGGGACAGACGCGGTCGTTTGCGTCGAGGTCCTTCTTCCAGATTATGGCCCGGCAGCTCTCGCACTTGGTGAAGAGACCTTCCGTGCGGACAGTCTTGTCTTCCTCCCTGAGAACGGCGCGGGGACCCTTGTTCGATTTGAACCAAGTCATGGCTTAGGACATTTGTTGGCAAGTTACAGCAACGATTCTCGAAGGCGACAATCGTGAAAATCCTCAGTCCTTTTATCGGACACGGATGAACACGGATCTCACGGAACCTCACGGATAGATCGTTCCGTGTTCATCCGTGAGGTTCCGTGTCCCATTGCCCGTTCTTGCGCAACCACCCGGATGCGAGGCCTGACCAAGACACTGATTCGAAGTTATCTCAGCGTTTTGCTGGGTTGTTGCTGGGCTTGGTATTGGACATGCTGCGCATGAGGTGGACCAGCCCCCAACGCTCCTCTTCGGAAAACTTGGTTTCAAACGGAGGCATGCCCGCCGCTTTGTCCCCTTTTGTGATAATCCAGAAGATCTCCCCATCGCTCAATTCGCCTAGTGTTTTCGGGTCGCTGATGTCGGGAGGCTTCTCCTTGAGCATGCTGGCCATCGGTCCGTCTCCCTTGCCGGTCTCGCCGTGGCACATCAGACAGTTTTCTTCGTACGCCGTTTTAGCCTTGGCAAGCACGGCGTCCGACGAAGCCACGGGGTTTTTCTTTGTGGCGACGTCCTTTGGGACCTTCTCATCACGGCTGTAAGTCTTCGGGTTCAACAGAAAAAGAGCCGCCGCCATTCCGAGAGCAACGCCTTTCAAGAATCGAGTCATTGTTCCCTTCCTCCTCCTTTTTTGCACTGGGAGATACGTGAGAGGCGGGCTTTCAAACATCCGGCCTCCCAGGCGACACATAGTAATGCTTGATGAATCCAGGCGCCACAAGTTGCAGATGTTATCATCGGGTCACGGGTCCAGCAAGGCCATACCATAACCTGACCAGTAGGTTAGGACCCGACGAGTTGTAGGAAGCCAAGCTAAAGAAGAATTCGAGCACTTTATTCACCAGGGAGACACAAATATCCTTTGATTGCGGATTGGCGATTGCGGATTTCGGATTTCCAATTAATGAACGACTTCTCTATTAGGACAATCCGCAATCCGCAATCCGCAATCCGCACACGGTGACTGTCTGAATCGCAGCTGACGAAGCGAGAGATTGCAATTCCGGGGCCACTGGCTTAGACTTGATGCCAAATTCCACCCTCTCTAGATGTGGAAACGCGGAGGTAGAAATGCGAGTGCAAAGAGCGGTTGTGTCCCTTCTCTTGTTTTGCTGCCTGGAAGGATCCTCTTCCACGGCTGGGGAGGCGAAGAAGCGCGTGGCCCTGCTGGATTTTGATTTTGGGACGGTTCAACGCTGGTGGTCCGGGAATTGGGACATTGGAAAGGGGGTCGCCGACCTGGTGGTGACGGGCCTCGTCAAGGATGGTACCTACTCGGTGATCGAAAGGAAAAAGCTCGACACCATTCTTCAGGAGCAAAATTTTTCAAATTCCGACCGAGCGAGTGCCACCACGGCCGCGAAGATCGGCAAGGTCCTGGGACTCAATGCGATTATCGTGGGGGCGATCACGCAGTTTGGTACGGAAGACAAGTCGAAAAAGTTCGGTGGGGTCGGCGGAAAGTTCGGCGGCTTCGGCGGCGGTGGAATCGGCAAGAAAGAGGGCAAGGCCACAGTCGCTATAGATGCCCGGCTGGTTGATGTGAACACGGGTGAGATCCTGGCCGTGGCTACCGGAAAAGGGGAATCTTCTCGCTCCGGTCTGGCTTTGGGCGGCGTCGGCGCAGGTGGAGGCGGTTTTGGCGCCGGCGGTATCGACATGGGCAGCAGCAATTTTCAGGAAACCATAATCGGAGAAGCCACCCGAAAAGCTGTGGACGATCTGACGGCACAGCTCGTCACTCAGGCTGCCAAGGTTCAGGCAACAAAGGTTACGATCGATGGCCTCATAGCGGATGCCGGGGGCGGGGCAATCGTCATCAATGTGGGAAAGGGAGCCGGCGTGACCTTGGGCATGCGGCTGGCGGTGGAGCGGCCGGGACGAGAAATCAAGGATCCAGCTACCGGAAAAGTCCTTCGGAAGATCACCACACCCGTGGGCGAAATCGAGGTAACGGAATTGGACGAAGTGTCGGCCGTGGCGAAGGGGGTCTCCGGGCAAGGCTTCAAGGTCGGCGACATCGTCAAGAGCAAGGACTGACTGACAATCCGGCGCAACCGAAGATTTGTGATTTTTTGCGTCTTCGCGTCTTGGCGGTAAAGGCTGCGCCCAATCCATGCGAAGACGCGAAGAAGCGCGAAGGATTTGCTTGGCCCAAGAGATCCTGTTCCCGGACATGGTCCCGATTCCGGGCGGGTCTTTTCTCATGGGGAGCGAAGAAGGGCGCGAAGACGAGATCCTGCCTCACATTGTGGAGCTCTCTCCATTCTGGATAGCGCGCAGCGCGGTCACCAACAGTGAATACGGATTATTTTTGAGGGACACAGGAGGGGCGACGCCTCCCGCGTGGGAAGAGCCGCGTTTCAACCATCCCGGCCAGCCGGTCGTAGCCGTGAATTGGTTCGAGGCCGCTGCCTACTGCGCGTGGTTGTCGGAGCGGACGGGCGAGCCTTACCGGCTGCCCACGGAAGCCGAGCGCGAGATGGCTTGCCGCGCCGGTACGCAGACGGCATATCCCTGGGGCGACGCTGCCGAACGCGAGCTCGGAGACTACGGCAGGCGCTGGTACGAGGGCGGGCCCGAGATCGCCGGCGGACCGTCGAATGCTTTCGGCCTCTACAATATGGCCGACAATGTGCACGAGTGGTGCCTGGACTGGTATGGCAAAGACTACTACAAACTCAGCCCCGTAAGAGACCCCGGAGGACCGGAAACCGGCTCGCGCCGCGCGTCCCGGGGAGGATCCTGGCGTCATCAGATCAAGGTCACGCGCAGCTCGGCGCGCAGCTCCCTGGACCCATCGTTTCGATACACCGACTACGGCTTCCGTGTCGTGCGGTGAAAAACCCATCCGCCGCCATCCGCGTCACGACGGGGCCCTTATGTCGTTGCTGCGGCCGTGCGGCGCCTTACGGCAGCAGCGGTGATGACGCCGAATAGTCCGCAAAGTACGACGGTGTAGGGAACCCAGAGGAAGAGCTGGGGAAGAAGCCCTGTATGGACAAACTCGGTCCACCAACCCGCGGCAGTGAAGATCGGGCCGGCCGCGTCATAGTGCGTGCCCCAATTTCCCTTGATGGCAAAGTACATGACTGCGATGACCGGAATGCGGGCCGCTAGCGCGTACGCCATCATGACAGCCCAGTACGACGGCCAGGCAAACCGCATCAGATAAAGGCCCCCGCAGACAACCGCCATCGACGGAGCCCAGGCGATCAGGCTGGCGCTCTGAATCGCGCGGAACATCAGGAAGACGCCTGCGATGCAGAAGGCCAGCGAGAGCAGCGTGATGCCTATAGCCTTGCCGGCCTTTTCCAGGGGTTGTTGCGATTTGTGCACGCGTGCGGCGAAGTAGACAGCAAAGACGAAGGCCAGCCACGAGATGCCGAAAATCGCTCCTCCCCCTCCAGGTTCGGGGTTGAAAAGGGTTCTGGGCCAATGCTTCAACTCCCCGATGAGCCGCAGGACGGTGACTGCAAGCGTGATGAGACTCGGGAAAAGAATCATCCTGAACACACCAGCGCTATCGTTTGCCATGGCAGTGACTCCCAAAGGTAATGCGTTGTTTTGGGGTTCAGCTTCAACTGCAAGCGAACTCCGGGCGAGCCGTGGGACACGGATCTTCACGGATTCGACGGATTGCGACGGAGTCGATGTATCCGTGAAGATCCGTGAGAGCCGTGTTAATCCGTGTCCCATAAGGTGCCTGTCAGAATACGTTGCGTATTTACGAAAAACGTTAGCAAGTCAGAACAACAGCTTCAACCCGGCCTGCATCTCTCGCGCAGTCAGAGCGCCGCTGATGCGGCCGAACCGTAGGTCCCCGTTGTAGGTCGATGGATTCATTCAACATTCTCATGTGGCCGGGCGCGGCCGCGTGTGCCGCAGTGTGCGGATCGAACATCCTGCGTACTTCGAGGAGTTCAATCAGGTTGAATCTTTTGCCCCTCGTCTGGCCGGCCAAACACCGCCCGCTGTAACCGCTAATGAGTATCATCGCCGCGCCGGCTCTTAAGCACAGCCGGCGCAATGATCACCGCGATTTCGGTCCAAAACCGCGCGAATTGCCGCCGCGTGCTCACAGTTCGAGCCATTGCTGTGGCGCTTCAAATCGTGAAATCTTCGGGTTCGGCTCAGCGGTCATGCCAGCCCGCGCTATGATAGGAGCAATCGCAGGTCCGGTCAATGCGTTTGGAGTTCAGGTTCAGGCTTTAGGCTGCGCACAGCCCGCTCCCCGCGCCAGACCAGAAATAGCAACCTCAATTTAGCCACAGAGGCACAGAGCCACGGAGAAGAGCCGCTGAAACCACGGATGAACGCAGATCCCTGTTCATCTGTGTTCATCCGTGGTTCCATTTTGTGTGGCTTATGCAGACGAAAATCCCCTCCAGCTAGCGAAGGATTTCCTCAGGCGTGCGAACACCGTGCGTGTTAACGGCAGTCCCGCGGGGCGCGTCTTGTCTGTCGTTGAACAGAATCCAACGCTGAGAGAGGAAGGTGCCTATGAACATCCCAAAGATCGTTACACGGAACGGCGCCGTGGCGCTTTTCGCCGCCGTCCTGTTGCTGCATTCGAATGTCATGGCGGGGCCGCCGCTCCTGTGCGAGGAGTTCGAGATCGGAAGCGCGAAGTCCTTGCCGTGGCAGGGCCCGGACTGGACGGCGGTCCGGCCGGACTACGACGGCAGCCGGCTCATCGACGACACGCTGGCGTTGCTCAACGCCGAAACGCCGGTGATCGTGCGCATGGAAACGCTGCGCCGGGCGACCGTCTACGCCCGCAAAGACCCGAAGCTCGCCGCTGCCCTTCTGTCGCGGCTGAAGGCCCGCGCCCATGAGGCGGAAGCCCGGGGAGAACGGAATGCGCTCGCGCTCTTTGACGCCGGCTACCTGATCGAGACCTACCGGCAAGCGCACGCGATCTCGATTGCCACCCGGGAGGAGTACTGGAAGTTTAGCCAGGACGATCCAGGGAAGGACCCGGACGGATACGGCCTTGTGCTCAAAGCGATCCAGTACCGTGGAAAGGACGCGGAAATGGAATTCGCCGCCGCCTTGATCGCGGCCGAGGGGAAGCGAGGCTACGAAGAGCACCTCCAGCGCGCAGTGGCGGGGGCGCGCGACGGGTCGCTGCTCGCCCGGAACCTGGAGCGGCACTTTGCGCATCGAGGCAAAGGCCGCCCCGTTTTCGCTTCCAAATGATTTACCCGCTGCCCGGAACTCGCCCGTTTGGAGTTCAGGCTTTAGCCTGCCCGGCACAGTGCAGCCTGAAGCCTGAACTCCGAACCTGTGCCCGCCATGACGCATAAGTTTGACCTTGTGAACTTGGTGGCCACCCTGGGGGATCGAGCTGCGCCATTTGCTTCACTATTCCGCGCGACAACCGGGACCACATTTTGATGTGGCGGAGAGCAGAGAGGCTCCGTCCCTGGGAGCGCACGCGTTCAGCGTGCCTCGGTGTTCTAACGCCCCGCACGCAGGATGCGTGCGCTCCCAGGAGGCGGTGAGGTTCGGAGTTCAGGCTCTACGGCCTCAAAGCCTTCTTCAGCAGCCCTATCTGTCCGGCGTGGTAGGCGGTGTGATTGACCGCGCCGCGCAGCATGAAGCCCGACGAGTAGCCCTTGCCAACCACAACTCTCTCCAAATCCGCGTCGGTCAGCCCGATCACCAAGCCGAGTA
>WNGD01000665.1_pt1 | contig 37076 bp, 32 predicted proteins | sample 5400671 | NCBI WGS metagenome assembly WNGD01 (sample SAMN13153369, study PRJNA577476) | soil metagenome | isolation source: 40 cm soil or saprolite under grassland replicate 2 | place: USA:California | collected 2016-06-15 | reverse complement strand
ATGGACTTCGAGCCCGTGCCGGGCTGGTACGGAGGCAAGACGGGCGCGCTCACGCACGTGCACATCGAGGTCGTGGTCGACGGCGCGGCTCTGGTCACGCAGTTCGAAGCGGGCGTCTTCGGCCTGGTCGGCTACGGCCGGCAGGGCCTTCCCCCCACCTCGGCCACGCGCTACACGACCGACGCCAAGCTCAAGAACCTGCTGACGCTCGTGCCGACCGGAACCACTTTCTGGGTCGGCTTCAACCTTCGCACCGGTAGTTTCGCCGGCATCGATGACGGACGTCCCGGCCGGCACGCGTTCAGCACAGCGATCGACCGCAAGGCGCTGGTGGCGGCGGTGTGCAACGAGCAGACCACGTGCATCGAGGCCACAGGCGGAGCGATCAGCAGCGGTCTCGTCGGCTACCTGGGGGATGGCGCCGACCACAACGTGAAGTTCGACGCCAGCGCCGCGAAGGCGGAATACACGGCTTGGGATCCGAGCGGCGCGAAGGTCAAAGGCCTCACCTACACCTACGACACGAACCCGTTCAACAAGGCCGTGTGCGAGAACCTCGTGGCGCAGTGGAAGTCGAATCTCAGCGTGACGGTCGCGTGCGTCGAGAAAGAAAGGAAGATGTTCTTCGACCAGCGCAACGGGGGGTGCGCCTATCCCATGTTCCGGCAGAGCTGGGCCGCCGACTACGACCATCCGCAGGACTGGTTCGACTACCTCTTCGTCACCGGCGCCAGCTCCTCAGGGTCGTGCTACTCGAACCCGAGCCTGGACAAGCTCGTCGCCGGGGCGGATGCGGCGCCGCCTGCCTCCGCGGTCGCTGATTACAAGGCCGCCGGCTACCTGCTCGTCGACCGGACGATATTCGCGGGGCTGCTCTACGGGGTGCAGCAGTACCTCGTGCACCCGTACGTCAAGGGCGCGGGGGGCAACGCTCTGTACGACAACTACTGGACCGGGCTTCGAATTCTCAAGCATTAAGAGAAGCTGACGGAAACCCGGACCAGCCCCCCGAGTGGACAACGGGCGCTCGCCAAGCCACAATTTAGCCTGGAGTAAGTGGCGGCGACGGTCGCCACCCCCCGTCGGCGCGCTCTCGCCCCGGTCGCCGCGAAGAAGGACCGGGAAGAAGGCGGGGGGAGCGTTACTCGCTTCACAGGGGGAAGCTATGGCTCCACTCTCGTTACGGATCCTCAAGGGCCTTGCCGTGGGCGCGGTCTCGAGCCTCGTCCTCGGCGCGTGTGGAGGAGGGGGAAATCAGAGCTCGAACCTGGCAGCCGACCAGACTCTGAACTTCCCGATCCTCGGAGACTTCGGCACCCTCGACCCGGCGGTCGCGGACGCCGAGACGGACCAGGAAATCCAGCAGAACATGTTCGACGGCCTCGTCAAGTTCGACGACAACCTGAACATCATTGCGGACCTGGCGACCGCCGTACCGCAAGCGACCGACAACGGCCTGACCTACACGTTCAACCTGCGCAAGGACGTCACGTTCCACAACGGTGACAAGTTCACCTCCAAGGACGTCCTCTACTCGTGGAACCGCGCGGCGGCCATGCAGGGCTCGTACGCCACGAACATGGCAGCCATCAAGGGCTACGACAAGGTCTCGGGCAACAAGGCAAGCGGCGCAGCTCTCGAGGCGCTGCTGGAGAAGAAGGACCCCTCGGTCTGGATGGAGGGCCTGACTGCCCCGGATGACAACACCGTAGTCGTCAAGATGTCGAACCCTGCCGGCTGGTTCCTCACCGCGATCTCGCTTTCCGGATCGACCGGATGGATCGTCGACCAGAACGCGGTCAAGCAGGACTTCGACAACTGGTGGTCCAAGCCGGCTACCGCAGTCGGCACCGGTCCGTTCAAGATGACCAACTACGTCCCCAAGCAGGTGGTCGACTTCGCTGCCGTCGACAACTGGTGGGGCTCACCCAAGCCGACCCTCAAGAAGGTTCACATCGACATCTCGATCAACAACGCTTCCACCGCAATCACCAAGTACGAGCAGGGCGGCTTCGACGCCTATGGGTACGGCGGCTACAGCAACCTGCCCGTGGCGGACATCCTTCGCATCAAAGGGACGGCCAACGAATCGGGCCAGCTTTCCCTGATCCCGAAGGTTCGCACTTACTGGGTGAGCTTCAACTTGGTGGCCGATGCAAAGCGCCCGGCCAAAGGTCCGTTCACACTTGACGGCGGCCAGGCCGCGCACGACCTGCGTATGGCCTTCGCACTCGCGGTCGACAAGAAGAAGCTGGTCGACACGGTTTGCCAGGGCGTGGTGTGCACCCAGGCGACTGGTGGCTTGATCCCGCCGACTCTCATCGGCCATATGGATACCACCGACCCGCTGTCCGCTTTCGATCCCGCCAAGGCCAAGCAGCTTTTGCAGAGCGCCGACCCGACGGGCGCCAAGACAAAGGGTCTCTCGTACGCCTACGACCCTGAGAACCCGCTGAACGCCGGCAACGCGCAGTTCTTGCAGGCTCAGTGGCAGGAAAACCTCGGGGTCCACGTGGACCTGCTGCCGGTCGCTCACTCTCCGTTCATCAAGGCTCGCCTCAAGGGCAGCTATGTGCTGTCCCGCGACGGCTGGCAGGCCGACTACAACCACCCCCAGGACTGGTTCGACAACCTGTGGGGCCACGTCGTCGGGTGCCCGGACTCCGGATGCACCAGCGGCTACAACAAGAAGGAATACAACGACCTGCTCGACAAGGCGGACGCTGAGCCGCTCGACCAGGCCAAGGCCGACTACGCGAAGCTGAATCAGATGCTGATCGACGACGTCGTCTACATCCCGCTCTACTACTCGGTCGGCGCCTTCCTGATCAAGCCGTACGTGAAGGGAGCCGGCTCCAACGCCTTCTTCGACCACTACTGGAACGAGATCCAGATCCTGCAGCACTAGACCGACGTAGCAAGGGGGCGCTCGCAGCGCGCGGGCGCCCTCTTCTCGTATGAGCGAGAATCAACAGGGGAGCTAAAGGGAGTTGTTCACCCGGGGAACGCTGATCTACATCGGGCAGCGCCTGGTCTTGATCCTGCTCGCCGTCCTCGGAGTTTCCTCGTTGGTCTTTCTCGGAGTTCACCGGCTGCCCGGCGACGCCCTCTTCAGTGAGCACCTGCACGGCACTCAGTACGAGCTGACGCTGCATCACTACGGGCTGGATCGACCGCTCTGGGTCCAGTACGTGAGCTTCCTGGGCGCCTTGCTCCACGGCGATCTCGGCGAGTCGCTCGTGAATCGAGGGGTGCCGATCACCCCGATCGTCCTGCGCGAGATGTCGGTCAGCGCCGAGATCGGAATCGTAGCTTTGATCTTCACCGTCGGAGTCGGGATGTTGTTCGGCGTGGTCGCGGCGATCCGCCAGAACACCTGGCTGGACTACACCCTCAGCACGACCTCCGTGATCGGCTACAGCATGCCGAACTTCGTGATCGCGACCTTCCTGATCCTGGCGTTCGGCGTGTGGCTGGACAACTTCACGGAGGGGACGTTCTACTTTCAGATCGGCTGGCCCGGCCGGTACGGCAGCATCGGGGCGATCTGGCTGCCCGCGTTCGCGCTCGGCTTCCCCTACGCGAGCATCGTGGCCCGCCTGACTCGAGCCAGCATGCTCGAGGTGATCCGGCAGGATTACATACGCACGGCCCGCGCCAAGGGTTTGAGGGAGTGGGTCATCACCGTCCGCCACGCGCTCCGCAACGCGCTGATCCCGGTCATCACGATCCTCGGTCCGCTGGTGATCGGCATCATCACCGGAGGGGTAGTGATCGAGAACATCTTCGGCATCCCGGGTCTGGGTAAGGAGTTCGCGACCAGCATCCTGAACCGGGACTACAACATCGTGATCGGAGTCTTCACCGGATACGCGGCGCTCGTGGGTCTCGCCAACCTCGGCGTGGACCTGCTGTACGTCGTGATCGACCCGAGGATCAGGTACTGATGGCCGCCACCGCAGCTGCAGTCATAACCCGCCCCATCGTGCCAGAGCAGGCAAGCCTGTGGAGCGACGCCTGGCGCCGGCTGCGCCGCAACCGTCTGGCCCTGGTGGCGACCGTCTACCTGACCTTCCTCGTGATCGTTGCGCTGGTCGCTCTTGTCAAGACGCCGTATCGGTACTTCGAGGTCGGCGTCGGCATCCCCTATCACGGGCCGAGCGTCGAGCACTTGCTGGGGGTCGACTCGCTCGGACGCGACACCTTGAGCCGGCTCATGGTCGGAGCGCAGATCTCGCTCCTGGTGGGAATCGGAACGCAGGTCGTGGTGTTGCTGATCGGGGTGCCGATCGGACTCGCTGCCGGCTACTTCAGAGGCTTGTTCGACCAGGTCGTCACGTTCATCATCAACCTCTTCTACGGAATCCCCGACCTGCTGGTCGCCTTGACGCTCGTCTTCCTGCTCGGTCCGAACCTGACCAACATCATCATCGCCATCGCGGTCACGCGATGGATGGACATGGCGCGCCTTGTGCGCGGCCAGACACTCAGCTTGCGCGAGCGCGAGTTCATCGAGGCCGCCCGAGCCAGCGGCGCCAAGCCGATGAAGATCCTGTTCGGACACATCCTGCCCAACGCTCTCGGCCCGATCATCGTCCAGGCGACGTTCGGCATCCCGGCGGCCATCCTGTTCGAAGCGTTCCTGAGCTTCCTGGGTCTGGGCGTTCCGCCTCCGACTCCGACGTGGGGCTCGATGGCGGCAGAAGGCATCGTGACGATGCGAATCTCGCCGTTCATGGTCATCGCGCCGTCGATCGCCCTGTCGCTGACCCTGATGGCGTTCAACTTCCTTGGCGACGGGCTGCGCGACGCGCTCGACCCGAGGCAGCGACGGTAGTCGGTTGGCGTCACCGATCCTGCAAGTAAAGGACCTCAAGACCCAGTTCAGAACCCACGACGGCATCGTCAAGGCCGTGGACGGGGTGAGCTTCGACCTCTACCCGGGCGAGAGCCTCGGCATCGTGGGCGAGTCGGGGAGCGGAAAATCGATGACCGCCTACTCCCTCCTCCGACTGGTGCCGGACCCGGGTAAGGTCGTCGGCGGCCAGGTCCTGTTTCGAAACCAGGACCTGCTGCAGATCAGCGACGAGGAGATCCGCGAGATCCGAGGCCGCGACATCGCGATGATCTTTCAGGACCCGCAGAGCTCACTCAATCCGGTCCTCCGGACCGGATTCCAGATCGCCGAAGCAATGCTCGCCCACAAGAAGGCGAACAAGCAGCAGGCGTACAACCGCGCGGTCGAGCTTCTGAAGCGAGTCCGCATTCCCGCCGCCGAGTCTCGGATCAAGGACTTTCCCCACCAGCTGAGCGGCGGCATGCGCCAGCGCGCGATGATCGCGATGGGCCTCGCCAACGCGCCCTCGATGTTGATCGCCGACGAGCCGACCACCGCACTCGACGTCACGGTGCAGGCGCAGATTCTCGAGCTGCTGGCCGACCTGAACCAGGAGCTGGGAACGGCGATCATCATGATCACCCACAACATGGGTGTGGTCGCCGGCCTCTGCACCCGCGTCCTGGTCATGTATGCCGGGGAGATCGTCGAACAGGGCCCCGTCGACCAGATCTTCGAGAATCCGCAGCACCCCTACACGTGGTCGCTCCTGCGGTCGATTCCTCGCGTCGACGCCCTTCGCCACGAGCGGCTTCGCTCGATCGAGGGAATCGCGCCCGACCTCTTGCGGCCGCCGGCCGGCTGCCGCTTCCATCCGCGCTGCCCGTTCCGGATCGAGAAGTGCCTGGTCGACCAGCCGGAGCTGAAGGAGGTCAAGCCGAACCAGCTCGCATCCTGCTGGGTGACGATGGATCGTGCGCGCAAGGAGATGGGCGCCGACCAGCTGCTCGACATCCGGCCCGGCGCAGCGTCCGGCCTGCAGCCGGGCAAGATAGTGGACTGATGGCGGAAGCGGTCCGCGAAATCCCACAGCCGATGGGAGCCAGCGCACCCGCTCTGGTGCGGGTCGAGAACGTCGTCAAGCACTTCCCCGCTGGCATCGGTCAGACCGTCAAGGCTGTCGACGGCGTGAGCTTCGAGATCAGGCAGGGTGAGACTCTCGGGCTGGTTGGGGAGTCGGGCTGCGGCAAGTCGACACTCGGCCGTCTCGTGATGCAGCTGATCCCGGTGACGTCCGGAAAGATCTTCCTTGGGGACGTCGAGCTGACGAAGCTGCGCGGCGAGAGGCTGCGTCAGCAGCGGCGCCAGATGCAGATCATCTTCCAGGATCCATACGCGTCACTCGACCCGAGGATGACGATCGGCGACATCATCGCCGAGCCGCTCGCGAACTTCGGGGTCACGCGCGGTCGCAAGGCTCAAAGGCGCGTGCAGGAGCTCCTGCGCGTCGTGGGTCTGAACCCCAACTTCAACAATCGCTACCCGCACGAGTTCTCCGGCGGCCAGCGCCAGCGCATCGGGATCGCGCGGGCCCTGGCCCTGAACCCCAAGCTCATCGTCTGCGACGAGGCGATCTCCGCCCTCGACGTGTCGATCCAGGCGCAGATCGTGAACTTGCTGGAAGACCTGCAGCGCGAGTTCAACCTCACCTACCTGTTCATCGCCCACGACCTTTCGGTCGTCAGGCACATCAGCGACCGCGTGATGGTCATGTACCTGGGCAAGCTCGTCGAGATCGCGGACAGCACGGATGTGTACAGCAGCCCCAAGCATCCATACACCAAGGCGCTGCTCTCCGCGATTCCGGTGCCCGATCCCAAGGTGCAGCGCGGCCGGCGCCTGGTCGACCTCTCGGGCGAGATCCCCTCCCCCATCAACCCTCCGTCGGGGTGCAGGTTCCACACCCGCTGCCCGATTGCTCGCGTACCCACTCCCTGCGCCGAGGACGATCCTCCGCTGGAGGAGAAGGTCCGGACGCACTTCGCCGCATGCCACTTCTCCCAGGACGTCTGAGCTCCGCTTCTAATGCGACGAGAGCTGGATCTGGTCCCAGTAGTAGTCGAACATGTTGTTCGAGCCGGCGCCCAGCACGTACGGCTTGAACAGGAACGCGTGCACCGTATAGAAGAGCGGTAGGTACGCGACGTCGTCGATGAGCTGCACGCTCAACGCCTTGTAGTCGAGAATCGCCGTCGTCAGCGGTTCGCTGTCGGCCTTGGCCAGCACCTGGTCGTAGCGCACCGTCTGGTATCCGCTCGAGCAGCTTGTGTCCGGGCACCCGGCGACCTTGCCCCAAAGGTTGTCGAACCAGTCCTGCGGATGGTTGTAGTCGGCCGCCCATCCGTCGCGAGCAAGCACGTAGAAGCCCTTCAGCCGCTCGGTGATGAACCGCGTGTGCGGGATCGTCTGCAGCGTGACGTCGACGCCGAGGTTCGCCTGCCACTGCGACTGCAGAAACTTGGCGACCGGCTGGTTGAAAGGATTCTCAGGGTCGTAGGCGTAGACGAGACCCCTGGTCTTGGCGCCTGACGGGTCCGCGGCCTGCAAGAGGCTCCGCGCCTTCACGGGATCGAACTTCGCGAGAGGGTCCGAGTTGTCGCCCAGGTAACCCTGAAGTCCCCGCGGGATCACGCCGCCGGTCGCGGCGACGCAGGTGACGTCGGAGCAAACGTCCTTGGCGAGCTTCGCGCGGTCCACGGACACCGTGAACGCCAGCCTGAGGTCGTGCGACGCCTTGCCCTGGTCGAGCGTGAACGGGCCGCCTGCCGGCCGGACGGCGTCCGCGACCACGTTGAAGGTGACGAAGTAGGTCTTGTTAGTCACCTGCAGCAGAAGCTGGCTCTTGTCAGCCGGCCGGCCCTGGACGCGGATTGCCTCGGCCACCGGCAGGCTGTATGCACCGTAGCCAAAAAGGTCGAACGACCCCTGCTGATATTTCGTCAGCGCGGCCTGCGGATCGCTGACCACCTCGACATGGACCCTGGTCAGCGTCGGCTTCGGTCTCCCCCACCAGTCCTGCACGGCGGTGAAGTCGAGCGACTGGTTGGCTACCCGGGCCGACATCTTGAACGCGCCGGTTCCGACGAGGCTGTCCGGCTTGCTCCACCAATGCTCGAAGTCGCCCTTGACCACCTTCTGGTCAACGATCATCGCGGCGACTGAAGGCTGGGCGATGGCGGACTCGAACCAACCGGCAGGGTTCGTCAGCCTGACGACCACGGTCGAATCGGTGGGGCCGCTCAGTCCGCTCATGGTCACGGCCGGGTCGTCCTTCTCGAGGAGTGCCTCCAGCGCGGCGCCGGATGCCTGGTTGGTCGCGACGTGGTCGTAGCCGGCGATGACGGAAAGGGTGGTCGCGAACGGACCCTGCATGGCGGCCGCCCGGTTCCACGAATAGAGCACGTCCTTAGAGGTCACCTTGTCGCCGTTCGAGAAAGTCACGTCCTGGCGGAGCTTGAACGTGTAAGTCAGACCGTCGGCGGTGATGGTCGGCATGCTCTCCGCGATGTCGGGCACGACGTTGAGGTTGCCGTCGAATCGCAGCAGGCCGTCGAAAATGTTGTGGGCGAGCTGCGCCTCGGGGTCGCTTTGGATCATCGCGGGGTCGAGCGTTGTCACGTCGCCCTGAATCGGAAAACGAAGGGTCTGGTCGGTGGCGAGGCTCGTCGGAGCGGCCACGCCGCCAGACCCGTTCGAACAGGCCACGAACACCAGTGCCGCGAGCGCAGCAAACATGCGGTGCGCGCTGGTGCGTAGGATCATCGGGTGATGAGCCTAACCGCCACGGGTCGGCGCCGGCAGGAAGGCGGCGAGAAGGTAACGGGGGCGACGCGCTTCACGGCGGACATCGAGCTTCCCGGCCTGCTGCACGTCCACCTGGTCGTCGCCCACTTCGCAAGCGCGCGCATCCGCGGCGTCGAGACTGCCGCGGCGCGGTCCCTGCCCGGCGTCGTCGACGTCATCACGGGCCGCGACCTGCCGGAGCTCGAGCGCGCGGGACCGGACCTGCCGCTCGCGACCGACCGCGTCTTCTACACGGGCCAGCCGGTCGTCGCGGTGGTAGCCGAGACAGAAGCCATCGCCGCCGACGCGGCCGCACTCGTCGAGGTCGACTACGAAGAGGCCGATCCGGTTGTCGCGGCGACGTCGGCCATGACCGATCAATCGCCCATCGTGCTCGACCAGCAGGAGAGCGCGGACGAAGATGACGCCTCGATACACGGCGCGTCTGCGGCGGCCGATGCCGCACCCGAGGCCAGGCCGCGCAACGTCACGGGCGTCGCGCACCTCAAGCGCGGCGACGTCGATGCGGACCTCGCTCGCGCCGATGTTGTGGTCAGGGAGACGTACCGCTTCGCCTCCGCGCATCACTCCTTCATGGAGCCGCACATCGCCGTCGTCCGCCCCGAGCCCGGTGGCGGGTTGACGGTCTGGTCGCCGACCCAGGGACCCTTCGCCCTTCGCGACGACATCGCCGAGCTGCTCGACCTGGCTTCACACGAGGTGCGCGTCATCCCGATGCCGGTCGGCGGAGGCTTCGGCGGAAAGGTCGAGCTCGTCGAGCCTCTGCTGTCGCTGATCGCCCTTCGCGTGAGGCGTCCCGTCCGTCTTTCGCTTTCGAGGTCGCACGAATTCGTCGTCGGCCATCCCGCGCCTGCGGCTGAGTTCACGCTCGAGCTCGGAGCCGGCCGCGATGGCACTTTGCTGGCGCTGCGTGCCCAGTTTCTTTTCGACAACGGCGCCACCGCCGGCTGGCACGCCGGCCTTACCGCGGCCTTTCTCGCCGCCACGTATCGAATCCCTTCGTATGACGTCCGCGGGCTCGAGGTCACCACAAACAAGACGCCCACGGACGCCTACCGCGCGCCCGGTGCGACACAGGCTTACTTCGCCCTCGAGTCCGCGATGGACGAGGTGGCTGCGAGGCTGGAAATGGACCCCATCGAGCTTCGGCTCCGCAGCGTGTCCCGCGAGGGCGATCCCGACGCATACGGCGGCAAGTGGCCACGCATCGCCTCCGTCGAGGTCCTCGAAGAGGCGAAGCGTCACCCGGTCTACACCGCGCCGCTGGGCGACGACGAGGCCGTCGGCGTGGCTCTTGGTTCGTGGGGCGGGGCACGGACGCCCTCGGCGGCGGGATGCCGCGTGGAGCCGGACGGAACGGTGTCCGTGACCGTGGGCTCGCCCGACATCAGCGGCACCGCGACCGGGCTCGCGCTGATCGCGGCCGAAGCGTTCGGCATCTCCGCGGACAAGGTCCGGGTCTCGACGGCCGACACCTCCAACGCGCCGTACAGCTCGATGTCGACCGGAAGCCAGGTCACGTACAGCGTGGGCGGCGCTGTTTACGAGGCTGCGCGCGAGGCCCGCCGCCAGCTCCTGGAGATAGCGACCGAGGAGCTCGAGGCTGCGCCCGAAGACCTCGACATCACCGACGGACGGGTGACCGTCAAGGGCGCGCCCGGCCGCTCGGTCGAGATAACCCGGCTCGTCGCCCTCGGACGCGAGTTCATGGGCCGCCACAAGCCGGTCGAGGCGATCGGCCGCTCGGCCGTGCAGGCTGCGTCCCCGACCTTCACCGTGCACCTCGCGCGAGTGCGGGCCGAGAAGGAGACCGGCTCGTATCACGTGACGGGCTACGCGGCAATCCAGGACGTCGGCCATGCCATCAACCCGCCTGAGATCGCGGGCCAGATCCACGGCGGGGCGACGCAGTCGATCGGTCGCGCGCTGGGGGAGCAGCTCGTGCACGACGGCGACGGCCAGCTGCGGACCGCGTCGTTCCTCGACTACGAGGTGCCCGCAGCGGACCAGATCCCGAACATCGACGTGAAGCTGGTCGAGGTGCCCTCGCCGGTCGGGCCGCTGGGGGCTAAGGGCGTGGGCGAGCCGCCCGCGATCCCGGGCACCGCGGCGGTGGCCAACGCCGTGTCGCGTGCCTTCGGCGTACGCGTACGTGAGGTGCCGATCGACAGGTCCCTGCTGGTGAGGACTCCGACCGACGGACGGTAGCCTCCGCGCCTACGTCGGGCGGACGTTGCCCGGCCGGTCGGCGATTCTCGTCAGCAACCGTGGGCCGCACGACCCTCGCGACGACGGAACCTTTCGTCGCGGCGCGGGAGGCGTGGTCACGGGCCTGCTGGCGCTGGCCGAGGCGACGAGCGCCGACTGGGTCGCCTGCGCGCGCACCGACGCCGAGCGCAAGCTGGCCGAGGTCGCCGGCCAGGGCCTGAAGGTTCCGCTCGCCAGCGCGACCGGACGCCTCTACTACGCGACCCCCACCGGGGAGCAATACGAGCGCCACTACGCCGTGATCTCGAACCCGGTGCTGTGGTTCATCCAGCACTACCTCTGGGACCTCGGCAATGAGCCGGTCGTCGACGACCGCATCCACCAGGCGTGGGCAGAAGGCTACGTGCAGGTGAACTTGCAGATGGCGGAGAAGGTCATCGAGCTCGCGCAGAAGGCACCAAATCCACCGCTGGTCCTTGTTCACGACTACCAGCTCTACCTCGTCCCGCGCCTGGTGCGGGAGGCCGTGCCCAACGCGCTAATCCAGCACTTCATCCACGTACCGTGGCCGACCCCGCAGTACTGGAAGGTGCTGCCACAGCACATGCGGGATCCGATCCTCCAGGGCGTCCTCGGCTGCGACGTCGTTGGGTTTCAGTCGAGCCTGGACGTGCGCAACTTCCTGCTGACGTGCGAGGAGAACATGGGCCTGCAGGTCGACGAGCGAGAGCGCGCGGTCGTGTTCGACGGGCGGGTGGTCTACGCGCGTCACTACCCGATCTCGATCGACGTCGGGACGACCATGCGGCTGGCATCGTCACGCGGCGTCAAGCGGCAGGAGGACGAGATCGCGAGCTGGCGGCCGCCCCGGCTGATCGTCCGCATCGACCGCACGGACCCGTCGAAGAACATCGTCCGCGGATTCATCGCATATGAGAAGCTGCTGCGCTATCACGCCGAGCTGCGCGGGAAGGTTCAGTTCTGGGCGTTCCTCCAGCCGTCGCGCCAGGACGTGGCCGCCTACGTCCGGTACATGCGCCAGATCAGGCAGACGGCGGCGCGCATCAACAGCGACCTGGGCAACCCGGAATGGCAGCCCATACGGCTGGAGATCGCCGAGAGCGAGCGCAAGGCGATCGCGGCGATGAAGAACTTCGACCTGCTGCTGGTGAATCCCGTCTACGACGGGCTGAACCTGGTCGCGAAGGAAGGTGCGCTGCTCAACCAGACCAACGGAGTGATCGTCCTTTCAGAGAACGCGGGCGCACACGAAGAGTTGAGAGGTCACGTGCTGTCCATCAACCCGTTCGACGTCGAGGCGACGGCCTCGGCAATGTATGCCGGCCTGACCATGGCCGAGGAAGAGCGGAAGCGGATGCATGAAGGGGCGCGAAACGTGGTGCGGACGAACGACATCGCGCGCTGGATCAGCAACCAGGTCCAGGACCTGCGTGACCTCGCGCCAGGCCCGGTGCTCAGCTCGACGCTCTAGCCCACTCCACGATCTCGTTCAGCACGGCGGTCGCGCCCTCGGGCCCCTGGACGACCAGGTCACATCGATCGAACAGGTCCTTCGGCGCTTCGGGCGACCAGACGCCGACGGACATGTGCGGGATGTCGAGGCTGCTTACGGTCTCGAACATGGAGCGATCGTTCTCGTCGTCGCCAAAGCACACGACGCCGCCCGGGTCCATGCTCGGCAGCAACGCGGCTAGCGCGCTGCCTTTCCCAGATTTCGGTGCGTGCACCTCGACGACCTTTCGGCCTAGAGCCGCCTCCAGCCTCTCCCCGTCGAGACAGGTGCGCAGCATCGCGAGCATCTGCTCCCCGTTGAATTCGGTGTTGCGAAAGTGGATCGCCGTGCTTGCGGGCTTGACCTCCAGCCACGCCCCGGGGATCCGCTCGAGGAGCTTGCTGGTTTGGGCGTTAAAGCGATCGAGCGCCTCTCTCTGCGCCTTGCGCGGGATGGCGAGACCGCTGTCCCCGATCAGCCGCGCACCCGAGATCGGCACCAGGTTCTCGAGCTGAGCGGGCGTCCGGCTGCTGAGCACGATGACGTCAGCAAGCAGCGTCACCAGCTCCTGCAGAGCCTCGAGGGCGTCGGTACGCGCGTGCGCGCCGGCCGGATCCGGAACGATCTCGGCCAGGGTGCCGTCAAAGTCGGTAACCAGTATTACTTCGCCTGGCGGGACTTGCGCGGCAGGCGACTCTTGCCAGGCGCGCGTGATCTGATCGGTCTCTTGAATCACCTAATCAGAACCCGGCCGGTGCCGTTCGACCACCGATTTCAAGTTCGATCCGGTCAGCGTGCCGAACATATGTCCCACGTCGCCACCGAGTCGCGAGGTCACAAACAGCTCTGTCACCGTGCTTTCACCGTACCGCACCAGCAGAGATGCCTGGAGCGCAACCGCCATTCGCGCGACGATCCTGCGAGCCCTCGTCTCATGCTCGCCGGTGTCGGCCAGCTCGGACTTGAGCTCCTCGAGGGCGCCGTCCAGGCGCGCATCTTGACCGCGTGCCAGCTCGACCTCGTCGAGATATGCGGTCAGCGTCTCGGGCTCGCGCTGCATGGCTCGCAGGACGTCGAGCGCGTTGACATTGCCGGAGCCCTCCCAGATCGAGTTCAGCGGCACCTCGCGATACAGCCGCGGCAGGATCGACTCCTCCACGTAACCGTTGCCGCCGTGGCACTCCAGCGCCTCGGCGACGACTCCGATCGCGCGCTTGCACGTCCAGAACTTGGCGACCGCGAGGCCGATCCGCTTGAAGTGCGCCTCTGCCGGGTCGGCCGCGCGGTCGAACGCACCGGCCAGACGCATCATCAGGATGGTCGTGGCTTCTGATTCGACCGCCAGGTCGGCGAGCACGTTGGTCATCAGCGGCTGCTCGCTGAGCAGCTTGCCGAACGCGCTGCGATGCGCAGCGTGATGTGTCGCCTGCGCGACCGCCTGCCGCATCAGGGACGCCGAGCCGATCACGCAGTCGAGGCGGGTGTGGTTGACCATCTCGATGATGGTCCTGACCCCTCTGCCCTCTTCTCCTACGAGCACGGCCCATGCGCCGTCGAGGGCGATCTCGGACGAGGCATTGGACCGATTGCCCAGCTTGTCCTTGAGCCGCTCGATGTGGAAGGCGTTGCGGGTTCCGTCTGGGAGGACGCGCGGCAGGAGAAAACAGGAAAGACCGCCGGGCGCCTGGGCCAGGACGAGGAACGCATCGCACATCGGTGCGGAACAGAACCACTTGTGCCCGGTGAGGATGTGCTCGCCGTTCGTGCCGGTCGGCTCGGCGCGCGTGGTGTTGGCGCGCACGTCGGACCCGCCCTGTCGCTCCGTCATCGCCATTCCGAACAGCACGCCCTTCTTCGTAGACGCAGGTCTGAGGCCCGGGTCGTAATCGAGGGTGGTCATGAGCGGCTCCCACTGCGCGGCCAGGTGCGGCGATCTGCGCAGGGCGGGCACAGCAGCGTAGGTCATCGAGACGGGGCAGCCGTGGCCGCCCTCGACCTGCGACCAGACGTGGAACGCCGCCGCACGCGCCGCGTGCGCGCCCGGGCGCGGCTCGCGCCACGGCAGCGCGTGCAGGCCGTGGCCGATGGCGACCTTCATGAGCTCGTGCCAGGCGGGGTGAAACTCGACCTCGTCGATGCGATCGCCAAAGCGATTGTGGGTGCGGAGCTGAGGCGGGTGAGCGTTGGCCTGAAAGCCCCAGTCGATCGCTCGCTGCGTGCCCGCGAGCTCACCGAGCTCGTGCAGCAGGTCATGCGCCCACGACCCGCCCTCGCGCTCCAGCGATTCGCCTAGGGGCGCGTCGGACTCGAAGACGTTGTAGTCGACGAGCGGCGGCGGCTGGTTGCTACTCACTAGCCAGCTCCGCGATCACACGGAGCTGTTCCTTGCGCACCTCCTGGTCAGGCATCACCGGCCACACGATCAGCGTGTCGACGCCGGCGTCGCGGAAAGCGCGAATCCTATCTTTTGCGCGGGCGGGCGGTCCGACGATGGAGACCAGGTCGATCAGCTCGTCCGGGAGCGCGAGCATCGCCTCCGTCTTCTGCCCGGCCAGGTACAGCTCTTGCACCTTCCGCGCCTCGTCTTCGAACCCGTACGAGGACACGAGGCGGTTGTAGAAGTTCTGCTCGCGCGAGCCCATCCCGCCGACGTACAGGGCCAGGATGGGCCGCATCGCGTTGCGCGCGCTCTCCAGGTCGTCGCTGATCATCACGTTGACCGAGGGACAGACGCGGAAGCCGTCCAGCGAACGGCCCACGCGCGCCGCTCCTTCCTCCAGCGGCCCGCGCAGCGTTCTGGTGTGCTCGGGAGAGAAGAAGACCGGCAGCCAGCCATCGGCGATCTCACCGGCGAGCGCGACGTTCTTCGGGCCGAGTACGGCCAGGAAGATCGGGATCTTCTCCTGCACCGGCCGGATCGTCAGCTTGAGAACCTTGCCGGGGCCATCAGGCAGTGGGAGCTCGAGCGTCTCGCCGTGGAACTCGATCTTCTGGCGGGCGAGGGCCAGGCGGACGACCGCGACGTACTCACGAGTGCGCTGCAGCTGCTTGCCGAAACGCACGCCGTGGAAACCTTCTGAGACTTGCGGTCCGGACGTGCCGAGCCCGAGCATCATCCGGCCGCCCGAAAGGTTGTCGATGGTCGCGGCGGTCATCGCGGTCATGGCGGCGCTTCGGGCAGGGATCTGGAAGATGCCCGAACCGAGCTTGATCCGGCTCGTGCCTGCTGCGAGCCACGCCAGGACCGTCGCGGCATCAGATCCGTAGGCTTCCGCGGTCCAGATGGAGTCGTAGCCGAGCGACTCGGCCGTTTGGGCGATGTCGAGCTGGTTGGCGGGCGTCAGGCCGAGGCCCCAGTAGCCGACGCTGACGCCGAGCTTCACGAAACGAGCTTAGGCGCTAGCGGCTCCCAAACAGAGTCTGGTAGAGCAGGAACACGTTGAGGCTGATGATCAACGCAGCGACGCCGTACGAGGCGTAGTTCGTGAACCTGCTGTTCACGAGGTTGCCCATCAGCTTCTTGTCGCGCGTGAACATGAGCAGCGGGATCATCGCGAACGGGATTCCGAACGAGAGAAAGACCTGGCTGAGAATCAGAGCTCTCGAGGGATCGAAGTTGGCGCCGATAACGACCAGCGCCGGCACCATCGTTATCGCTCGGCGCAGGAACACAGAGATCCGGCGGCGTATGAAGCCCTGCATCACGACCTGGCCGGCGAGAGTGCCGACGGACGAAGACGAGATGCCCGAGGCGAGGAGCGCGACAGCGAAGATGATGCCGCTGTTCGCACCGAGGTAGTGCTCGAGGCCGGCAAAGACCTGGTTCAGGTTACTGCCGACGGCGAAAAGGCCCCGCGAGTTGAAGACCGCGGCCGCCGTCGCCAGCATCGCCATGTTGATGAGTCCGGCGATTCCCATCGCGATCACGACGTCAACTCGCTCGAAGTGGAAGATCTTGCGCCTGGCCTCTGGACTGGAACCGACGACTCGTTTCTGGGTCAGCGCCGAGTGCAGATAGATGACGTGGGGCATCACGGTGGCGCCCAGGATGCCCGCCGCGAGAAGGACTGACTCCGTACCGTCAAATTGCGGCACGAACATGCCGCCCGCCACCGCGCCCCAGCTCGGTCCGGCGCGCAGGACTTCCAGGCCGAACGCGGCCACGATCACCCCGACGAGGACTGTGATCGTTGCCTCGAGGCGGCGGAAACCAAACGACTGGAGGCCGAGGATGCCGAAAGCCGCCACACCCGTGATCAGGGCTGCGGTGAACAGCGGGATGCCAAAGAGGAGATACAGGCCCAGCGCGGCGCCCACGAACTCGGCGAGGTCGGTGGCCATCGCGATCAGCTCCGCCTGGACCCAGAGGAAGAAGACGACGGGACGCGGGAACCGGTCCCGGCAGACCTCCGGGAGGTTTCGCCCGGTGGCGATGCCAAGCTTGGCGCTCATCGACTGGATGAGCATGGCCATCAGGTTTGCCGACAGGACGACCCACAGGAGCATGTAGCCGTACCGGGAGCCGCCGGCCATGTTGGTCGCGAAGTTGCCCGGGTCGACGTAGGCGACGGCCGCGATGAACGCCGGACCCAGAAACGGCAACACCGCACGCAAGCCGCGGCGCTCTCCGTTGAGTGAGCGTTCCGCAGCCCTCAGGACCCGCAGCTCGCCAGGCAGCGCCCTTTCGGCACCTTCCACCATCGGCTGGGCGACGACAGCCCTTACTGCTTCGGCCATCAGCCCGCCTCCGTGACGAAGATCGTCCGCGCCAACCCGAGCGGAACGCTCTCGCGGCGGCCCCTGACCCTGACCTCGATCGGTCCTTCGTACTCGCTGCCGGCCAGAACCGCGATTCGCGTGCCGGGCATGAAGCCGCGGCGCTCGAGCTCGCGCAGCTTGCCCGGGTCCTCGTCGGAAACGCCCTGGACACTGACCTTCTCACCCGCCTGGCACTCGCTGAGGGCCCGGTGACTGACCGCCCGGACCCTGCCGCCCAACGTCGGGATGACGTGGCCGTGCGGATCGAGCTCGGGCCGGCCGAGCAGCTCGAAGATGCGCTGCTCCATCCGCTCCGAGATCACGTGCTCGAGGCGCTCCGCCTCGTCGTGGACCTCGTCCCAGGTGTAGCCGAGCACCCGGACCAGGAACATCTCGAGCAGGCGGTGATGCCGGACGAGCTCCAGCGCCACTTTGCGCCCTTCGCGGGTGAGCTGCTGGCCCCGGTAGCGGTCGTGCTCGACCAGGCCCTGTGAGGTCAGGCGAGTCACCATCTCGCTCACGCTCGGCGAAGAGATGCCGAGGCGCTGAGCCAGGTCGCGCGTGGGGACTGGACGTTGATCGCCCCCGAGCAGATAAAGGGCTTTGAGGTAGTCCTCTTGCGCCCGGGTGAACCTAATCTCGATTGGTGGCGCGCCTAGCATCAAAGGTAGGATACCCTAACTTTTGACCGGGGCGCTACGTCTTAGCGAAATCTCTCCAGGGAATCCCTCAGGCGCAGTCGCCGGTCGCCGAGGACGCCGGGTTGTACGTGACGCTCACGTTCGGCGTCACCGTGATCGAGGAGCCCGCGGTGAACACAGAGACGTAGTCTGCGCACCCCTCGGCCATGTGAAAGTCGTAGCTGACGCTGGTCACGCCGAGGTTGCTCCACACGGCGCCGTTGTGGTGCATGCACCAGTTCGTGACGCCGACTCCATTGTCGATGCACTGGATCGCCGCCGCCCACTGCTGGAGCGTGATGATGCTGACCGACATCGGCCCCGTCGATGTCGCGTGCAGGTGGTAGGTGAACGTGTCAGGCACTCCGCCCGCCAGGTAGTACGTCGGCCCCTTCAGCTGCTGGGGAACGTTCCAGATCGTCATGTGCGGATGCTCCAGCGCCGCCTTGGTCGTGGCCAGCTCGCCCAGCGAGGCGGTGAGGTTGGCCTGGGTGGCCTTGAGCTGGTCCTGCAGGATCAGGTTGCGACCCGTGAGGGATTCGTTCTGGGTGGTCAAGGAGCGGACCGCGGCCTGGTTGCTGGAATCGTCGACGTACAGCACGCCGATGCCGAAGGCGGTGATCAGCAGAGCTGCGGTCAGGGCGATCGTCCACCAGCGACGCTCGCGGGACTCGAACAGGGTCCGCCAGGCGGGGGGCGGCACACTGACGCGCGTCGAGGCAGGCGGCGGCGAATAGGGTTCGGATGGCGTCGTCAGCTCTTCCATGCCGCTCGGCGTCATGATGGCACCACCTGGTCGCTCAATCGTCATGTTTGGCCAGGTCGCGGCCAGGCCCCGTACACGGCGCTGATCTTCGAAGCCGTCTCCGCGCCCGCTGCGATGTCGTACGTGAAAGTCTTGCCATCGGGCTGCCACGCCGGCCCGATGCCACAGTTGGGCGAGCAGGCATGCTCCTCCACATAGAAGAACGTCGTCGAGTTGAGCCAGGCCGGCGACGAGCGCACGTTCGGCAGTTGACCACCGGAGCGGCCGCCGTGCCCGTAAATGGAGACATGCGGCGTGCCGGCCGAATCGCGGACGGTGAAGGCCAGATTGTCGTCGCCGGCGTCGGCCCGAGGCCGGATCCAGGAGACCTGCGAGATCGCCTGCGACACCCCCGCGGCCGAATCCCAAACCTGGACGGCGCTGGAGGTGGGCATGCGGTAGTAGAGCCGGCTGCCGGTGCTGCCCCAGGTGGCCATCGTGCCCGCAGACAGGCTGAACGCGAGACTGCCGTCGATCGTGCGCCGCACCTGGAGCCGATCGCCGGAGGTGGTGAAAGTCTGGACGAGCGCGAAGTAGGCGCCGTCGGGGGAGAAGGCGAGGTAGGCGTCGTCTTCATTGGGGTTGAACCCTCGAGGCGGCACCGGGCCTAGAGTCGCGACCACTCGGTCGCCACCACCGCTCAGCAGATGAAGCGCAACGCCGTTCGAGTCGGAAGCGACGTAGGCGAGAAAGCCGCGGTCGGGGCTCCACGCGTGCAAACCGTCCATGAAACCGCCGCCGGACCAGGTGGCTGCGACGGTCGAGGTGCCCGTGAACAGGTCGAGCACCGCGATCAGGCTGGTGGCAGGGGTTGTCGGGTTGCCCTGCGTGGCGAACCACGAAATCATCGTCTGGGTCACAAGCTGGGGCTGGTAGGGACCGCCGCTGATTCCGCAGAGGGTCTGGGGCGCCTTGGCGTTGGAGACATCCGCAAGGACGGGGCTGGACGATCCTTGAAGCTGCAGCACCGCCTCCACAGTGGCCGGCGTCTTCACGCAGGACGCGCTCAGGGCCGCCCAGGTAGGGACGGTGAGCGGGCTGGGCTCGGCACTCGGCGAGGGCGACGGGCTCGGGCTCTCCTCCGGCGTGGGGCTCGCGCCGGCAGACGGTGACGGACTGTGCCGCGCTGGGCTCGATTGCGGTACCAGCGGCCCGTTCGCGGTGCATGCCGCGACGATCGCCAGGCACACGAGGAGGACTACCCCTTTCACCATCGGAGCTTGAAACGAACATCGGTGTGGGTGCGTTACGGGCGTCCGGTGCGGCCGCAAGTCGCCCAGAATACCGCTTGGCCGTCTGGCGCTGAGTTAAGGATCGACGACGTATGAAGGTCATGGGGCTGGTGGGTCTGATCCTTGCCGCGGGCCTCTGCGCTGCTCCCGAACAGCTGACCGCCACCGTCGATGCCGCCGGCTCTCAGAGCGCGAAGCTCGGTGGCGCCGTGCAGCTGGTCGTCAAGGTCACCAACACTGGTCCCCTCATCCCTCACCTCGGCCTTGTTTTCCGCACACCCCATCGCTGGTACGAAGAGCACCAGGTGACCGAGCTGGGCGGCTGCTCGGTCGCAGCGGCCGAGTCGGCATTCGACTGCGGCAACCTGGCCCAGGGCGAGGCGAGAACTTACTCCTTCCAGGGGAACGCAACGACAGCGGGCACGTTCCACTACGAGCTCGCGCTGCGAGAGCTCGTGCACCCTTATCACTGGGTCAACGACCACCCGGACGGCGCGGACGCGGTTGTGTGGGACGAGACCGTCGCGCCTAGCTGATCGGGTAACCATCCGCCTCCCGCGCCGTTAAGCCACCACGCGCAACAAATCAGGGAGGTGATGTCCGGCGCCGCCGAGTCGCGCCAGCTCGCGCTCAAGAAAGGGGTTTCATGTCTTTCAACGGAGGGTTCGATGCTCGTTCGTCGTCTTGTTCTTGTCTTATCGACGGTGGTCGTCACATCGCTTGGATTCGTGGTCGGCGTGGTCGCAGCGGGGGGCGGTCTGGCCCCCGGCAGCTACACGTTCACCAACTTCGGCGCCAGCGCGACCTTTGGCGGCGGCAAGGGAATCCCCACGCCGCAACCCACGTTCTTCCTGTCCGTCAACCGGGGGTTGAACGCGTTCCAGGGTGAGGACAGCCAGGGTTCGGGCTCGGTGTCGAACAGCACGATGGTGCTGCTCACGATGATCGACACCACCGGCAATTCCACCTCGGGCTGCTTCCAGGTTGCTTCGACCGACTTCAAGGTCGGTAGGAACCTGCAGAGCGCATCCCTGCATACGACCTTGAGCAACATCAACCAGTGCGGCGGCAAAGGTCAGCCGATCGGCCCTCTTCGGCCGACTGGCGTTCTGCCGGCGGCCGGCAGCCTTGGTGGCGCCGGACTGCCGCTGCCGATAAGTCTCGACGTGACGTGGACCGGGGTCAACGTCGTCAGCACGCTTCAGGACCAGTTCAGCTTCACGTGCCTGGGCCGCCAGGAGCAGGGAAGCAACACGTTTCGTGATTCTCTCGGAGGCAGCGCGTCGGGCTCGATCAGCTGGGTGATCGGCTCCCAGATCAACTCCGTGACCGGATCGACGCCGGTCGCAGACGTAACCTCCCAGGATGGACACCTGGAGATCGAGGGCAATAACTTGCCGCCCTGCCCCGGCTAGCCTTCTCGACCGGCGCGCCTGGCCGTTCAGCCGCGCGCCGGTTCTCTACTTGTCGGGAGCTCTCCGTTCGAACACCAGGTCGCCGAACGTCACCGTCGGCTCCTCTGGCTGAAAGGCCTCAGCGCGCTCGTCGTAGTCCTTGAACCCCGGATCTTCGTCGTGCTCGTGATGCGCGTGCTCGTCCGCGGTGACCACGTGGAGCACGTAGTCCTGAATCCCCTCTGACTGCAGCGCGCTGTACCGACAGCGGATCAATCGTGCTTCGACAAAGCGGCCGCGCGCGGTGTAGTCGTCCCAGCGCTTCAGCTCCTCGCGCTCGAAGAGCTCCTCGAACTCTTGCGCACGATCCGAAGCGATGTGAAGCACGATGGTCGTGTACTCGCGAGCCATCCCTGCTGGAGTCTAGCCCGGCCACCAGCCCTCGCGAATGACACTGCTCACGAACCCGACGAGCGTTCGCGACCGGCCGACAGCAAACCGTCGTAGAGCTCCACGGTCTGCCTGGCGATCGCCGGCCAGCCGAAGTTCGTCACCGCCCGCGCGCGACCGGCCTTCCCCATCCTTGCGGCGAGGTCCGGATTGCTGAGCACCGCCTCGATGCGGCGGGCCAGCGCGCTCACAAATTTCTCAGGGTGCCGCGCGTCGTAGTCGACCATGTACCCGGTCTCGCCGTCGACGACGATCTCTGGAATTCCGCCGACTCGCGACGCCACCACTCCGGTGTCGCACGCCATGGCCTCCAGGATCACGAGACCAAAGGGCTCGTAGATCGAGGGGCAGACGAAGACGGTGGCGTGCGAGTGAAGGTGGATCAGGTCCTCGCGCGAGATAAAGCGATCGATCAGCACCAGGTTGCCGCGCTCGGCACGCACTCGCTGCGCCAGCTCAGCCACCTCAGCGCCGATCTCTGGGGTGTCGGGACTGGCGGAGGCGACGACCAGCTGGTGCTTCGGGTCGAGCTCGAGCGCGGCCGACAGCAGGAGCGGCAGCCCCTTCTGTCGCGACATGCGGCCGTTGAAGAAAGCGAACGGCACCTTCGGATCGATACCGTAGCGGGCGAGTGTCTGCGGCGACCGCAGCGGCCGGTAGATCTCGGGATCGATGCCGTTGTGAATGACCTTGACGTGGTCCGGGTTCAGCTGCGGATAGCACTCGAGCACGTCCTGGCGGACTCCGTTCGAAACGGCTATCACTGCATCGGCCACCTCGATCGACGTCCTTTCGCAAAACGTGGACAGGGCGTAGCCGCCCCCCAGCTGCTCGGCTTTCCAGGGCCGAAGCGGCTCCAGGCTGTGGATCGTCATCACGTGGGGGATCGACCACATCAGCTTGGCCAGGTGACCGCCGAGGTACGCGTACCAGGTGTGGCTGTGCGCGAGGTCGGCGCCTTTGAGGGCGCCTGCCATGGCAAGGTTGATGGACATCGCCTGCAGGGCGGCCGACTCGGGCTTGGGTTCGGCGAGCGCGGCCCAGGGCTGATAGGTGGTCACGTGGGGCTCCTCGCGGGGCGCTCCCCAGCAGTGAACGCTGACGTCCGCCAGCTTGCCGACCTCGCGCGCCAGGTACTCGACGTGCGTGCCGGCGCCCCCGTAGACCTCGGGCGGGTACTCGCGCGTGAGAATCGCGACCTTGTGTCTTATCGCTAGATCATGCCGGGCGCGACTTGAACTTTCAGCCCCTTTCCGGAAAGGAAGGCATCTATCGCTCTCGAATAGTCGGCCAGGGAGAACCGGTCGGTGATCATCTTCTCCGAGTCGATCACCCCCTTGGCAAACAGCGCGAGGGCGCGCTCGAAGCTGTGCAGCACCGCCATGGAGCCGACGATCGTGACCTCGTCGTTATAGACGCGAAACGGCGAGAACTTGGCAGTCGCTTCGGCATTGGCCACGCCGAACACGAGGAATGTTCCCCCGCGCGCCACCCGGCGCAGGCCGTCTTCGATGGCGGGAATTACGCCCGTCGCGTCGATCACGACGTCCCAGCCCTGGGGGCGGTCGAGCTCGTCGGCGGAAACGGCGATGCCCTCCGCGCCGAGGCGGCGCGCCAGGTCGTGGCGCCCGGGGTTCGTGTCCACCATCTCGAGGTGGCTCGCGCCGGCATCCTTCGCCAGCTGCAGGAGCATCAAGCCCATCGTTCCCGCCCCATAGATGAGCCAGTCGGACGCCACGTCCGCGTGGACCAGGTCGAGGCCGTGAACGGCGCAGGACAGCGGCTCGACGAGCGTGCCCCAGCTGCGTGGAACGCCGTCGGGCAGGCGAAACGCATTCGCCGCCGGCACCGCCACGTACTCGGCGCAGGCGCCGTTCGTCCTTCCGACGCCAATGCCGTTCCAGTTCTCGCACAGGTTGAAGCGGCCGGCGCGGCATTGTTTGCAGGTCCCGTCGTAAAGGCTCGGATCAACTGCGACGAAGTCGCCCACCCGCGAGCCGTCGACGCCTTCGCCGAGCTCGACCACCTCGCCGCAGAACTCGTGGCCGGGGATGATCGGGTATCGCGTTGGTTCGAACTCGCCGCGGATGACGTGGATGTCCGTGCCGCAGATCCCGCACGCCTCGACCTTGACCACCGCCTCGCCCGGCCGAGCCCTGGGGTCGGGGACCTCTTTGACGACGACCTCGTTGGGCTCCTCGACGACGACCGCCTTCACTTCACGGCGCCCATCGTGAGACCGCGGATCAGCTGCCTCTGCGCGATCCAGCCGGCCAGCAAGACCGGCAGGCTGGACACCGTGGCCGCAGCGGCGAGCTTGGCGTAAAAGAGCCCGCGGCCGCTGATGAAGCCGACCAGGAAGATCGGCGTCGTGGCAGCGACCGATGAGGTGAAGTTCACGGCATAGAAGAACTCGTTCCAGCTGAAGATCAGGCAGATCAGCGACGTCGCCGCAAGGCCGGGCGCGATCAAAGGCACCACGATCTGCAATATCTCATTACGGAAACTGGCGCCGTCCACCCGCGCCGCCTCAAAGAGGTCGTGCGGAATCTCGAGCAGAAACGAGCGCAGGAGCCAGACGCCCAGCGGAAGGTTGATCGTGGTGTAGATCAGGATCAGGGCAAGGATGTTGTCCAGCAGCTGCAGGTCGCGAGCCAGCAGGTACAGAGGAACCAGGCTGGCGGCAAACGGCAGGAAGCGCGTGGAGATGAAGAAGAACAGCACGTCCTGAGTCCTCTTGACCGGCCTGATCGCAAGCGCGTATGCGGCAGGCAGGCCGAGGACGAGGACCAGGAGCGTTGAGACCAGGCTTGCGATCGCCGAGTTGATGAAGAACGGCGGAAAGTCGCCCGAGAGCACTTCCTGAAATGTGGTGAGGGTCGGCACGAAAAAGATCGTCGGCGGAGAGCTGGCGGCCTGTGTTTCAGTCTTCAGACTTTCAAGCCACATCCACAGGACCGGGAAAAAGAACACGAACACGACCAGCCAACCGACGACCGACAACACGAGCTTTGAGCGGAGCGTCCCTTCGGTCGCCCTCATCGCCTTGCCTCCACCTGGAAGATCGTGAACAGCGTCCGCAGTGCAAATGTCGCGACGATGATCGTGATGATCACTGCCACCACCCCGATCGCCGACGCCTGTCCGATGCTGTAACCCTGAAAGGCGACGAGGTAGAGCAAGAAGGGAACGTTGGTCGTGTCCTCGCCTGGACCGCCATAGGTCAGCATGTAGATCGAGTCGTAGGTCTGGACTACGAAAAGCGATCCGAGAAGAGCGCCCAGCTCGATGAAGGGCCTGACCAGCGGCAGCGTGATGCGACGAAAGGCCTGCAGGGCGTTCGCACCATCGACGCGCGCCGCCTCCAGGACCTCGGGGTTCTGCGACTGCAGCCCGGCCAGGATGATCAGCATCATGAAAGGGGTCCAGCGCCAGACCTCCACGGTGACCACCGTCACCATCGGGAACTGGCCCACCCAGTCCACCCGACCGAGACCGAACGGCTTCAACAGATAAGGCAGCAGGCCGTACAGCGGGTTGAGGAGCGTGTGCTTCCAGATCAGCGCGCCCGCCGTGGGCATGATGAGGAATGGCGCGATCATCAGCGTCCGCATGATGCCCTTGCCAAAAACCTCTGAGTTCAAAAGCACGGCCACGGCCATGCCGAGGACGACGGAGATCGCGATCACCGAGACGGTGAGGAGCACCGTGTTCCAGACCGCGGTCCTGACGTGCTCGTCGGTCACGAGCCCTGCGTAGTTCTCGAGACCGGCAAACCGAAAACTACCCGGCTTGAGGAGGTTCCACGAGAAGAAGCTGTAGTAGACCGTCAGCGCGAACGGGATTTGGGTCAGGACAAAGGCGTAAATGAACGCCGGAAGCAGGGGCAGCCGGCGTGCCCAGGACTCGCGGCGAGAGACGGAGGCGGCGGAATCCCGCACGCCTCCGCTCCCCACGACCGAACGGAGGATGGCCAACTTTTAGTGCTGGTACTTCTTGCCGACGTCTGCGGCAAGCGCCTGCGCCTTTTGCAGCGCCTGATCGACCGTCTGATTGCCGGCGATCACCTTGGCGAACTCCTGAGATACCTGGTCACCCAGTTGTTGGAACTCGTCGATGTCGACGTACTGAATGCCCACGTACGGGACCGAATCGACGGTCGCGTGCGTCACATCGGCGTGCGAGATGGAATCAAGGGTCACCTGCGCGAAACCGGCGGAGGCGGCCTTGTACTCGGGGATCGAATAAGTCGAGGTGCGTGTGCCTGGAGCAACTCGGGCCCAACCCAATTTGGTCCCGACCAGCTTGGCGTAGTCCTTGGAGGTGGCCCAGTCCATGAAGGTCCACGCGGCATCCTTCTTCTTGCTGGCCGAACCCATTGCCAGTGTCCACGCCCACAGCCAACCCGACCAGTCCTTGACCTTGGTGGGGGCAAAGGCATAGCCCGAGTTCTTGGCCGCGTCACCGGTGAAGAAGCTGGCGGCCACGGTGGCGTCGTACCACATCGCGACTTTGCCGTTGTTGTAAGCGTTGAGGCACTCGGTGAATCCGGCGCTGCCGGCCCCCGGCTCACCGGCGTCCTTGAGCAGCTTCACGTAGAAGGTCAGCGCGTCTTTCCACTGCTGCGAGTTCAGCTGGGCGTTCCAGTTCATGTCGAACCAGCGTCCGCCATACGTGTTGACCACCGTGTCCAGCGGAGCCAGCTGCTCGCCCCAACCAGGTAGTCCTCGCAGGCAGATTCCGTTGACGCTCGAGCTGTTGACCGCTCGGGCGGCCGCGGCCACCTGGTCCCACGTCGGGTGGTCCGGCATCGTGATGCCCTTGGCCGCAAGAAGATCCTTGCGGTACATGAGCATCGAGGACTCACCGTAGAAGGGCACGGCGTAGAGGTTGCCCTTGTATGTGAGCGCCGTCTTGATCCCGGGGATCAAGTCGCCAGGGTCGTACGACGAATCCTTGGCGATGTAGGGGTCGAGATTCTCGAGCCACTTCTTGTTGGCCCAAAGCGGAACCTCGTAAGTGCCGATCGTGAACAGGTCAAAGCGGCCGCTTTGCGTGGCGACGTCCTGGGTCACCTGCTGGCGAATCTGGTCTTCCGGAAGGGTCACGATGTTGACCTTGATGCCCGAGTGGGCGCTCTCGAATTCGGGAACCAGCTTCTTGAGGTCAGTCATCGACGGGTTGTCCACCGATCCGAGCGTGATCGTGGTCGCTCCCCCGCCCCCACCGCCTCCGGCGCCCGAACACGCCACGCCCACCAGGACGAGCACGAGCCCCGCGATCAGCGTCACAGCGGATCTGGGTCTCGCCCGGTGGTCCGGAGATCGAAGCTTCCTTTCGGTCATGGAGCGTCTCCCCTTGAACTACGCCACCGATCGCCCGGTTTGAATCGGGCGTGACAACGTTGTCAAAAGACAACGTTGTCTGATATAGCACAGATCCGTTTAGACTGCAACAGGAGAATTGGCAGCGTGCGATCGGCGGCTACACCTTCGAGTCGGAGGGACAAACGTTGACAAGACGTTCTGAGGGGAGGTCGAGACCGACCATGCGCGAGGTTGCCGCGCTGGCCAGGGTCAGCATCAAGACCGTCTCGCGGGTCGTCAACGGCGAATCAGGCGTCTCCCCCCAGCTCGCGCGTCGCGTCCTGTCCGCTTCGGAACGGCTCGACTACCGGCACAACATGACCGCAAGCAGCCTCCGCCGCTCGGACGGCAGGAGCGCGACCATCGGAGTCGTCCTCGAGGACGTCGCCAACCCTTTCGCCTCGGCGCTACACCGCTCGATCGAGGATGTCGCGGTGCTGCGGGGCGTGCTGGTGCTGGCCGGCAGCTCGGACGAGGACCCGGAACGAGAGCGCAAGCTAGTTGCGGCGTTCGCCTCGCGACGGGTGGACGGCCTGATCGTCCAGCCGGCCGGCCACGATCACAGCTACCTGCTCGCGGAGCGCAGGGCCGGCACGCCGATGGTCTTCGTCGACCGTCCCCCGGCGTTTCTCGACGCCGACACCGTCCTTACCGACAATGCGGCCGGAGTGCATCGCGGCATGAACCAGCTCATCGCGAATGGTCACCGGCGAGTCGGCTACCTCGGGGACCTGCACACCATCGCGACCGCGGCCGAGCGCTATGAGGGATACCGCGCCGCGCTGGAAGAGCACGAGATCCAGCTCGACGAGCAGCTGGTGCGCCTGGACCTTCGAGGCGTCGAGAAGGCTGAGGCGGCGACGACAGACCTGATGAACCTCCCAGAGCAGCCGACGGCCCTCTTCACCGGGCAGAACCTGCTCACCATCGGAGCGTTTCGCGTTCTGCGACGGCTTGGACTGCACAAGAAGGTGGCGTTGATCGGCTTCGATGACATACTGCTGGCCGACCTGCTCGAACCAGGAATCACTGTCATCGCACAGGACCCGGCAGGGATCGGTCGCGCCGCCGCGGAGATCCTGTTTCGTCGCCTGGACGGTGAGAGGGGGCCGTCGCACCATGCGATCGTCCGCACTCGGATGATCAATCGCGGCTCGGGCGAGATACGGCCGTGATCGTGGTCTGCGGAGAGGCTTTGATCGACATCATCCACAACGGCGACGGCACCCAGCGGCACGTCCCGGGGGGCGGACCCTTCAACACCGCGCGCGCGCTGGCACGGCTTGGCGTGCCGACCGCGTTCCTGGGAAGGCTCTCTCTGGATGCATTCGGCAGGGAGCTGGCTGGACTCCTCGTCTCCGACGGGGTGAGCCTCGAGCTGGCGAGCTTTGGACCCGAACCGACGACCACGGCGATAGCGACAGTCAACGACGACGGCCTCACCGAGTACGAGTTCGTCCTGGCCGGAACTTCCGCGCCGAGCCTCAACGCCGAGATGCTTCCTGTGCAGCTCGGTCACGAGGTCGACGGCCTTCACGTGGGGACTTTGGGACTCGTGGTCGAGCCGATGGCCTCGGCGCTGGCCGGCCTGGTCCGCCGCGACGGGGACGGGCGCCTGGTGATGCTCGATCCAAACATCCGGCGCGGCCTGGCCGTCGAAGCTTCTTACCGCGAGCGGCTGACAGACGTCATCTCGCGCAGCGCGATCGTCAAGGCGAGCCAGGAGGACCTGGCCTGGCTTTATCCCGACATCGATTACGAGCACGCAGCCGAGAAGCTCATCGCCGAAGGTCCTCGTCTGGCCGTGGTCACGCTCGGCCTAGAAGGAGCGTTCGGGCTTCACGGCGGACTGCGGGTGCATGTGGCCTCGCCGCGGGTCGAGGTCGTCGACACGATCGGTGCAGGCGACACCTTCGGCGCAGCCCTTCTCGCCTGGCTGCACGACCACGCCAGGCTGACGCCCGACTTCGTGCTGGAGCACGACGAGCTTCGCGCGGCGCTCGACTACGCCTGCCTCGCCGCGGCGATCATCTGCACCCGGGCCGGCGCCGAACCTCCCTGGAAGTCGGAGATGGGCGTCGACACCCTCTCCCCCGCGCCGGATTCGAAGTCGTGATTACTGCTAGATTTCTGCGCGACAGGGGGGAGTAGCTCCCTAGCCGGTCCCGTCAGGACGGTGCCGCTGCACCCGGGACGGCGGCGGACTAAGTTCCGTGGCAAGACCTCTGCCGATGCCGTACTGGAGGAGATCAGGTTTTGCCAGAAGGCGAGGTGGTCACAGGTCCGTCGCTGCTGAGGGCCGGCTTGATCCTGCTCGGAGTCGTCGGCCTGGTCCTGCTCCTGGTGCGGCTGCAGGAGCTTGTCATCGTGTTCGTGATCGCGGTCGTGCTGGCCGAGGGCCTCCGTCCTCTTGTCGGCGAGCTGACACGCCGAGGCCTGCACTTCGAGCTCGCGCGCGCGTCTGTCTATGTGACTTTGATCGCGGCGCTCGTCGTGGTTGGGATCGTCCTCACGCGGCCGGTGGTGGCGCAGTCGAGGGCCGTGCTCGCCGACCTGCCGGGATACGAGCAGCGGCTCCAGAGCAACCTCGCACCGGTGCTCGACGCACTTTCGATCGACACCAGCGTGGGGTCGCAGCTGAGCGGGTATCTGGGCTCGGTCGCCCGCGCCGGACTCACGTTCGTCACGGGTTTGGTGCGCGGGCTGTTCGACACGGTCGTGGTGCTGCTGTTGAGCTTCCTGTGGCTTTCGGCCGGGGCGCGTTTCGGTCGCTTTGTGCTGGGGCTCGTACCGCCGGACAGGCGGCCGGTGCTGGATCAGACGTGGCACGAGATCGCGGCAGGCTTTGCCGGCTACGTGCGTGGCGTTGCCGTGAACATGGTCGTGATCGGCGTGTTGACCGGCGTCGCCGCAGCCCTGCTCGACCTGCCCGCGCCAATCCTGCTCGGGGTGTTCGCCGGCGTCACCGAGATGATCCCGATCGCCGGCCCGATCATCGGCGCGATCCCGGCGATCCTTCTCGGCTTTACCATCTCCCCCGTCTATCCGCTCGTGGTCGCGGTCGTGTACCTCGCCATCCAGCAGATCGAAGCCCACACCCTGGTGCCGGCCGTGATGCGCCAGGCGGTCGGCTTGCCGGCGCTTGTCGTTGTCGTTTCGATCGCGGCTGGTGCCGGGCTGGCCGGGGTTGGCGGGGCGTTGGTCGCGGTGCCGATCGCGTTTTCCGTCCAGGTGGTGATCCTGCGCATCGTGGGCCCGGCGATCCGCGAGCGGTACGGCTAGTGGAACGCGTGCTGCGTCCGTCGCTCAACTGGCTGCTCGTCTTCGTCCCGATCTCGCTCGGCGCCGAGCTCTTTTCCCGTCAGCCGGTGCTGATCTTCACCACCGCTGCCCTGGCGATCCTTCCGCTCGCGGCGCTGATCGGATCGTCGACCGAGCAGCTCGCGATTCGGCTCGGACCAGGCGGCGGAGGGCTCCTGAACGCAACGCTGGGCAACCTGACCGAGCTGATCGTCGGCGTGCTGCTCGTGAGCGCGGGCGAGTTCACGGTCGTCAAGGCGACGCTGATCGGGTCCATCGTGGGCAACCTGCTTCTTGTGTTGGGGGTCTCCTTCATCGCCGGCGGCGTGCGGCACGAGGAGCAGAAGTTCAGCCAGAAGTCGGCGCGTGTGCACGCCGCATCGCTGTTTCTGTCCGTCGCGAGCCTGGTCATTCCGGCCCTATTGATCACCACCACCCCATCCGTCGGATTCACCGAGAAAGAGGTAGTGAGCACGGTGGTGGCGGCGGTCTTGATCGTCACCTACATCGCGGCGCTGGTGTTCACCCGGATCACGCACGCCCACCTGTTCCGCGTGCCGGCGACGGACGAGGTCGCGACGTGGCCGACCTCCGTCGCGCTGCTGGTTCTAGGCGTCGCGGCCGTGATGGTCGGGATCGAGTCCGATTTCCTGGTCTCGTCGCTCGATCCGGCCCTCAAACAGCTGGGCATCCCGGCGATGTTCGTGGGGCTGATCGTGATTCCGATCATCGGCAACGCCGCCGAGCACGCATCGGCGGTCGTTTTCGCGCTCAAGAACCGCGCCGACGTGACGCTCGAGATTGCCGCCGGCTCGTCGACCCAGATCGCCCTGTTCGTGGCGCCCGCGCTGGTGGTGATCAGCCTGCTCATCGGACGGCCGATGGATTTCATCTTCACCGGGTTCGAGGTCGCGATCGTCGGCGTCTCGGCGCTGATCTTCACGGTCACGGCGCTGGACGGGCGCAGCAACTGGTTGGAGGGACTTCAGCTCACAGGCGTCTACGTGGTCGTGGCGGTGTCGGCCTACTTCGTCGCAACGGGGGTCTGAGCCGCCCTCTCCGCGTCGTGCTTGTAGTTCTCGCTCACCGGACGGGTTCCTCCGCGCTCATTCGGGCCATCCGTTCGTCGATCTTCGCCATCTCGGTCGGATGCGTCTGCCTGATCTGTGCGGACCGAAGACGAGCGCTATCCCCCTCGCTCCTGCGGCCGGTCGCATCAAGCCTCTGGGCGTGCTGCTCCAGGATCGGCGCGAGCATGGCCCGTGCTTTGGCGCTCGTGCCCTCCTCGTTGAGGAGCTCATCCATCAACTGGACCCACCGCTCAGAGGTGGCCGCGGCCCCGACGAGGTCGCCGATCGCGGTCTGGGCATCGGCCTTGTTGTCGAGCGACGTTGCGAGCGCCGTGGTCACTCTCGATCCTTCCCGGATTGCGATCGCCTTGTCGTAAAGAGGAATCGCTGCTTCAGGCGACCCTGACGCCACGAGCAGGTAGGCCCAGTCGCTGTACAACGAGCCTGCGGTTTCCGAGCTGAGATCCTTCTTCCCTCGCAGCAGATCCTCTTCTTGCTTATGGATCAGCGACGCCACGGCGTAGTTGCCCTGGTGACGGCATGCCACCGCAATCTGATGCATGGTCTCGAGGACGACCTGGCTGCTGGCGCCCCGCTTTTTGGAGTAGATGGGCAGAACCTGCCGCTGCAGCGCCTCGACGTCGGCCCAGTGCCCAAGCTCACCTTCGCAGCGCGTCAGGCGCTCAGCCGTTGCGAGGGTCAAATCGTGGTCACGGCCAAGTGCCTGCTTGCGGATCTCGTACGCTCGCTGAAGCAACGGCCGCGCATCCGCCCACCGCTCCAGGTCGAAGTAGACGGCGGCCAGGTTGTTGGCGGCGGTTGCGATAACGATCGGCTGCGCGGTGACCTCGGCCAGCGGAACCGCCTGCTCGAACAGCGGCGCGGCCGCGGCGAATTTGCCCTCTTTCTGGAGCTGGAAGGCGCGGTCGTCGAGGTCCTTCCACGGTTTCACGCCGGGCTTCGACTCGACTCGCCAGGTCTGCATTCGCGACCAGCCGGCCACAACACCGGCAAAAGCGGCAATGGCGACGATGACTGCTGCTGGCCAGGAGACGATTCCCGGCGCTCCGAGCTGATCCAGGACGCTCTGAACGAACCCGACGACGAACAGGAACGCGATGAAGACCACAAACCCGACGATCTGTCTTACGAACTGCATGGCGGCGACCTCCTCCCTTTTCTCGTGCCGCTTTGGCGGTTCACGGCGGCCAGTCTGTTACGAGGTCAGTTCCAAGCTCAGTCTCAGCGCGGTCTCGAAATTGGTCTCAGCGCCTGCTTAGAGCGCGCGAATGCCGGCGCCCGCGGGTTTGAGAGCTCTTCAAAGCCGCGAGTGCCGGCGCTCGCGGGCTTGGGGCTGCCTCCAAACCCGCGACTGCCGGCGCTCGCGGGAAATTCGCTTCAGCTAGGCGCGTGCCTAGCCAAGATGCTTAATTGCGCTGGTCTCGACCCTGGGGCTCAGCCTGGGCCGCATCGAGGTCCACCCGGATCGTCAGCAGCGAGGTGCCCAGCTGCTTGGCAGCCCTGGCAATGCCGGGATCGAGGAACTCGAGGCGCCGGATGGGTTCGTCGTCAGGCACAAGCTGCGCGGTGCCCGTGCGCCATGCTCCCTCGACCTTGACCTTTACTTGCGGATCGGCGAGCAGGTTCTGAATGTATGCGGCCGCCCGCCCGTGATGGGCAACGATCCACAGCACGTTGCCGTCGAGTCCATAGCCGACGGGTATTCGGCGTCGCTTTCCGGACCTGCGTCCGACCGTCTCGAGAAGAGCGCATGGATCTCCCCGGTTGCCGGCGCGCAGCACCCGTCGCGGATTGATCAGACGTACCTGCAGGAAAGTCATCAATCGCCGCTTCATGGGGCGTATGCCGTTGCGAGCAGCCTAGGCGCTACCCGGATCGTCGGCAAGAGTCGGTCATACCGGCGGGGGCCCGATGAGGCATGACGGGGCTCGGCCGCCAGGTCTCACGGCCAAGGGCAAGGTGGTAGCCCCGGCGGGAGTCGAGCCGACCCCTACGAAACCGCGTCTCATTTGCGTCTGACCCGTCGAGCAACGCAAGGCGGATCGCTAGACAAGAGCTTTACCGGACAATGCCGGGCATGCGATCAGTCAAGATCCCCTCGGCTTCTTGGACCATGTCCGCCACTACTTGGGCAGCTGGCACTATCCGCTGGATGAGTCCCGAGCCCTGTCCGGAGTAAAGCACCGCCTCCTCAGCGTCGCCGTTTTTTCGCGCCTCGCGCATTCGCGCAACTACTTCGTCACGGCGCCGGCGCAGCTCATTAGGGCGACCGAGCCAGCGTTCAACGACGCGGTTGCGCCTGACGCGCGCGAGGGCACCCGGCCAGTCTTCCCCGAGCAAGATGTCCGTTATGTCAGTAACCGCCGTATCCGTGCCGTCGCTTTCTACGATGAGCTCCTTGAAGGCGTCGTGCAACGGAGCCTCCGAAGTGGCCAGGAATCGCGTGCCGAGCAGCACGCCTTCCGCACCGAGCGCGAGCATGGCGGCGAGCCCAAATCCATCGCTTATCCCGCCCGCTGCCAGAACGGGCACCGCCGGGACCGCACGGACCACCATGGGGACGATGACCACCGTCCCCATCAAGCCGACGTGTCCACCGCCGTCGGTTCCCTGAGCGACGATGACATCCGCCCCTGCCCTTACCGCCTTGATCGCGTCATTGACAGTCGGCACCATGTGCATCACCTTGACTCCCTGCTCGTGAGCCACGCGGAACATCGACACAAGGTCCTGGCTTTCGCGTGGCCAGGCAGTCGACAGCACCGCGGGTTGGGCCTCGACAGCAGACCGGATCGAATTGTTATCACAGGCATGGAGGAGGAGATTCAGGCCGAACGGCCTCTGTGTTTTAGCCCGGATGGAATCGGCCAGGTTCGCGAGCTCCTCAGTAGATGCGCCGGTGGCCCCCAGGATGCCTAGACCGCCCGCTTCGCTAACCGCCGCCACCAGCTCTGGTGACGTAGCTCCAGCCATCCCGGCGAGGACGACTGGGTGCTCGATTCCCATCAGCTGCGTGAACCTGGTCTGTATCACAGCGAGTATTGTCGTCGCCACAACCCGACCCCGGGATCCAGACGCGGAAGCGTGCAACGCGCTGAGGGGGGTAGGCTCATGGCATCGCAGGGCGCGATTGGTGGCGTCCGGCACGCCTCTCAGCCGATGGGCTTCTCCATCTCCACCGCGTCGACTGTGACGCCGTCCGGCAGCTTAACCAGTTTGTGTTCCAACTCCTGGAACCCGTACCGCGCGTACATGGGAACTCCTGGCAGGGTGGCCATAAGGGATAGCCTTCGGAACCCCTCCGCTTTTGCAGCCCCCTCACATGCCTCCAGAATCTGGGTGCCGAGACCGCGTCTTGTCCAGTCCGCCCGTGTGAACATCGCCCGAACGTGGGCCGGCTCAGTTAGCGGGTCCAGCAAACGGCTGTCTTGCGCTGCATCGCCTGAGCCGGTGTAAAGCTTGTTGCGGCGGCTCCAGCCGCCGCAGGCAACGAGCTCGCCATTCGCCTCGACGACGAAATAGGTTCCATCCTCGATCAGTGTTCGATCGACGCTTGCGATGTAGCGAGCCGACGACGCGGTCTGCTCAACGTCATAGAAGCTTGGAAACAGGTCCCGCGTCGATGCCTTCATCAGCCCGTCGATCGCGTCCGCTTCATCAAGACGGGCGAGCCGCAGCGAAGGAATTATCGCGGTCGAAGCAGTCAACAGGTTTTTGGGCAGTCTACCTCGAGTCCGCAGTCCTGATGCTTAGCCGGACGCCGGGGCGCCGGGCGCAGTTTCACGGTCCACGCAGATTGGTAGCCTCGGCGGGATTCGAGGCGACAACTGCCATACCGATTCTGCAATGCCGACTGGGAGACGTTAGCGCCCGGCCCAGGTGACAGGTTCGATTTCTGCAAGGCCGGTTGACGTTTTGTGGCCCGCCCCTCAGAGTCAAACCGTATCAATGGACCGAGTCCCCATCGGCCGCCCGGCCGCTGGTCCGTCCCCTGTGACCCAACAACTGCGCCTGGCCGAGTTGATGGCCGCTCTGTCGCTGGCCACCGATCTCGGGATGGGCCAACCTCTCGAGCAGGCTCTTCGAACGTGTCTGATCGCCATCGAGCTCGCCGCGCGCATGGGGTTGACCAAAGACGAGATCTCTGAGGTGTTTTACGTCGCGCTGCTGCGTTTTCTAGGCTGCACTGCAGACGCTCACGAGGTCGCCGAGTTTTTCGGGGGCGACGATCTCGCCGAGCGGCGCGCGGCCGCGCAACTATTGGGCGGTTCGCCACCGGAGCTCGCTCGCGTCATCCTGCGAGTGGGCAGGGGCCAGGGGCCGCTTCGGCGAGCGGAGCTCCTTGCTGGGTTGATTGCGCGTGGGCCGGGGCTTATGAGAGAAGTAGCAATGGCGCACTGCGAGATGGCTGAGCATCTGGCAGTCCGGCTCGGCCTTCCCGCAGGTGTGCGGCGCGCTCTCGGAGACGAGAACTGGAGGTGGGACGGACTAGGCGCTCCGAGGGGCTTCTCTCGGAATGACATCCCGATCTCGGCCCGGATCGTCTTTGTGGCCCGCGACGCCGAGGTCCTGCATCGCGAGGGCGGAAGTCAGCTGCTCCGTGCATCGCTGAGAGCGCGCACCGGCCACGCCTACGATCCAGCCGTGGCAGGCACCCTGCTCCAGCATGCAGAGGAGGTGATGGCGGCGATCGAGGTCACCTCGCCGTGGGAAGCTGTGCTGCATCGGGAACCGGAGCCGCACCCATGGGTGCCGGAATCCCGGCTCGACTCCGTCCTCGAGACCTTCGCCGACTTCGTCGACATGAAGTCACCCTGCATGGCCGGGCACTCCCGCGGCGTGGCCGCACTTGCCAGTGGTGCCTCGGCAGGCGGCAAGAACTTGGGCCGGTCGGGATTGGTGCACGACCTCGGCCGGGTGAGTGTACCGAACGGCATCTGGGACAAGCCGAGTCCACTGACGGATGGAGAGTGGGAGCGCGTCCGGCTCCATCCTTATTACTCGGAGCGGATCCTGGAGCGATCCGCAACGCTCAAACCGCTGGCCATTTGTGCCGGCATGCACCACGAGCGACTGGACGGATCCGGCTATCACCGCCGTTCGCACGGAGCCGAAATCTCACGCGACGCCCGCCTTCTGGCAGCCGCTGACGCATATCAGGCCATGACTGAGCCGCGGGCATTTCGGCTGGCGCTATCTGCTGACCATGCCGCCGAAGTGCTAGAGACTGAAGCGCGCGCCGGCCGGCTCGACGCTGCTGCCGTGCACAGCGTGCTGACCGCGGCCGGGCACCGACCGCACCGCCCCACGGTCTGGCCTGCAGGGTTGAGCGATCGGGAGGTCGAGGTTTTGCGGCTGCTCTGCCGAGGTGGCACGAACAAGGAAGTGGCCTTGTTGCTGGAGATCTCGCCCAAGACCGTCGGCCACCACGTGAGCCACATCTACGACAAGATCGGCGTCTCCACCCGGGCCGGGGCAACCCTATTCGCGGTGGAGCAAGACCTCCTGCAATAGGGCGAACGCCCGATGCGCTGTCTTGCGATTCTGCCGACTATGCCAGTCGTGCGCTGGCAGCCGT
>WNGD01000664.1_pt1 | contig 37078 bp, 34 predicted proteins | sample 5400671 | NCBI WGS metagenome assembly WNGD01 (sample SAMN13153369, study PRJNA577476) | soil metagenome | isolation source: 40 cm soil or saprolite under grassland replicate 2 | place: USA:California | collected 2016-06-15 | reverse complement strand
GGAAGCACGATCTTTTTTAATCGGTCGAGCCGTGAGGAGAAAAAAGTCTTTCCCTGGTCGTCCCAATACAGCAAGTATAATCCTGCTGAGGTCCTCACTCAAGGGGCCTAGCATTAGTTTAATGTATAAGGAGAAGAGGCATGTCACTCGAAGGAACTGTCTTTGGGTACTACAGGCTCTTGCAAATCATTGGGAGTGGCGGTATGGGTGAAGTGTATCTTGCGGAGGATACGCGTATCGCGCGGCGAGTAGCTGTCAAGGTGGTGCGCAGCGAGTTCGATCCATATCCCAACGCTCCAGCGACCCAGGAAGCTATACGCCTCTTTCAACGCGAGATGAAAGCGATTGCTACCCTTGACCACCCCAATATTTTACCGTTGATTGATTTCGGAGAGCAGACGGTCAACAGAGCAGTATTTACCTATCTGGTTATGCCTTTTCGCCCGGAAGGCTCTCTCGTTGACTGGTTGCACCGGAGAGGCGGCAACCTTCTTTCGTCAGAAGAAGTGACGCCACTTGTCCTTCAAGCGGCAGAAGCGCTACAACATGCCCATAATCACCAGATTGTTCACCTGGATGTAAAGCTTTCAAACTTTCTTGTTCGGGAACGAGAAACATCCGGGCATGTACCAGATCTCCTGCTCACCGATTTTGGTATTGCCCGCTTTAGCACCGCAACCTCGACAGCCAGCCAGAACGTGCGTGGCACTCCATCTTCGATGGCCCCAGAACAATGGGCTGGACACCCGGTTGCCGCCAGCGATCAATACGCCCTGGCGATTATGGCCTATCAACTCCTCACGGGAGCACTCCCTTTCCAGGGAAATATGCAGCAGATGATGTACAAGCATCTGAACGAGTCACCACAGCCACCCAGCGCATACGCGCCACGTCTCTCACCACAGCTTGATATGCTGCTCTTGCGTGCACTAGCCAAAAGACCAGAAGAACGTTTTCCCTCCATCCTGGCATTTGCAACAGCATTTCAACAGGGATGGAGCGATGATCTTCCGACAGTTCTCTCTGCACAGGCCATGCGTGCTACACCGCCTCCTCCCAGCAGTTTTACGTCACTTCCATCCCCGCCCCAGGCCGTTACAGAGCCTCAGAAAGAGCAATCGTCATCATCACAGCGACAGAACAGGCTCTCCCTCATCGTCATTCTTAGCTTGCTCATTCTTATCCTGGGAAGCGCCATTACTTTCGCATTCTTTCACTTCCAATCATCCGGCACCACCACAAGTTCCAACAAAGTGAACCAGTCCACGAATAGCGGTGCGCCTCTCACGTCCACGGTAGGTTCAACAACGACCGTCACAATTGCACCAACGCCAACACCTACCCTTAGCCCCACGCCAGTTCCGGTCACGAACATTCCCTATGGAAAGCTCCTCTACACAACATCTACTCCTGGTAGCAAATGTGATAGTGGCGGTGGACAATGGGCCGACTACAATCAGCCAGGTATTCAATGTTCAGCAACAAATTCCACCATAAGCAACACCTCATCGACTTCCCCAGACTTGAGGGGAACCATCTTAACAGGCATACCAAACGGCACCTACCCGAACAATTATGTGGTAGAAGCGCAGATGCAACAGGCCAATACCTCTTCTGACTTCGGGCTCTATTTCCGCAACCAACCTGGAAACCAGCAAGGCATCTACACGTTTTTCATCCACCCCAACGGGACATGGGGAGCATACGTTTACGATAACACAACTGGAGCACAAACCCAGATCGCATCTGGAACGACATCCATTGATCCACACGCGCAGTTGCGCCTGACCGTGGTTGCGGTCGGTGCAGACTTTACATTTTATGTCAATGGAAAAACGGTGGGAAATGCTCATGACACTACGTATAGCACAGGGACCGTTGGCATTGCCGTCGATGCAGGAGGAACGATCACCGTCAGCAAAGTGGGCCTCTATAGCGTTGCATAAGCAGGAAAAGAGATAGCGTCGGACCAGCCAGGGCATTTCAAAAGTAGGGGTCGGCCTTGCGCCCAGCCGCAGACCCAGAAAAGAGCTGCCGGTCCGTCAGTGAGTTTGCGGCTGGGCGCAAGGCCGACCCCTACTTTTACCTCCATAGAGGACTTTCTCGTCGTATAATGAGAACCTGGCATCTGTGCAACCAGGAAGGAGAAAGTAAATGACCATAGACGATATCAAGCAGATTTGCGTCGTTGGAGCAGGTACCATGGGCTCGCAGATTGCCCAGCAGTGTGCCCTCTACGGCTACCCGGTGAACCTGACCGACGCGAACGAAGCCGCCCTTGAGCGTGGACCTGCGAGTAATCGTGCGCAGTTGCAAAACCGGGTCAACAAAGGCAGGCTTAGCCAGGAGGAAGCCGATGCAGCATGGGAGCGCGTCAAGCCAGTCAAGAATCTGGAAGGCGCAGCCGGACAGGCAGACTTTGTAATCGAAGCCGCATTTGAAAATCTGGATGTCAAGCAGGAGATCTTTGGTCGCCTGGACAAAATCTGTCCGTCACATACCATTCTGGCCTCGAATTCCTCCTCGATTGTGATCAGCAAGATCGCAGCAGTTATCGAGCGCAAAGACAGAGCCGTCAATATGCACTTTTTTCATCCTGCTCTACATATGAAACTGGTGGAAGTGGTCAAAGGCCCAGACAGTAGCGAGGAAGCTGCGGAAGTTGCCATGGAACTGGCACGGCGTATAGGCAAAGAACCGGTGTTGCTGCGTAAAGAGATCCCCGGCTTTATCGTCAACTATGTGTTACATGCATTAACGGAGGCAGCACTCCATCTCTACACGGAAGGCATTGCTTCGTATCAGGATATCGACAAGGCGCTCAAGCTGGGCCTGAATCACCCGATGGGACCATTTGAGCTGGCCGATTTTAGCGGTGTCGATATTATGTATAGTGTTATGCAGCAACGTTATAAAGAGAGCGGCAACCCGGCTGATAAGCCGCCAGCTTTCTTGGAGGAGATGATCAAGGAGAATCGTCTGGGGCGTAAGACTGGACGGGGCTTCTATGAGTATAGCTAAAGATAAAGATGCTCCGGCGGCAACCATGCGCGACGTTCCCGTAGAGGCATGCCTTGCGTGTGCCGAGTGCGTGGACAGAGGGCAGAGCAGGCCACGCACTCGGCACACGCAAGGCATGCCTCTACGGACCCAGGACATCTCAGAGCTTACTCCATCGAGGATCCCCATCGGAAGACTCAGGAAGGTTGGTCTCAGGCTTTCTGGCGTAGTAGGAATAGATGGAGCCGATGCCACAAAAGTCCTCGTGCCACATCTGGCGCACCATCTCACTGTGCAGCCCGTCCAGGTCTATCTCTGTCTTAACATATTGCTCTAGAAATGGCTTGACCAGATGCAACAACACCACAACGTTGTTGAACCAGATGCGGTGATCCTGTTGGTTGTGTCTTGAGAAGTCAATGGCGTACGACTCCAACTGGACCTGGCTAAAGCCCGCCCGGTACAATAGCTTCCCCAACTCAACGATGACTGCCTGTTTGTCTGTCTGGGGTGAAGGTCCGATCCTGGCGTGATCCATCGCTTCCCAAAGGAGCCGATGGAACGTTCGGAGCGCTGGCGAGGTGGTAGAGGGCCACTCCCCTTCGGTAAAGAGACCGTAGCCACCAGCTTTCAAGAGGTCGTAGATCTCCGCGAGCATCCTGCACCAACACTCACGGGGAACCCAGGAGGAAGCAAAGCGCAGGTGGACCAGATCAAAGGTGTTGGTTCCCAGGCTCCCCAGGTGTTTGAGGGCATTGAGCACTTCAAAGGCGACATTGTGAATGGACTGGGTCACCCCCATCAGTTCGGCATGGCGCACCAGGGTTTCGTTCACATCGATGCCGATGACGGTGGCATTGGGAAGGGCAAAGGCCACATCCAGCGCCCAGGTCCCCGGACCACACCCGATATCCAGGATCTTCATCTGCTCGGTAATCTCTACCCCCTTTGGAAACAGACCAGTGTGGAAGCTCACCCGTCTGGCCTGTTCGACTAAACGCACCGTTTCGACGGCTGACTCGGCATTGAGGATATAGGTCGAGTCCTGCGCAAAGGGATTGAGTTTACTTTCGTCCATGCGGCTTCCCCTCTTCTCGCACAAGGATCACAATGGGGACCGAAAGATTCGCTGCCACTTCCACCCCTGCCTGTCGTGCGAGGCTGGCATCGGCGGGATCATCAAAGGCAAAGGTATATCGCTGCTGGTTGGGGTGTAATTCAATGTAATTCTGCATCACTTTTTTCACAATATCGAGTGTTTTACCGTGTTCTGCCATCAGACTTCCTCTCCCACAAGCGTGATTGGTTTGCCGATTTTCTGAGCGATGACGTTTGCAACCTGTTGTGTTTCTCGCGCGGCTCTGCCTTTTCGGTTCAAGATGACAAAGGCCGAAGCGCCTGGATAGCGGTTGACGGTGGCGAGCAGATCCTGTTTGATCTTTTTTCGTCGCTGTCTCTTGTTGCGGGGCACGACCCACCTCCCCTACTGTGCAGGCGGCACTCCCTTTTCTTCAGGAATCAAGACCAGCACAGGTTTGAGAATGGCAAAACGTTTCCTTTTTCTCCGTCATGTCTGAACAACGTTACTCGTCCTTCATTCGCTGGATATAGGTCTGACAGGTAAACAAAGCAGCCTGTTCCTTGCCAATATGTTCTGCTAATTGATCCTCATACTGTCCGATGCGGTGCATCCTGGCTTCAATACACTGATGTTTGGCAACGCCTATCGCGACACCATGTAATCCAAGACGCATCGACTCAATTTCTTGATCGATCTGCTCTCTTAATTGCTGAACCTGACTGTTTGACATCGTATGCTCCTTCTACGTTCTTCCATGATTTGACATCATTCGATATGTAATGACATGCCATCAGAAAGGCAATCCGGCAGTTAGAGAACTATGAACAGCAGTTTCGAGGGAACTTGCAACGGAATATCAGAGAACTATTGTATAGTTATTATCTCCTTGCTGGTGCCACTGTAGCGGATCAGAGTAATTACATGGTAGCATACGCTTATGATAACAATGCGGTACGAGTAGCAAAAAGCCTGCAAGAGGAGGTCACTAAAGATACAGAGAAGATAGAAATGGGTTGGCTGATTGCGAGGGCACAATACTCACGAGGGTATAGCCAGTTAGAGTGGGGATTATATGGCACGTCAGATGAACAAGGACGTTTTCAGCCAGATCAAGCGCACATTCGAGCTGCGATTGCTGACTTTGAAGAAGCGGGCAAGTACGCCAGCCCTAGCCTCAAGGGATCTATTTTACAAGAACTTGGTCGTGCTCAGGGCTTCAGACGACGCAGCGAGATAGACACCACCCTTGCCCAAAAAACGGCAGAAGCAGCGGGGAATTGGGTAGGAATCGTAGGTGCGCAAGATGATCCCTATGTACAGATTTTACGTAACGGAAGGCCAGGCGGCTTGACGACAGGCGCTCATCACCTTGGGAAAGCAATCACGTTCAATGCAGTAGGGCGCCCGGACATGGCGAAACAGGCGCTTGATGATTTAGAGAAACTTACGGCCGGAAGAATTCCACGTGACCAGACTCGTAATAACGCATGGGCCGATATCGTATGGGCACAAACGGCCCTTGGTATGAAGGACTTTGATATAGCAACGATGAAGGCAACGAATGCACTATTGGTCTGTCAAGATATCAATTCTGTCATGAACATTGCGATCATTCAAAATATTTATGCCCAACTGCGTCAGACCCCGTATAAAGAGAAGCAAGATGTGAGAAACTTGGGGAAATTACTTGCTGTGCAAGAGTAACTACGCCGATCAATAAGGCTACGTGAGTAGAGAGGGAATATCTTTAGAAGAGTATACTGAAGTCATGCTGTTAGTCTGGCACAAATGGTTGTGATGATTATTCACCATGGGGAGATACATTTGATGAACCTCTCTTTCCGCATCTGTACTGAAACTGACCTCGAACTTGCCGATCATCCTTTCGTTGCGGCCTACGAATTCACACAGAGCCGGAAGGCTCTTTTATATCAGCACTGGCTCCTACAGCCAGATGGCTGGTGGCTAGCATCGTTGGACGAACAGCCAGTCGGATTTGGTGGAGCGGTAGACTACGGCCCATTTAGTTATATTGGAATGATAGCCGTCCATCCCTCAGTACAACACCGCGGAATAGGAACAGCGCTCATGCAACAAATTCTTGCATGGGGAGATGCACGTGGTTGTCCTACCATGCTTCTCGATGCTGATGAGCAGGCTGTTTCATTATACAAACGATTAGGCTTCATTGAAGAAACAACCATCCCCAAATTCATTCAAACTAAGAGAATCACGCTCCCACAACTTTCTTCTCATATACAGAAGTTGCAGGGAGCAGATATTCCTGACGTGGCAGCCTTTGATGCACCTTATTTTGGCGCGAATCGTGCGAAAGTACTCGCTTCTCACTTGAAAGAGAGTCCAGAGGGAGCCTTTGTAAGTCGCACAAAAACAGGACAGATAACAGGGTACATTTTTACAGAGCCACGCTTTCTGGGGCCATGGGTTGCAAGCTCAGTAGAAGTTGCCGAACAATTACTTATCCGTGCGCTTTTACTTCCTTTTGCGGATAATCTGAGTGTGACTCTTCCCATCTCGAATCAGGAAGGTCAACGACTACTGAAACGGTATGGCTTCGTTCAGCGCGACGTAAACTTCTATATGCGTCGTGGTGCCCCTGCTCCGTTTCGACAACCCGACATGCTCTATGGTGAGGCGAGTTCTGCTCTTGGATAAGAGTTACTCAAAAGTCCGTTTGGAAAAGACGATGCTGTTGATGAAGAGCAGGGTAATAGTTAATATAGGTAAGCGCGTCGGCGAATATGGACTAAGGGGGCAAAGCAAGCGCAGAGAGCGTGTGCACATATTCCTCAGTGGAGTGCAGGAGTTGTTCAGTACTGCCAGGTTGTCTGCGGAAAAGCGCCGGACCGAAGCGTACTGTGACGCGCCAGTGGTTGCGAGGCAACCGCGTATAGGTCAGGCCGGTCGGAATAATCGCGACTTGCGTCTGCCCATCACGTTCCGCCTGTTCAGCCAGCTTGACGAAGCCGGGTTGGAAGGGAAGAAAGGCTTCCAGGTCTGTTTTAGGCGTCGGGTGCGGGTCGATGTTGGGATATCCTTCTGGAAAGATAAGCAGGATCTCTCCTGAACGCAGCAGCCGAAGGTACGAGCAAGAGTATTCTTTTGTGCGTCAGTTGGGTAAAACCGATACTGGTAAGCGCGTTTGTGTTTCATATTTACATATAGCACATCACACGCTAAATATCCTATATTACTTTTTTACGTATTTTATTGTGTGCATTTGCGCCTCATATCCCCGTAGCTGAAGCCAGGGCTTTTACGGCGCATCCTGATAAACTATTATGTCAGAAAACAGCACTCTACTGCATCTCATATTTATTACTTCTATACCTCTTTTAACGAGGTTGAAGCGTCATGGGCAGGCCATAGCGAGGTCGCACAGTGAACAACACCTGGGGTTCGACCGGGTGATCGGGAACCAGGCGTAAGTGATAGCGCTGTGCTACGGTTGCCAGCACGAGTTGCGCCTCCATCATGGCAAACGCATTCCCAATGCACTGATGTGGCCCGCCTCCGAAGGGGAAATAGGCAAAGCGTGGGCGACCAACCGAGCGTTCCGGGGTGAAGCGTTCCGGGTCGAACTGCTCCGGATCTTCCCAAAACGTGGGATGACGGTGGGTATAGTACGGGCTCAAGAAGATGACGCTATTGGCAGGGACAGGGTAGCCTCCAATCTCGTCATCGGCGACGGCGTGACGCGTGATGCCAAAGGCTGGTGGGTAGAGTCGCAGCGCTTCCTGAATCACCATACGGGTGTAGGGAAGGTCGTTGAGGTGGTCAACAGTCGGTATCTGTCCACTGAGCACCGTCTCCAGTTCGGCATGCAGACGGTGCTCGACCTCGGGATGCTGAGACAGGAGATACCAGGTCCAGGTGAGCGCCAGTGAGGTGGTTTCATGCCCGGCAAGCAGCAGGGTCATCACTTCGTCACGCACTTGCTGATCACTCATGCCCTCACCCGTCTCCTCGTCTCGTGCAGTCAACAACATCGAGAGGAGGTCCCCTGTGTCCCTGTCGGGATCGGCGGCTCGTTTTCGCCGCTCAGCGATGATGCCATAGACCACGTCGTTGAGCGTCTTGAGCCCGGCTTGCAAGCGACAATTGCGCGGCGTGGGAACCCAGAGCGGCGGGAAGGGAACAAAGGTGTATTTCGAGAGCAGAGGAAGCAACATGCTAAAGGCACGACCGACGGTATCCACCTCATTACTCAGGTCAATGTTGAAGAGGGCAAGGCCAACAACGCGCTGCGTCAGGCGCATCATTTCCTGAAGGATATCCAGGTGCTGCGAACCTGCGCCTTGCCAGCGTTCCAGCATGGCAAGCGTGGCCTCGGTCATGATTGTTCCGAAGCCAGCAAGACGCTTGTGATGGAAGGATGGCTGCATAAGCCGCCGCTGATGCAGCCACGACTCTCCATCGTTGGTGAAGAGCCCGTTGCCGAATAAGGGTCTGACCGTCTTCATCATGGGAAATTGTTTGTCGTAGTTGCGATGATTGTCCAGGAGGACGTACTTCAGGTGATCTGGGTGATAGAGCGCATAGGCCGGCCAGAACAGGAGACGGAAGCGGACAATGTCACCGTAGCGCTGCCACATATCCAGTGCAAAGCTCTGAGTATCGCGCGCAATCGCAGGTGCACTCCCAAGTGGCGAAAGACTACGCGGACCCGGAGGGTTCCTGCTGCCAGCTCCTGGCTTCGTTTCTGGTGTGGTGGGTATTGTTTGTGACATGTATGAAACTACCTTTGGGAGGGTCTTCTGCTAAAAACAATCCTCTCTCTGCCGAAGTTGCCAAAACATGGCAGAGCGTTTCTATTGAATCATAGTGTGGAAAACCCTCTTTGTGCAAGATCAGGATGTAGTAACCTCACAGGAAGAATCCGTTGGGGCAAACTAATTTTTTCAGGCGCGTAGCATCCTGGTGTGCAGCAGCCTACCCAGCCGCTTGATACCCTCTTCGATGCGTTCCGGTGTGGCATTGGAGAAGCTCAGCCGTATGGTATTGGTACCACCTCCACAGGGATGGAAGGACGCGCCAGGCACGAACGCGATACGATATTCCAGCGCCTCGCTGAGCAATTGCGCCGTATCAATTCCCTCTGGCAGCGTCAGCCATAGGAACATGCCGCCCTGGGGTCGTGTCCAGTGTACATTGTCAGGAAAGTACTCTTCGAGAGCAGCTAACATGGCATCGCGTCGCTCACGATATGTCTGGCGAATCAGCGGGAGATGCTCTTCCAGAAAGCCTTCGTGGGCAAGCTCATAGGCGATCATCTGGTTAAATGTAGCGGTATGCAGGTCAGCGCCTTGCTTGGCCAGAACGAGCTTGCGAATCACGTGGGTTGGAGCTACTACCCAACCTAGCCGCAGACCCGGTGTCAGCACTTTAGAGAACGTATTCAACTGAATGACATTCCCCTGATAGGGCGTCCCTCGCTCCTGTTGTCGCTCATTTTCTAGCGTCAGCAACGATGGAAGCGCTTCGCCCTCGAACCGCAATTGGGAGTAGGGATCATCCTCTATAATTGGTACCTCATAGCGGCTTGCCACCTCAACCAGCTTCCTTCGCCTCTCCAGGGTAAAGGTCACGCCCGTTGGGTTCTGAAAATTGGGCAAGGCGTAAATAAATTTCGGATTCTTCTGTAACGCTGGCTCCAGTTCGTCGGTGACGATGCCTTCTTCATCAGAACGCACAGCCACGTACTCCGGCTCGTAGGCATTGCAAGACTGCAACGCGCCCAGATATGTCGGCGACTCCACTAGCAGATAGTCGCCCGCATCAATCATGATTTTTCCTAGCAGGTCCAGGCCTTGCTGCGAACCTGAGGTAATCAGAATATTATCAGCAGAGACGTTCAAGCCATCCTGTTCGAGGCGTTGTGCAAGCAACTCACGCAGTGGCGTATAGCCTTCGGTCATGCCATATTGCAGAGCTTGCTGACCATGCTCCTCAAGAATGCGCTGTGTTACAGCAGCAATCTTTTCCACAGGAAAGATCTCTGCCGCGGGCAATCCTCCTGCCAGGGAGATGACACCAGGAAGTTCGGTGACCTTTAACAATTCGCGGATCGCCGAACCCTGGATACGTCCTACACGTCGCGCATAGCGCTGCTCCCACACTGCCTGCATGATACTTGCTCCCTTCTGCTTCACCTGAAAAATCTTCTATGACAACTTCAACAATAAACAAAAAGCCGATGTTAACTACTATAAAGGGTGCAAAGGCTCATGTCTACAGACAATTAGACGCGCAAGGGGAGCCAATTTACATCCAGTACAAAAGTCTTACTTTCATATTGCTCTCATGTTTAACGTTTAAAGTACACAACAATGCAGAGTTTGAAGCATATGAAATACACAACGATACAGTGGATCAAAAACATTTACCTGATAACCCTCAAATATCCCTGATGAAAAGCAGGATCAGGCAGGTAAGGAGGAATAGTGTGGACAGGCAGTTGTCCTATCTGATTATTGGCAATGGCATTGCAGGAGTAACTGCAGCGGAAACACTTCGTACTGCAGACCAGGCATGCTCCATTACCATTATTGCTGACGAACTTTTTCCCGTTTACTATAGGCCCGCCTTGAAAGACTATCTTGCAGGTCGGCTCAATGAAGGCAAGTTGTGGGCACGTCCATCGACATTTTACCGACAAAATCAGGTGCGTTTTGTTCCAGGCCGTGTTGTGGGAATACAACCACGACAGCAATTTGTCCAGTTACACGATGGTCAGCGCATCAGCTATGATAAACTTCTGCTTGCCCACGGTGCGCGGGCCAGGCAACTTATGTGTCCCGGACAGCATCTGGCAGGTGTAATGACTCTACGCACCATAACGGACTATCAACAAATTCGCCAGCGCCTGCCAGATGCACAGCGCATCGTTGTCTGCGGAAGTGGCACGTTGGCGTTGGAGAGTGCCGAAACACTACGTCATCAGGGTTATGAAGTAACTCACCTCCTCCGCTACGCTACTATCTGGCCGGAAGTACTTGATACAACCGCTTCTGATCTTGTTTTACAAGAAGAACGACGAAACGGCATTGATGTGCGTATTGAGGAAGAAATCGCAGAAATTGCCGGAAACGATGGTCAGGTAACAGAGGTCATCACGACGCGTGGCACGCATATTTCCTGCACTATGGTTCTCATCGCCATCGGCATTGAGCCATGCATCGACTTTGTACGCGCAAGCGGCATTGCCTGTAAACGAGGCATTCTGGTTAACTCAATGATGCGTACGAACATTTCTAACATCTATGCAGCAGGCGATGTTGTTGAAACAACGGATCCCATCACAGGCAGATCGCGGGTGATTGGTCAGTGGTATCCAGCGCTTCAACAAGCACAGATTGCGGCTAATGCGATGCTCGGAAAACAACCACCAGACAATCAGCAGTTGCCGCGCATCAATACGTTTTACAATGCCACATTTCTGCATGGGTTGGACTTCGTTTCCGTGGGGCTAACGATCATGCCGCCCGAGGCTGGTTATCATGAGGTAACCGCAGAGCCACAACCACGCGCCTACCGAAAACTGATTCTTCAGCAAGGTGTCCCCGTCGGCGCTCTCTTTCTGGGAGATCGCATACATGCCCTCGCTTATAAACGGGCCATTGACCATCGCGTTAACCTGACATCTGTGCTCAATCGTCTGTTCGCGCATGATTTCAACCTGGATGATTGGCTCGATGGACAGCATGTGCCACCAGCTATTATGAACATGGCGGACTCAATGCAAACTGGTGCGCAAGGAACACTCCACTCAGCGCGACAGCAATCTTCCAAACACGCAGTCCTTGTGCCGATCCCGCACCCCGCTGTTCCAGTTTCACAGGAAGAAAGACCGCTATGGCCTGCAGCAGAAAACGCCGTTTTCATAATAGGACGGCAGCGCAATACACACATCTTTATCGATCATAAGTCCGTCTCACGCCATCATGCAGAGATTTTGTATATAGATGGACACTATAAACTTCGCGATGGGGACAGTTTTAACGGCACATTCGTCAATAACGTCAGGCTTGCGTCTGCTGACATCCACACACTGAGACAGAGTGACCATGTACGCTTCGGGGATATCCAGTTCCGTTTCCAGGCTCTTGCATCGGCTACCGATGTTGGCGAAACGGAAGGGCAGACAAGTGTAGGACCGGAATACCGTACCAATAAGCGCAGCCTGAGCAAAAAACAGGTGCAATTCGAGATCGATATGTGCATTGGCTGCGACCGCTGTATGGATGCCTGTCCGGTCCCGCTCTCATCACAGGTCAGCATTGCCGATCTCAACCATGCGACCACCACGTCTGATGTCGCTTCACACGTTGCGCGTTTTACCGATGAATGTATCGTCTGTGGCTCGTGCGTTCCTGTCTGTCCGGTTGACAATCACCGTGATCTCCTGATGATCTCGCTCAAGCAGCGCCTTGGTACCTCCTGGCAAAACCCTATCGATGAGGCACAATTACAGCAGAGGTTGCCGCAAGGCGTATCCATTTCTGTGCTTATTCAGCTTCTACGCACACAGCGTATCCTGAGCGATCCTCAACTGGTTCCGACACAGTACCTGTTGCATCTCGCACAGGCCTCGCAATTGCTAGAGCTTACCGCTGGCAAAACAGTGCTACGCGAAGGGGAGTACGGACGAAACCTGTATATGATCCTGGATGGAGTGCTACTACTTTCAGCAACTGATGTGAACGAGCAAGAATTTCCTCTCGCCATCCTCAGAACTGGCGAGTTCATCGGAGAATATGGCATGCTTACCGGTCAACCATATAACACAACGGCGCGTACGCAAACACCTGCGCTGGTCTTACAGGTCCCCGAGCAGGTAATGCAGCGCTTAATGGAACTGGTTCCCACGCTCCGAAACTTCTTCACAGGATTAAACACTGCTCATGCACTCACATCCACCTTGAAACGCATGGCTCTCTTCCAGGGCATAGGTGATGATGCATTGCAGTATATTATAGAGCAAACGCAGGTAAAGCAATATGACCGCAATGCCAGGCTTTTCACTGAAGAGGCGCAGGGGCATCCAGCGAAAGAAACTGTACATATTTTGCTCGAAGGCTTTGTTAAAGTAGCCCGGCAAAAACCAGTACCGGGCGCTTCTCTCAAAAGCAGTGAACGTATAATCGCCTATCGTCAAAGTGGCGATTACTTCGCGGGTGGACTTGATCTCCTGGGCGATAGTCGAGCAGTCACCGCTACAGCCATTAATCGTACGCATGTTGCAGAGATCCCATACTATGCCATACAGTCCCTCTTCCAACGCTACCCTGAGGTCGAACAGCGCTTCAAATTGCGTTTACGAGAGTATATAACCACTAATCTCTCTATGCAGACAGGCGTGGTACCTGTTATTGAGGCTTCTGTCCGCACAGCGACTGATGACGCGCTCAAAGCAGGCTTGCATTCCCTCGTAAGCGATGGTGTAGTGGAAGGAACCGAAGTGCTTGTGCTTGACCTGGATGCCTGCATCCATTGTGGCGAGTGTGAGGAAGCATGCGCACGGCGTCATGGACGTTCCAGGATGAATCGCAAAGGTATTGTACTTGGCAACCTCACAGTCGTCACAGCCTGTCGCCAATGCCAGGACCCCGTCTGTATGCTATGCAGCCGTGCGGGCATTGCACGACTGCCAAATGGAGAAGTCTATATCACGGATAGTTGTATCGGCTGTGGCATCTGTGCGGACCGCTGCCCTTACGATGCCATTTCCATTGTGCAGGTTGAAGACGAAGTTGCAAGCAAGGAATCCTCCAGCTGGCAACGCTTCAGTGATTTCTTCCGCAAAGGGCTTGTTACAGAACGTCAACGCCCCACACTTCCTGTGCTCAATGGACTTGCAGCGCCGTCAGGAAAAGGCCGTGCCATGCCTGGTCCCCTTGATATGCCACGACTACACTCTGGCTATGACGAGATGCGGAAAAAAGTGGCGATAAAATGTGATCTGTGCGCCGGTTACAACAATCAAGCCTGTGTGCAGGCCTGCCCCGTTGGAGCAGCTTTCAGGGTCCGACCAGGCGCGTTCTTTGGCACAACTGAAGAAATTCTACAAAAATAACTGTGTTATACCAATATATACTCTATGACAACAGGTTAAGAAGGAGACTCTCTATGGCCCTGACAGAAAAAGCACCACATCCACAACAACCACTCCGACGTATCTGGAAGAAGCCAAAATCGCGGACAAACTGGCTATGGCTAATCTTTTCATTGCTACTCTACGCCGGTGTTTCTTGCTGGTACTTCACAGCGCTCAAAACGCACCCCTACCCGGACCCAGCGCTGGATCCATTCAGGATTTTTGGCGTCATTGCTTTCAGCCTGATAGTACTGGTCGCAGCGTACTCGCTACGCCGACGCTTCGTACGTATCTTGCCTGGACGAGTAGAAGGCTGGCTATGGCTGCACACCTGGTTCGGCATTGTCAGCCTGCTGATCGCGTTTCAGCACGAAGCCTACCTTGACCTTCCCAGCAATTTCAGCTTCTCACTCTCCAACTTTGTAAGAGCGGACTTTGGCGTATCCGCGCTCTACGGACTCATGCTACTCGTCGTCACTGGCAGCATTGGACGCCTCCTGGATGTATGGCTGGCTCGCGTCATTGCGATCGAAGCAAACAAAAACGGTGCTGGCATCATGCAATCAGTGGAGGAATGTCTGCATGAACAGGACTTGCTGATCGAACGTCTCTGTGCAGGTAAATCTCCGGCCTTCAAACAGTTCTGCAACCAGGCTCTAAGGCACAGGAGCGTACCAGGGCCTTCCGTTCAACAACAGTTTACACCACAGGAACAAAAAGACTTTCAGCGCGCCCGCGCGGTACTCACTTTGCGGGCGCAGATGAAGCGCTCACTTCAACGTCAGCGGCGTGCCCATTTCGTTATTCGTAGCTGGCGCTATATTCATATCTCGCTCGCTTGCATAGCCCTAATTTTCATCAGTATACATAGCCTGCTTGAAATCGGCAAAATAGTGCTTCAACTTTTCAAGAGTTTTGCCTAAACAACATCAAACAGCACTCACATCCTTTTTATGCGATATAATTAAGTACACTACCATGCTGTTGACCTGCGCACGGACGGACGATGTAGATTCTCTGGCAGAGAAAACCGGGCTGTGCGTCTGGTATGAGAGCTTACGGGCATAAGGAAAACGTCTATTTGTCAGGTAACTGGAAAAATATATGGATATGGAGCCAGGACAAGCGGTACAACTTGAGCATATTCTTGGACGTGTGTCGGTGGGGGTGGCGATCCTCAACTCCACCAGCTTGCGTATTCGCTATGCTAATCCATATATACGCGCACTTCTTGATGAGCCATGGCGCTATCAGAATGTGGTGGGACGACATGTAGACGAGGTATTACCAACTGGAGTCCGTGATGTAGCGCTTCCATTCTTGCAACATGTCGCACACAGCGGGCAGGCGATACACCACGCTGAAATCCCATACGAAGGCAGTCTTGAAACGCGCGGTCGGACCTACTGGCGCATCTCTATCGAACGTTCCGAAGCTCCCCTGGTAGCAGGAGCAGAAGATCAGCAGCCCGAATTGCTCATCGTCGTTGAAGATGTGACGGAGACAGTACGCTCGCGGCTGCACCTGCATGCAATTCATTCCATCACTTCGGCCATTGCAGGTCCATCTGCCCTCCCCCTCGTCCTTGATCGCATCTTGCAGTCTTTGCAGGAACTGGTTGGAGCGAGTCGCTGCGCCGTCTTGCTCATCGATTCTCCGACAGCGAGTGCCGATACACGCAATACCGGTTATGAAGATGCAACGTATAGATTCCCAGAAATGCGTAGAGTAACGATAGCTGCTCAAAAGGGGATTCATCCTCGTTCACAAGACTGGCGTCCGCTCATCACCAGAAAGATCTTGCTTGGCCTGGCCACACGCGAAAGACATACGTTTGTCATTACAGATACACAGACTATGCCGCAGTTAGATTTACCTTTTCTCGACGATGACGGCAGACCTCGTCGCCCTGGATCGGTGCTCTGCGTGCCTATTTTTGAACCCTATCCCGCCGGTAGTGAGAACGCAGCAAGGAGTAGCGATAAAGCGCATAGTGAAGAGCTTACTACAAATAGTGTACTCGGTACCATCGAAGTCTACCATCGTCGACCGCGCGGCTTTCCTGCTGAGGAGGTCGATTTACTGCGACGTTTCGCGCAACAGGCAGGGCTGGCCATTCAGAATGCACGTCTCTTCCGCAGCATTGATCTTCTGGCCCGTACAGCTAATCGCAATGCGCGCCAGAAGGAAATGGTGATGCAAGCCATACCTGACGCCGTCGTGATCTTCGATCCGCGCTGGCGCATAGCCGATGCTAACTCTGCCGCGCGTAAACTCTTCGGCTGGTCGGAAGATGTCATTGGGCGGACTATCATGCAGGCAATGATACGGAGCAAGGCAGTTTTTCCACCTGAATTGGCGAGAGCACCCAATCTTATCGCAGTGTTTGAACAACGCGCCCTGGCAGGACAGATCGATGAAATCAAGCTTGTAGCAGCAGATGGTCAGCTCTATACCCTACGCTGCTCCTACACACCCATACGCGACAAACTGGGCGACATTTTCGCTTTCATTATTATCTTCCACGATGTAACAGAGTCAGCTGAAGCACGTGAACGTATCGAGGCCGAGGTAGTCGCACGCACAGCAGAACTGGCACAACGCAACGAGGCCTTGCAGGAGGCTAAAGCTGCGCAGGAACTACTCCTGGAACGTCTTCCCTCAGGAGTTATCCAGGTCTCAGCACAAGACAACACTATTCAGGTGATCAACAGCCGGGCAGTACAGATTCTACAAAGTATGGGCCTGCCACTTGAGCCATGGCATGATCCCGATACAGCCGCGAAACAGACGATCGGTATGGACTGTGAGTCGTTATTGCGTCAATTGACGATTTATGGCACATCTGGCACAATGGTACCATTTGAGGAACAGCCATTATATCGAGCGCTCAGTTATGGTGAGGCAAATGAAGCAGAACTGCATAGCACAAAGACGGATGGTCGCCCTATCTATCTACTCGCGAACTCCGCACCACTGCGTACTCCCGATGGTAACATAACAAGTGCGATCCTCGTATTGCATGAAATCAGCAGGATGAAGGCACTTGAACGAGCACGCGAAGATTTCTTCACGACCATGGCCCATGAACTTAAGACACCTTTAGCTAACATCCGGGCACACCTGAGCGCGCTACTTACCGATGATCTACAATGGTCGAACGAGGAAAAACACGACATGTTGGAGACAGCCGATGAGCAGGTTGAGCGCCTGGTAGGAATGGTCAATAGCTTCCTCGATGCCTCACGCGTTGAAGCTGGAGCCTTGCGGCTTGAATCTGAAGCGGTATTATTACCGGAACTATTCGAAGACCTGGAAGATCGCCTGGAAGCACTTATTACCTCGTCGCAGCGGCACTTGCAGATCATTATGCCAGGGCAATTACCTGCTATAAAGGGCGATTACGAACTTATTATCAGCGTTCTCACTAATCTGCTCAGCAACGCTTTCCGCTATGCACCGGAAGGAGATACCGTACGTCTGGAAGCTCAGCCAGTCTTTGGCACAGAAGGAGAACAACCAACCGATGTGATAATCAGTGTAACTGATCGGGGACCAGGCATGAGCCAGGAGCAACAATTGGAACTATTCGCACGCTTCAGCACATTCGCAGCTATGCGCCGATCGGAAGTAGATCGTTCGCTTGTTCCTGAGAGAAGGCGCGGGTCGGCTCGCTGGAGTCCTGCAACCGGTCTAGGTCTTTATATCAGCCGGGGCATCATTGAAGCGCACGGAAGTACATTGACGCTGAAAAGCAGCCCTGGCCAGGGAGCTGTGTTTGCCTTCACATTACCTGTATTTGTAGGACAGCGAGAGCAGGAAGGCGAAGAGATTACTTCTTAAAGCAAACTAGAGAGATGCAAGACAATGTCCATCATAGCAGATAAAAAAGTCCGAATCCTTTGTGTCGAAGACGACCCACAGATGCGAACATTCTTGCTCGCACAGTTGAAAGCACGCGGGTTTCAGGTGCAAGCAGTACGCGACGGTGCTCAGGCAATCGACCTGGCAGCGATTTTTCAACCCCAGCTGGTCTTGCTGGACCTCTCTCTCCCCACGCTTGATGGTCTGTCATTCCTGCGCCGCCTGCGCGAATGGAGTGGGGCCCCGGTGATTATCCTGTCTGCGCACGACGAAGAGCCTGTGAAAATTAGAGCACTGGATCTGGGTGCCGATGACTACCTCACCAAACCATTTAGCCTCAATGAATTACTGGCTCGTGTGCGTGTAGCGTTGCGCCGCGCCGACGAAACGGCCCGCCTGCGCAGTAGTGTCACCGGCAATGAAGGGCAGCGGCCAGGCTATCGCTGTGGAGGCGAGAGTGGCCTGCTCGTTGACTTCGCTCATCGCGTCGTGCGCAGCGGAGGACAGGAAGTCCATCTCACACCAACCGAGTATGACCTGCTCTGTGAGCTGACGCGCAACGCCGGGAAAGTATTAACGCACCGTGAACTCTTACAGCGCGTCTGGGGACCGGACTACAGTGGTGAAAATACATACCTGCGCACCTTCGTCCGTCACCTGCGGCGCAAACTCGAACCAGATCCATCGCAGCCACGTTTCCTACTTAACGAATTAGGTGTTGGCTATTTCGTGCCCCCTCCAGACCCGGACGAGTTGTAAAGAGGTCCACGCAGATAGATACGACGGATGTCTTATACAAGGTTTGCAAATTCACGCCATTTTCACATACGAACAGAGATCTTCACGGAATTGTCACTAAAAATCAGGTATGCTGTATACAGAGATAAAGGTCTATCCTCTCACTGTCGCACCGGCGGCGCTAGCGCACCGCAAGATAGAGGGTAACGCATAGCGGAAGCAGGATGTCTGTGAAATACGAAAACGACACTGCGAACACAACGCCGGTTAACGGCAATATGAGTTTGTTAAACGGGGCCACAGTCGCACACGAAAGACATGTGGTAGCTCACCCGACGAACGAGCCAGTTGAGGAGCACACCTTACAACGTATCCTGGTGGTCGAAGATGACCCCACCCTTGCCAGCCTTGAGGCTGGAATTTTAACCGCCCATGGCTATACCGTCGTAGTCGTTAACAACGGAGAACTGGCGATTGCCGCTCTTCGTCACTCAATTCCTGATCTTGTAGTGCTTGATCTTGAACTCACCGGTAATATACAGGGCTGGGATGTCTTGCAGGCTCTACGCACTTTAGCGACCATACCAGTACTTCTTACCACGAGTTCTGCAACAGCAGTGCGTGCTGACATACGTCGTCGCGGAGAAAGCCGCTTCACTCTGGATCATTTACCTAAACCGTATCCGATGCAGACACTTCTCAAGCGAGTAAAGCGCATGTTAATGATAGCACCTCAGTAGTTGTTAGCGAGCCCAAAAGGAGTTTTCACATGGACCGCAAAGAAGATCGCGAAATCCTACGCAAGGGTGGTTTTGCTGAAAATGAGATGAAGCAATTGAGTAGACTCCGCAAAGATTATGCCGAGAAAAAGACTCAACTGGAGGCGGCTGACTACCGTCGGCTGGAATTTGTTCGCTGGCTGGTAAATACTGGTAAGCTTTCTGATCAAATAGCATAGCGCTGATTATGGAAACATCGTGTTACAAACACGAAAAAATAGAAGAGGTCAACGGAATAGCCATTGGGAAGAGGTCTATTACCAATATCGCTACATTGTTTTGTCTGCTGAGCCTGCCGTCTTTCTTCTACAGGCAGGCTCACATAAAGTAGCTATGAGGGTTGCTGATTCTCGCTATGTACAATGAGTCCCTCCACATCCCCCCACGCCATGGACTGCATCTCCTGCGGCAAAGGCAAGCGCGCAACGGCTGCCAGAATGCTATCAATCAGCGCAGGTGGTGGCTCTATTCGCAGCAATTGGCCGAACAGTTTATCAATTTCGTCTTCTGAGGACTGGTCCTCTCTATTTTCAGAAAAGAGCATCTGGGGTGAATACTTCATAACTACTCCCTTTTATGTTATTCGCATCATCGCTGTTAATACGAACAACATAAGAAAGGAGTTTCACTTTTTCTCAGACTTCTTATCAAAATCACACAATCTGAGAAAAGCTTAAGAAACTGAAGAGGTTTGTTGTGGGTACCACTGTGATGCCAGAGCATTGCGCAGCAATGGGCGAGCACGTTGGAAGTAAGTCTTCGCGGTAGCTTCAGGCATATTGAGCGTTTTCCCAATTTCGGAGAAACTCAATTGGCCTGCATAACGTAGTAAAACCACAGAGCGGAACTTGGGCGGTAGAGCCTCAATAGCCTGGCGCAACGCGCTTTGCAGATCATGGCGCTCAGCAATCTCATCTGGCAGAGGACGAGTATCGGGCATAATCGCCAGCGGGGACAGATCGTCATCGTCGTTAGTCGCTTCTAACTCAGAGAAATGAATAGCACGTTTACGGCGCAATTCGTCCAGGCAGCGATTACGTGCAACCTGGAAAAGCCAGGCCTTCAGAGGTTCTCCAGTGCGCAAAGTCGGCATGGAAATATACAACTGAAGGAAAACTTGCTGAGAGACATCACACGCCAGATCATAATCGCCAAGACAATGACAGATAAAATTGAAGAGAGGAACATTATAACGACGTACCAATGCCTCAAAGGCTCGCTGGTCACCAGCAAGTGCCTGCTGAACTAGAGTACCGTCGGAAATTTCTGGTGCATGTATTTTTGATCGTTCTCGTACTTGCATTATTCACATCCTCGCTTTCTTTCGTCCTCCTTAGCATAAGTTGTTCTAGTAGAAATATCAAGTATTTTTAGTTCTTATAAGCTCCACTGTATACCACTCTAAGCTGAAACTAAACTATATTAAAGCGATGTCATTTCTTCTTAGCGGTGATGTCATTCGATTTCTTATCGTATTATTATCTATTTCTTATCGTATTTTAATCCTGGAGGCTTGACGAAAGCGAGGATGGATACTGGAGACATGCCCTACACATGGAATACGTAGCAAGGGAGGCAAAGTGAGACATCCTGCACACACCAAAAATTAAGGAAGCTTCGGGCATACACCGAGCCGGTGATTGTTCGTACCTGAAGCTTTCTAAGCTTCCATTTAGCTTTGGTTAAGGATTATAGCATCCTAGAAACGGCCAAAGCTGACCGGGCTGAGCAGGCGGCTGAGAAACTGATTGGCAACGCGCTTATCGACACGGTTGCCGATGCGGGCCAGCAGGACATTGGTAGGTTCCATGCTGACGTTGGGTTCGGTGGTGGGATACTCGATGAAGCCCTGGGTCTCAAAGAGGTGCGCGATCAATTCGCGATAGCGATACAGGGAAATGCCCAGATCCTCAGAATCCCAGTGCCAGGAAAGACCAATGGCAAAGAAGATCATGTCTTCCAGGGCGTCCAGTTCCAGGGCGAAGGATAACATGTTGCGCGCAATTTTGGCCCCACGCCAGTTCGAGCTCACTTCGATGGCAACCTCATAGAGGTTCTCGATACCTTCCCACCATTCATCCGCCGGAGCAATGGTGACCTGGCCAATGATGTCGCCGGCAGGAGTATGCGCCAGCGTCAGGGCACAGTCCGGACTCCTGGCGATATCCAGCAGCAAGCGATGCTCCCGCTCCGGCAGCCGCGCAAAGGCATGCAGTCCACGATCAGGACGCAGGCGCTCGACAAGGGAAGCAGGACAGAAATCGCGCAAGAGGACAGGCCCCATCGGGGTCTCCAGGGTCTTCATACGCGAGGGAGACGCCCCCTTGTTCATATGCAGCAGATCAAAGAGCCCTGCCAGTGGAGAGCGCTGCCGAGGCGCTGGGAAGGCATGACGTACCGGAGAAGGTACGATTAGATTTCGCAAGAGCGCCACTGTTTGTCTATTGGTACGACTGATGTTCCAGCGACGTGGTTGGGGGGGAAAGTCCTCCGTGCGATCGAGAAACGTGGCCGGGAAATCCGATGCCAGCACCGGTTTGCCCATGAGTTCCTGAGCTGTCTCTTCCTGTTCATGCATCGCCAGCCATGCGGGACGCCAGCGCCCAATCCACTCCTGCGGCAGGGTGTTCGGCACCTGCTGCTCTGACATCTCGGCCCATAACAGACTCCAGGCTCGTGGCACCACCCGATAGAGATCATAGCCCCCTCCACCAAGGGCCACCCAGCGCCCATGACAATAGGTGTGCGCCAACTGGTGCGCCAGTTTGATCTGTGCCCGAATACCACGCATCGTCAGGCTCAGGTGGGTGAGCGGGTCCCAGGCATGCGTATCGCAACCATGCTCGCTCACGATGACATCGGGTGCGAAAAAGGTCACCACCGGCGTCAGCACCGCGTTCATTGACTCGATATAGGAGTCATCCTCGGTAAAAGGCTCGAAGGGCATATTGACGCAATAGCCACGTCCCCCCCCATTGCCCAGTTCGAGCACATCCCCGGTCCCGGGAAAGAGATAGCGACCCGTTTCATGCAACGAGACCGTCATCACGCGAGGATCATCGTAAAACGAGCGCTGGACGCCATCGCCATGATGGGCATCGAAGTCGATATAGAGGATTTTCGCTTCACTGGAACGCAGCGCGTGTGCGATGGCAACCGACGCGTCATTATAGATACAAAACCCTGAGGCTCGTTCTGCCCACGCATGATGCAGTCCACCCGCTGGATGAAACACGTGCAGCGGGCGCTCTTCTTCATGGGCAAAGCTCCCCCCTTCAGGAAGTCCCAGAACGGCACTCAGCGCCATCAAGGTGCCCCCGGCGATGCGTGCGGAGACCTCGTGCATCCCTGGTAAGGCAGGCGTGTCCCCATCTGCAAAGCCATAGTGCAGGGCGAGCTGCGCCAGTTCTTTGCGTTCGTTTAAGTTCATGGCAGGATCGTCTGGCTGACTGAGACGTTGAACAGCCGCGATGTAGTCAGGGGTATGGGCCAGGCTCAACTCGTCATCGGTCGCTGCTCGTAAGCTCAGCCGTGTCTGTTCCTGCTCAGGGTGCCATAAGCCCGTCGTCTCCAGCAGATCCATCAACGCCTTCAAGCGCCTTGGATTCAAGGGATGCTGTGGTCCAAAGTCGTAATGAAGTTCTTCTGGATCAAACATCAGATGGACTCTCTGATGGGGAAGCGTGCTAGACATAGGCCTCACCTTCTGTTAACGGGCTGCCAAAAGAAAATTGAATCCCCGCCGCCTTCAAGCGTATCAGCAAAGGAGTGGGATTTATCGTGCCCAGGCGCATGGTAGCGACACGAGGAACTCCATCAGGATCTGGTGTTGCCATAACGCTCCGAATCTGCATGTGCAGTTCAGAAGCCAGCACCAGGGCTCGTCCGAGCGTCGCCATGTCCCCGATCGGCAGAACGATATCCAGTTGCATTCCAGGCTCCAACGCACCCATCGCACGAGAAAGGGCCAGCAGGAGATCACTGCGCGTAATTAAGCCTACCAACATGGCCCTGCTCTCACCATCCACCAGACCGTATTCTACAACAGGAATATAGTTCAGGTTGCGGTCAACAAGCATCTGTGCAGCCGCAGCCACGCTTGTCGTTGGCGTCACGCGTAACAACGCCCGATGCATCACCTCGACAACCTTTCGCTCCTGCCAGCCACGCTGTGCATCATCAGCACCATCTTGCCCGGCCAATGTCGCTGCCAGGTCAATATCTTGCGAGGTGAGTAAGCCCTCTAATAGGAGAGCCTTGCGAGGTTTTTCGTTAGTCAGATTTTGTGAACTGACTACATTAACAGTCCGAGCCACAGGAAGGTGGTGGAACTTATGCTGACGGAACAGATTCGCGGCATGGGCCAGCGTATCGTCAGGTGTTAACGTAATCAGTTTTGTCGTCATAATGTCGCGCACATTCAGCATATGCTTATTCCCTCAAAAATGATGTCCACCCGCCCCACACTCTCTATCCACCAACCGCGTAGCACGAATTTGGAGCCTCCTCTTCAGAGATCCAGGGTGCTAGTAGCTACGCTACTATGATAGCACAAAAGCATATCCCAGACCTATTTTGTACTCACAAATAGGTCTCAATGGCTTGACAAACTAATGTGATTAGTTTATTATCTAATTGCATTAGTTATTAGACTTGCTCCATTGGATAGCATACAAACAAATCATAGCAAGCTCTCTGAGCAAAGGGAATGGATATATGAAGACCACAACGCATGGCAATCATCTTATTCAGCTTACTCGTTTTGGCGCAATCAATTGTTACTTGCTTCGCGAAGATGATGGATTTACTCTGATCGATACAGGTATGGCAGGAAGCGCGGAACAGATCCTTGCAGCCGCCAGGCAGTATGGATTACCAATAGTACGCATTGTACTGACACACGCGCATGTTGATCACGTTGGATCGCTCGATGCTCTGCACGAAGCTCTACCAGACGTGGAAGTAGCAATTACAGGGCGGGACGCACGCTTTCTTACAGGCGACCAGAGTCTTGACGCCAGTGAGCCACAGGTAAAGCTGCGCGGAGGCTACCCGGTCTGCAAGACACAGCCAACCAGGTTGCTAAAAGAAGGTGACCATATTGGATCTCTTGAAGTGATTGCAACACCGGGACATACACCCGGTCATGCAGCACTCCTGGATAACAGGAACCGCACAATCATTGCAGGTGACGCATTTCAGACACTGGGAGGCGTTGCAGTTTCAGGGACACTGGAACTGTTGTTTCCGCTCCCGGCGCTCGCTACGTGGCATAAACCACTCGCTTTAGAAAGTGCACGCAAGCTACTGGCGCTTGCACCGGCGCAACTTGCCGTAGGTCATGGTCGTGTGCTTGCCAATCCTGTGGCGAAGATGGAGCAGGCCATCGCAACGCTCGCACGCGAACTAGACAGGCAGAAGCTGCATGTCGCATAGAGCCGGACTGGACCAGAAAGCCGTGGTGCAGGCAGCGGCAGAGCTTGTTGACCGGTCTGGAATAGAGCAACTGACTCTGGCCAGACTGGCCCAGAAGCTTGGCATACGCGTGCCTTCACTTTACAATCACGTCGCAGGCCTTGCAGGACTGCGACGTGAGATGGCACTACTTGCCCGGCAAGAAGTTATTGTAACCTTTAGACGTGCCGCAACTGGCAAAGCAGGAGACGAAGCTATTCTCGCTCTGGCCAATGCGTCTCGTGCCTACGCCAAAGAGCATCCGGGACTTTACGCGCTTGCCCAGCTTGCACTTGATCCTGATGATAGCGAATTGCAAGCGGCCAGCCAGGAAATCGTAGATATTATCGTCGCGGTACTGGCATATTATGGGTTAAGTGACGAGGACGCCCTGCATGCCGTGCGCGGGTTACGCAGTATCATCCATGGCTTCGTCTCATTGGAAACGAGCGGCGGTTTTGGCCTGCCGCTCAACCTGGATGAGAGCTACTATCGGCTCGTCAAAGTGTTTACGGATGGGTTGCGGCAGAGGTATCCGTTCCAGCACTAAGCTGGGACTTTGCCTCCATGAACGCCTGCATATAATCTTCACGGGGAATCGGAGACGGCACCTGTTCCAGAAGATTGAGGATCTCCTGGGAAGGCCGGGCCAAACCAAGCTGCTCACAGAGAAAGATGGCACGATCAAGACGGGCCTGCGCATTGAATGCATGATTGCAGTGATCATACCAGGCAATCTGCTTTGGTGAGCTTCCCAACTCAAAGTAGCGCTCTCCATCCTTGACAGGAACAAACTCATCTTCACGAGCAAACTGAAAAAAGAGGTGTGATGGTGCGGCTTGACCGATGTAGTGACGGGCATCGAGGGGAGCCAGAGCGGTCAGATAGGCGCGATACTCTTCCGGTGGAGTATTGTTGCGCTCTTGCACTAGCAGGGGATGAGTCGTGGTCTGCATATACTCCGAGAGGGCAGACACACCTGCCATCAAGACATATGCCTTGATCCGGTGCTCAACTCCGGCGATTGCTCCCCCAAAGGCGGCACCGTAGCTGTGGCCAACATAGCCAAAATGTTCGGATGGAAGTTTGAAGCGTTCCAGCAACAGATCGACTCCCCGACGCACGTCCACAATCCACTGCAAATCCCCTTGCGGGATTTCTACGAGCGGTGGCTCCTGCTCTACGGGCCGTAGGAAAGGGGCATCTGGGCAGAGCGAGACAAAGCCCACACGGGCCAGGATCACAGCCTCATCCACAAACTCCTCTCGATTCCCCTCTCCCCAGTGTCCAAAGATCAAGCCTGCTCGCGGTGCCTGCTGTGAGGGAAAAATGAGATAGGCTGGGACCTCACCACCACGAGGACTTGCATACATTATGTCTTGAATGATCGTGCCATCTTGCACATGCTCCGAAAGGACCGTGAGTTTAAGCGACGCCTTCTGGTCATACAGAAAAGCGGATGGATCTAGCATGATCGTTCTCTCTTTCTCTTGCTCATCAGTTGAGAGCGTACTCCATTTTTCTTTCAAAAGCAAGATGCTGACGGAGATCCAACTTATGCATCAGGAATCACTGCACGTATCTGTTCTACGTCTCATCCCGCCTTTCCTGTTGTTAAATGGTCGTCTGGGTGTAGTATACTTTTGTCAGCAGCATGTAGTATAACAAAAAATAATAGAGGAGAGTATTGTATGATTGATAACGAAGATACACCTACCACTCCGCGCCCCTCATCACCTGATGAGCCTGATAACGCGGCTACAATACAGGTTCCCCCGGCTCCTTCTGAGTCTCCAGATCAGGATGATACAGCAGTAATTGCTAAGCCGGCTCAACCAGAACAGGACAATACGGCAGCAACTTCTGAGCAGCCACCAGAGGCAACACAGCCAGAACAAACCAATACGGCAGTTCCTGCGGAACCCGCTGCTCCCATCGTTCCTACAGAAGAGCAGGCGACACTTCCTACGGAGCAGATGAACGTTCCTCCACCTTCCCCTCCAGCCGCTCCTGCGCCAGTCGTGAGTCCGGTAGCGCCAACAGTACCATACGCAATCGTTGATGACTTGCTATCACTACGCATTGTTGGCGATCCGCAGATTTCGCCCGATGGTGCTCTGATCGCCTTTACGGTGCTACAAAGCGATAGTGAAAAGAATACGACCAGTAGCGCGCTCTGGTTGGTGAGTAGCGCTGGAGGAAAAGCCCAGGCTCCCTGGCAGATTACCAGTGGAGAGCATCATGACACGGCCCCGCGCTGGTCACCGGATGGACGCACCCTGGCCTTTTTGAGCGACCGCACAGGAACGACACAGATCTACCTGCTCCCGATGGATGGTGGAGAGGCGCGCCAATTAAGTTCGCTGCCACACGATATAGCCGAATATAGATGGCGACCTGATGGATTGGTACTGCTTGCACACAGTGCGTGGGGGCCGGCTGATGAACACCGTGGGCCGGATCGCAGCAGTGAAGTGCAGATCTTCACGCGCCTGGATGCTCACTGGGATGGTCAGGGCTACAAACAGGGACGCTATCAACAGCTCTGGCTGCTGCCGCTGGATGGCCCTGCCGTACGTCTCACATCTGAACCTGTAGATCTTGAGCAATCGTGCTGGTCGCCGGATGGAAATGAGATCGTCTTCTGCGCCAATCGCCGCGCTGATCCCGATCTAAGTGCCAGCCGGGCCTTATGGGTATTGACTGTGGCAACGGGCCAGATGCGTCGCCTGACACCAGAAGATGGGCTGGCACAAGTGCCATCATGGTCACCAGATGGTCAGGAGATTGCCTACCTTTATACAGGCGATCAGACCGAGGCGGGTAATATGTCACCCTGGCTTGTGCGAGCCGATGGGAGCGGTATAGCGCAGCCAGTAGTACAGGGTGCCGAGCATATCACCTGCCAGATGTGGATCATCGATGAGTTACGCAGCGAGTATCTGCCGCAGATACAATGGTATCCAGGAGGCAAGTCGCTACTCGTTCCGGTACAGGAGCGCGGACAGATCCACCTGTACCGCATTGATACGGAACTTTATCAGTTAACACGCATGACCAGCGGCAATGGGCGTTACCTGGTTCCACAACTGAGCAGAAATGGGCAGACGATCGCCCTGGTACGCGCTGACTGGTTTACCCCCGGCGACATCTGGAGTATGGATAGTACAGGGAAGAATCTACGCAAGCTGACAGGCGTAAATGATGCCTTTCTAAGGAGTCACCAGTGGATTCGGCCACGACGTATTACCTGGAAGAGCTTCGATGGACTGGAGATTGAGGGCTGGCTGTATCTGCCGCCATTGCCCGAAAACGTCAAGGCACCCCTGATTCTCGCCCCTCACGGTGGTCCCTCGTTAGCATGGGGAGATGCCTATTCCCACGAGTTCCAGGTTCTGGCGGGACGCGGCTATGCGGTACTGGCTCCCAATCCACGCGGGAGCGCCGGTTATGGCGAGACATTCAGTCGCGAAGTGGTGAATGACTGGGGCGGTGGTGACTTCCATGACCTGATGACGGGCATCGATCATGTGATCGCCACAGAGTCCGTGGACGAAACGCGCATAGGCATTGGTGGCATAAGCTATGGGGGCTATATGACCAACTGGGCCATTACGCAGACAGCACGTTTCAAGGCAGCCGTCAGTCGCAATGGCATCAGTTCGATCGCCACTGCCAGTCTGCTCTCAGATCAGACCATCTGGTTTAATCTTGCAATGAGAGATGCGGAGATGCAACTGCAACGCTCACCATTGACGCATGTGGATCAGATTCATACACCACTGCTCCTGCTGCATGCTGAAAATGATCTGCGCTGTCCGTTCAGCGAGTCCCTGCAACTGTTTACGGCACTGCGTCGCTTAAAGCGTACTGTCGAACTGGTACGCTACCGCAATGTCAGCCATCTTATGGATTGGCCCGATATTGGTTCGCCACAGCAACGCGTTGACCGATTGCGACGAACGATCCAGTGGTTCGAGCACTTTGTATAAGTAAAAGACGCAAGAGGCATGCCTTGCGGACAATACATTTCGGTCAGGGCTCCAACCTTCTCGTAGTGGCATCCCTTGCGGGTGCCGGACGAGCGGGCGCAGTCCGCGAGGAGTCTGCTCAATCGCTCGTTCTTTGCAAAGAACGAGCGAGTTTACCGCCAAAGCTGCGTCAAATTCTCTCACGAGGGAGGTCCCTTTTCCTTGAAAAAATCCTTTCTGAGAATGGCATAGAATTTCACGTCTCGAAAGGCACCTTTGGCAAAACGTCTCTGTCGGGCCAGGCCCTCAAGGCGCATCCCTGCTTTTTCCATCACGCGGGTCGAGGCAATGTTTTCAGCCCAGGCGAAAGTATCAATTCGATTGACAGTGGTCTGTTCAAACAGGTAGGCAATGACGGCCCGCAAGGCTTCGGTGGCATACCCGTTTCCCCAATACTGCTTGCCGAGCAGATAACCCACAGTAGCACGGAAGTTTTCATCACTCCACTCCTCCATCTGAAACCTTCCAATGAAGCGCTGGTTCTCTTTGAGCACGATGGCCCATGAAAGCATGGTCTGTTCCTGGTGCCGCTTGAACAGGTTGTTGAGCATCTCTCTTGCTGATTCGAGAGATGTTTCCTCACAACGGCCAGCGTATCTGAAGACATCAGGGTCGGACTGACAGGCAAAGAAGTCCGCTGCATCCTCGGGCATGAGTTGCCGCAAAATGAGCCTTTCCGATTCTATGATGGGAAAGAGAGAAAAGAGATCTTGTAGTGGCCTCATACGTCCTTTTCCTCCCCTTGAGGAGACGACGGAAAATACAGATTTCCACATTTCCATCCTTGTCAACTCAGTATACCAGAGAGGCGACTGCGAGGTGGGTATCCTCTTCTGTGTACCATCACAAAATGAGCCGGAGGCCTTTAACAAAGCTGTTTGAGGATAATATTGATGAGCTTATCACCAAACCTGTGTCAGAGCCAAATTATTCGACAAACGGCAAATACCCCGTCGCTCAGATTAACCACCTCTAGCGGGCAACGAAAAGCTGTATGATATAGAAAACAGCGGCGGCAGCGAGGAAGAAGCTGTAGCATCCCGTTAAGGTACGAGAAACTGCGCTAGCTCCGATACGTGGACGAATGCAGTATAACGCTGTCCGCGCTGTCACGAAGAAGATACCAACCAGGAATAAAAAGTTCAAGACTCTGACGGGAAACGCTCCGTTGAACAAGGAGAAGGTGAGAACAACGGCCCCAAAAGCCAGCAGAGCGCCAATGATATCTAGAGCCGCATATCCTACAAAGAACACCTCGTCAAAAGAATGCGAAAGCAATCTAGGCGTCATCCGCCAGACGATGACTAACCCCCCCATATATGCAATGATACTTACCAGTACCCATAAAACATTCTGCATGTATCTTTAATCCCCACACAAATTTTTATTGTGTTATTATGCTATCCCCAGGCAAACTCCTGTGCATCGGCCAGCAACATACCCTGCTGCGGATTTGCCAGCGGCGCTGCATTGAGCGCACTGGTCGCAAGCACCTGTGTAAGTGCGTGTGTATTTACATCATAACGATACAGACCCTGATCGTTGCTCGTTTTCCCTGTTACCCCATTGTACCACGCCAACAGGTGCGTTGTATCCTCCCAAAATATATATTGCCAGTAATCGGCCCGCTAGCAAAGAGAGCAAATCCAATATAGCTATTTTCTGACGAGTGTGCTACAGTATAGCAGTAATACCAGCAAATGCGAGGGGAGCTAGAGATGGCAGAACTGCTCTGGAAAGGCAAGCACCAGCCTCGCGATCCTGATTCGCTCTCAGTCCCAGAACAAACCACCATTCATCCAACCTTTCAACTGCTCACCAGCGCCTACTACAATGCGCAAGCGAAAGAAACATCAGCAGAAACCTATAGTCCGTCTCCGGGTGATTGGTATAATCGCTTGATCCAGGGGGATAAAAGTACTGTTCTTCCGGCCTTGCAATTTGAATTTACAGCCTCCGTTGACCTGATCTACATTGACCCTCCCTTCATGACAGGCCGTACATTCAGCAACGGAACACAGCCCGTCTACAGCGATACCTGGAAGAACGATCTCGATACCTACCTGCAATGGCTGTATGAAACGCTACGCTTGCTCTACACCCTGCTTGCCCCAGATGGAAGCTTTTATGTCCATCTCGATTGGCGCGCAGTTCACTATGCTAAAATCATGTTGGATGAAATTTTCAATTCCGATCTGCAAGCGGACGGCGCAGGTTTTAAAAATGAAATTATCTGGCATTATCAATCTGGTGGACGTTCACAAAAGTATTTTGCACGCAAACACGATAGTGTCTTGTTGTACACGAAATCTGGGCAATACTGTTTTCATAGTGAAAGAGTGGGCATACGACGAGGCAAACAGAAACGTAATCATATGCGGAAGGAGGTAGGAGTCGATGGCAGTATCTCGTGGAGCATTCGTTCCGGGGGTCGCGTCTACACCTACAGCGAAGATACAACGATGTCGCTGGCCGATGTCTGGAGCGATATCAGTCACCTGCATCAACTAGATCCAGAGCGTACTGGATACGCGACGCAGAAGCCAGAGGCATTATTGGAGCGGATAATCCTGGCCTCCTCTGAAGAAGATGACCTTGTGCTCGATTGCTTCTGTGGAAGTGGAGTCACTCCCGCAGTGGCCGGACGGCTGGGACGGCGTTGGATCGCTACAGACAAAAGCGAGGTCGCCATCACAATGACACGTGAACGTCTACAGGCTGATCAGCACTTGCAACCATTCGCGTTGCAGCACGTTAAAGAAGTAGGACAGGCGGCAGATTTTTTGCAAGATAACAGGCTGTAATCTACCATCTGGTGCTATACTACACCCGTAAGAGATTGCTTTGCAGCCTCGTGTCTCATCGGGATATGCTCCCCCCTCTGCTCACTAATCGGGTGAGGATAATCCCTACGAGAAGATAAGCGGAAGAGAAATTATGCTAGAATTACTAGAGCAACTATTCAGACAGGTACGGTCTTATGCCCAAGCGGAACGCTACGATCGTCAGCAGGTTTATCAAGCATCTCCCAAACACACTACAATGCAATTTGATCGTGACGCCGAAGATATCATCGTTAACGGACTGATAGAGAGCCAGCTTGGCTTCGAGGTTGTCACTGAAGAAAGACCGACGTTTACCACAATCCCCAACCCACCTTATCGCATCGTGATTGATCCTATAGATGGTTCGCAGAATATGGCACGTGGTCTCATGACGGCTGGCATCGCACTGGCTGTCTTGCCTTTTGACGCCCCGACCGTACCTGAAAACGTGCAGTGGGCGCTGGTAGGAGAACTCTTTAGCGGTGCAGTTTACCAGGCTATGCAAGGAAACGGAGCCTTTCGCAATGGCCGACGTTGCCAGGTCAGCACGGTCAAACATATCAAAGATAGCCTGGTCGGCCTGAACCTTGATGGACGAGATCAACGAACTCTGCGCACATTACTCCTGGAGAAACCTGTATTTAGCGGTATACGCCGTACCGGAAGTGCTGCCATCGATAGTGTCTACGTTGCCAGTGGTACCTATGACGCCTATATCGATGTAGGAGATATAGTCACTGGCGAATCCTTCCTGGCATCATTAAGTATTGTCCTTGAAGCCGGGGGCATCGTCAGCGATCAAGAAGGCAAAGCACTACGACCCATTAGGGATCTTACCGAAGGCTATTCGCTTGTTATAGCAGGCACAAAAGAGCTTCATAGCGAGATCCTTGCGAAGATTAATGCAATGAAAAAAGTGTGAACAGCTTCATAGATGGGACCACCATGCTACGCTATACTCCTGGGAGGAATAATATGATATATTTGAGTTGTATCATATTAATATATATTACTATCTTCATGAGGAAGCTATAATCCATGGGGGACCATGATATGAAGACACAAAAATCGTACACAAGCAATGTGCAAAAATATCTATCAACGCTCATACTAAGCGGGTTGGTACTCACACTTTTGCTGTTAAGCGCATGCAGCAGCGCAAACAGTAGTGTCAATGCAGCAGGAAATAGTGGACAAACGGGAGCGATCGCGATCCCCACTATTGATCAGACGCTCAAGAATCAGGGCGATACACAATTGCAATCCTTCCAACAATGGATTGGCCTGGTCAAGCAATACGGGGGTGATACGACCACTTATCAGCAACAATACGATACGGACCAGCAGGCATTGCAAAAAGCGACAACCACCACGGCTTACAAGAACGCTCTGAACACCTTGAATACGCAAGTCGCAGCAATTCAGATACCTGCGATGAAGATAGAAGACCAGAAGCTGCAACAGCAGTTGAAGCAAGAGGTCAGTGCCTGGGGACAACAACATAAATATCATAACCCCTCCGACAACACGGATTATCCGCTTGGCTTCGAATATGCCGACAATGGGATTGGCAGTTGGGCACAGGACGATCTGACCTTGGCAAAGACAATAGCAGACTACCAGCAGGCAATTGAAAATCTGAATATGTATCTGACCAACTTCCAGGCTTTGAGAGACAATACTAAAGATAGCAAGCCATACAACCTGGTACACCAGACAGATCTCGAACTGATGCAGCATTATGGCAAGATGAACGAGAAAGTGATCATCGTCTCTCTGGAAGAACAGGCCATGCGCGTCTATGACAGGGGTAAGCTGGTAAACTCATTCCTGGTCACAACAGGCCGTCCTGATCGTCCAACCCCGCCAGGAGTCTGGTGGGTTGAGGGCAAGCAGTCGCCCACCGTGTTTAAAGCAGGGGTACCTCAGAGCTCGCCAGAATGGTATCCCGATACACCCATCAACTATGCGATGCAATTTCACAGTGAGGGATACTTTATCCACGATAGCTGGTGGCGCTCCGATTATGGCCCTGGAACCAACTTCCCACACACGGATTCAAGTGGAGATCCTTTCTCGGCACAGGGCTCACATGGATGCGTCAACATCTCGAAGGACAACGCTGCGTGGGTCTATGGATTTGTGAAGTTATATACAAGCATTATCATTTATTAGGTAAATAAGTTATGCTCGCGGTTTCAATATAGCGCTAAAGCCTTGCCACATACCCTGGAACATAGCATAGGACATACGCTGAAAATTCGCGGGCGAGGAATCGGCTATATAGACATATTGACTATCACCACCACGTACCACAAAAATATGACCGCCCGGATAGTAGAAATTATCGCGCACCCCCACAATGATCGGAGAGCCCTGGTTAGCAATGTTAACAAGATCTTGTACGGTACGCGTGTGGCTGGCATTGGTATCAAAACCGAAGGTAGCAGCGGTCATAGCGATACCCTCTTCGCGCAGAAGACCAAGTTGCACATTCCAGACTCCCAGATTGAGTTCCTCTTGCAGTACATCCGCGGCAATCAGGTGGCGACCATAGGCATTCATGACCATCTCCATCGCAATCCCAGAACACGAGGAATAGCTCCAGACCTGCGACTGGTAGTCGGTATAGTACTGACTGCGCGACGCAGAATCGATACGTTGTACGCGGATACTCGCCGTTAGTGGCAGAGGCTGGGCTACAGGATGCACATCCGTTGGCTGAGTATAGGCTTGAAGAGTCAGATTCAAGTTGTGGGAAAGAGCCTGGATGGGGCCGTCTCCAAGTTCTGTATGTACAAAACATGTAAGCAACAACATGACGAGGAAGCCTATAGAAACGAGCGTGCGACGACGTGTATACCAGGAAGAGGGCAGGCTAAACGAAGGTGCAAGCTTTTCGACCGCCACAAGCTTCCCATCTTCCAAATGCAAGATAGCAGTGACATGACGATCAAGCGGGTGAGCGGGCAAACTCAACTGAGTAGCAAGCCTTTGCTTGTGACGAGAATACTCACGCCAGGCACCAATGAGGAAAGCGGTAATGATCAGCAACATCACACCGAGCAAAAGGGCTGTGATGATAGCAGACAACATACGTGGACCTCTCTAAGAATTTTGACGGCAACGATTTCCTTTCTTATTATAACTTTCAGTATCAGCAAACACACATATTTTGCCAAAACCAGCCACAAAAGGCTATCATTGTGAGAAACTTTCTCCTTATTTCTTCTCACCTGATCATCGTTAAGCGCTCATCTCTGCTCTCGACGCGCGTACCACATGTGCGTTTGATACGTTCAGCCACAGACGGCTCTCCCCAGCGGCGTCGATATGGTGAACGCGTACGCTGAGCCGGGACGCATCTCGGCATCGGTCAACTCGTTTAAAGAAACTGGTTGACCATAAAAGTGGTATTTCTCCATCGCATCCAACGCGTGGCGGTAGAGAATACGCATGAGCCAGGGACGAAAAGGGCTACCGCGCTGGAACCGTGGTAGTCCGCGCCACGCCAGCAAAAAAAGCGCCCTGGGTAATCTCCTCAGCGAGGGCACGATGATGGCACAGCCGTAGAGCAGTCGCCATCGCAACAGCATGATGAGACTCCCAGAGCCGGCGAAACGCCTCCTGGTCTCCGTGAGTCGCGCTCTCAATGAGATCAGCTTCGCTGGTAGCCACGCAGGTCCTCCTTCTGTAAATACTACACCGGGAGGGTGCCAAAAGGTTCCCTTTTGAGGCACTTTTTTATGGAAACAGCCATACCCATCATCCCCGAACGACTATTGCAGGTCCCCTTTGATTCCGTGCACTTGCATCGTGTTTTGTGACAAAAAAAGGGCTTTAGCCCGCCGCAAGCCGCGCCTCTTTCGAGGCTGCGGTTAGGCGCGTCCGTGGCTTGAGCCAAAAACCTGTTGAAGAGAGACCATCTATGGAGTACTACTGCCCCTTTTGTGCTTCAATGGAACGTTTGATCGTCTCACTGCTCACAGTGCCAGCCGTGCTTGCAAAATAGCTCCGTGTCCATAACGACGGCAACTTTCACCACCAGCGGAAATGATGAAGATCTTGACAGGGAAGGGAGAGTTCTGCTAGAGTTAGGACAGAAGTTCGGGTCTTCGGATCTGCCCAATGAGCAGGAAGGAAGTGAGCATGGCAAAAGCCACAAAAACCATCCGACAACCGCTTCGCTACAAAGCTGCTCATGCCTCCTATTTTGCGGCAACACAAACATTGTTCAATCAAGTTGCTGCCTTTTACTTCGATGTGATTGTGGCTCATCCAGGCATCCTTGATCTTTCCGGCAAAGAAGCCCTCACCGCTCTGGAGACGCTCACGCATACGACCAAAGCCAATCCTCATCCAGTGATGCCACTCTCTGAGGTGATCGAAGCTTCCATTCACGCCCTGTTCCGCCGTGCTGCCATCCATGCTGCGCTTGGTTCGGCACACTCGTTCACCACTCATCTTGAAAAGTGGCGCAAACAGAAGGCGAAAGCCATAGCCAGGGGCAAGAAGTTCAGCATTCATCCACCAGCGCCGCCACGTCGTTGGAAGAGATCAGTCACCCTTTATGCAGGCCAATGGAAAGAACGTACCCCAAAGAGCATCCTGCTCAAACTCTGGACGGGAAAGAGTTGGGCCTGGATCAAATGCGGCTTGCAAGGCCGTGATCTTCCCGACGGATGGGACGTGGAGAGTCCAACCCTGGTGCAGGATGGGCAGTACTGGAAACTGCACACCGCTGTGCAGAAGAAGTTCTCCGCACCTTCCAAAGTAGAGCAACAAATCACTACCAATGCACAGACGCGTCTTTGTTCAATTGACCTCAATATCACCAAACACCTCGCCGTGTGTACTATCCTCGCCGTCGAAGGCACGGTAGTGGCAACCCGCTTCATTGGAGGGGGAAAGCAACTGCACGGTCGAAGGCGCGAGACAGCTCGGACGGATTGCACGAAACCGACGCAAGACAGGCGTTATTGCAAAGGGTGAACAGGACAATGCAGCCTTGTGGACAAAGATTCGGGCACTCGATGAGGACAGCGGCCATCAGGTGAGCCATCGCATTGTCCAGTTTGCTCAACAGCATCAAGCCAGCATTCTGGTGTTTGAGCATCTCGGACATTTCAAACCACAAAAAGGCAAGTACAGCCGTAGGGGCAATGAGAAACGCTCGTACTGGCTACGGG
>WNGD01000712.1_pt1 | contig 37094 bp, 33 predicted proteins | sample 5400671 | NCBI WGS metagenome assembly WNGD01 (sample SAMN13153369, study PRJNA577476) | soil metagenome | isolation source: 40 cm soil or saprolite under grassland replicate 2 | place: USA:California | collected 2016-06-15 | reverse complement strand
TCGAAGCTGAACGTCACCCGATCGGCGACACGAACGGTGCCGGCTGGTCCGCCGCGATACGGCCTGATGCCGAAATCCGTCTGTTTCACCGAGAAACTACCAGTCGCCCGCAGCGTGTCGGTGCCGATCTCGGCGCGGATATCACAGCTCACATCACGAGTCTGCCCGACGAGCGTCAGCCGGCCCTCCACGTGGAAGCCCTCGCCGGAGGGGGTCACGCTTGCGGAGACGAAGCTGATGCCGGGATACTCGTCCGCGCGCAGCACGTCGGTCCGCATGGCTTGAGTGATCTTACGGACCTCGGCCGTGTCGGAGGTCCCGAGGACTGCAAGGCTTTCCACCGGTACGACGATTTCCACGCGCGACCCGGGAGCCGCGTTCGGGTAGTAGACGACCCGTCCAGCGAATCCGCCGGCGCGGACGACGTGCGCGTGGCCTGCAAACCCAAGTAGCCCCGCTTTTCCCGTCTTCACTTCGAATCGGCTGGCGGGGGACAGCACGTAGACCGCTGAGTCCGGCGGCCCGCCCTGGGCCCATGCGGGAGCGGTGACGAGCGAGATGGCTCCCGCCAGGAGCCCGCCCCGTGTCAAGTTCATTCTCGAACCGGCGCGAGATAGCGGTTCAACCCCTCGTCGAAGGGGAGCGGCCGGATGCCGAACACCGACTCGATGGCGTTCGCCGGCGTGGCGCTGCCCTCCACCAGCATTTGCAGCTGATCGCCGGTGAGCGGCGCGGCGGCACCGAGCACGCCGAACGCAGCGGTGGCGGCCCGCGCGAGCGCGAGCGGGATGTGCACCAGCGGGCGGGGGTGGCGGGCGGCCCGCCCGATCGCGAGCAGGAATGCTTCGTAGGTCAGCACCTGCGGCCCGCCCAGCTCGAACGCGCCGGAGAGCGTGGGCTGCTCGACTGCGAGCGCAAACGCGAGGGCGACGTCCTCGACCCAGACGGGCTGCGTGGGGTAGTGGCCGTCGCCGAACACCGGCACCACGGGAGACCAGCGGTGCAGCCGCGCCAGGGTGCGGATCGGCGCGTTCTCCGGGCCGCTGATGATCGACGGCCGGAACACCGCGTGCGACAGACCGGAGGCGCGAACCAGCTGCTCGGCGTGCCACTTGGTGCGATGATAGGGGGTCGCCCCAGGCTCGTCGCGCGCGCCGACGGCGCTCATGTGTACGAACCGCTCTACGCCGGCACGGGCCGCGGCCTCGAGCACTCGACGGGTGCCTTCCACGTGCACGGCGTGAAAGGTGGCGCCGCCCGCCTCGACGATGATGCCAACCAGGTGCACGACGGCGTTCGCGCGACGCGTGAGTGCCGCCAGCGACGCGGGGTCCGCCAGACCGCCGGGGACGAGCTCGACCCCGAGACTCTCGAGGGCCGGCGCCTGGGTCGGACGGCGCACCAGCGCGCGGACCGCGTGTCCGCGACGCACGAGCATGGTGGTGATGTGGCGTCCCACGAATCCGCTAGCCCCGGTGACGGCGATCAGCACGACCGGAAGGGTCAGGAGGACGCGGTGCCGCCATCGTCGAGGAACACGAGCGTGCGGCGCCGCGCGACCACCGAGGCCAGCGCCTCGTAGACCTTGGGATCGAGCACCGTACCGGCGAGATCGGCCGCCCGCTCCACCGCCTTTTCGGGGCTCATCTTCTCCTGGTAGGCGCGCGACGTGCTGAGGGCGTCGAACACTTCGGCGGCGCCGATGATGCGGCCGCCCATCGGGATCTCCTCACCCCGTAGCCCGTCGGGGTAGCCGGTTCCATCCCACCGCTCGTGGTGGTGGCGCACTGCCGGGATGATGTCGCCAAGGTGCGAGAGCGGGGCAAGGATCTGGGACCCGATGATGACGTGCTGCTTGACGTGCTCGAACTCTTCGGGGGTGAGCGCACCCTGCTTGTTCAGGACCGATTCGCGCGTCCCGATCTTGCCGATGTCGTGCAGCCGGCCCGCGACCCGTACGTGTTCGACGTCCTCCTCTGGAATTCCGAGCTCGTGGGCAATCGTGGCGGACAGGTCGGCGACGCGCGCCGAATGCCCGCGCATATAGGGGTCTTTCGCCTCCAGGGCGTTCACGAGGGCTTCCAGCGTGGCAATCGAAAGCCGCTCCAGCTTCATGCGCTCGCGCTGGAGCTCCGCGGTCCGGGTGCTGACCTCTTCCTTGAGCCATTGGTTCAGCTGGCGGTTCTCGAGCAGCATTTCGCGCCGCTTGAGCGCTCGCTGGACTGCCCGCCCCAGGTCGGCCAGCTCGATCGGCTTGGTGAGGTAGTCCATGGCGCCCCGCTGCATGCACAACGCGGCGCTGGTCGCGTCGTTCACGGCGGTGAGCATGAGGATCGCGAGCTCGGGCTCGACCTCGATCGCCTGCGGCACGAGGTCGACCCCGCTGGTGCCGGGCATCCGGATGTCGCACAGCATGAGCGCGATGCGGTGCCGCCGGAGCTGTTGCAGGGCTTCGTCACCGGTGCTCGCGGCGTACACGTCGTACTGCTGTTGTGTGAGAAACTTCTTGAGGGCGTTGCGGATGGGCTCCTCATCGTCCACGACGAGGATCTGGACGGGACCCGTCACTTCGGCCACGGCGGTCCTCCTTATAGGAGCTCCACTAACCTTCCACGAAGCTGACCTCCACCGGCCCCGGGAGCAAGCCCGCCCGGCGGGCGCGCGTGAGCAACTCGGTCACTGCCTGTCGGCCGATCGGCCCGTAGTCCACGGTGTATGCGTTGACGTACATCCCGACGAACCGGTCGATGCGGGATGGGTCGAGACCGCGGCCGTACGCCGTCGCGTGTGCGAGGGCCTCGGCGCGGTGGGCGAGGCCGTATTGAATGCTGGCCTTGAGATCGCGTGCGATGTCGCGCATCAGCGCGTCTCCCAGGTCGCGGCGCACGACGTTGCCGCCAAGCGGCAGCGGCAGACCCGTCTCGTCGTGCCACCATTCGCCGAGATCGACCCAGAGGTGCAGCCCACGATCGGCATAGGTGAGCTGGCCCTCGTGAATGAGGACTCCCGCCTCCGCGCGACCCGCCGCCACGTATTCCTCGATCTGATCGAACGGTACGACGATGTGACGCACACCGGGCTGGTACAGCTTGAGGGCCAGAAACGCCGTGGTGAGCTCACCCGGGACCGCGACCACCATGCCTCCCGCAGCGAGCGCCGCCCGCGGATCGGTGGGGCGGGGAGCGCAGGCCACGATCCGCGGCCCATAGCGGTCGCCGATGCTTGCTCCGTGGGCGAGCAGCGCGTAGCGATCGGCGAGATAGGCGTAGGCATGCAGCGACACGGCCGTCACTTCCAGCTCGCCGGCGAGGGCGCGCCGGTTCAAGGACTCGATGTCGCCGAGCTCATGCACGTAGCGACGCGCACCGGTGTCGATCCTCCCGGCGGCGAGCGCCCAGAACATGAAGGCGTCGTCCGCGTCCGGACTGTGCGCCAGATGGATCGTCTGCGGGCCCTTAGCTGCCACCCGTCGCCTTCCCGGCGGTCGCCGCTGTCGCCTGCCCGTGAAACGCGTCGAGATTCTCCGCGTGCTCGCTGTACTCGGGCCGCTGGCGCGTGCGCTCCGCCGCCTCGTGCGCGAGGAAGTCGCGATACGCGCGTCGTGCCCCCGCGCGGTCGCGCTCCAGCTCGAGCGCGCGCGCCCGCAGCATGAACGCGAAAAGATGCGTGGGGACGGCTCGGCGGATCGTGTCCGCTTGGGCCAGTGCCGCCACCGGGTTGCCGCCCGTCAGGTCGAGCACCCCGATGTGGTAGCGGGCGTCCACGTCCAGCGCCGGCAACATCGCGTACGCCTGAAGCGCCATGGGTAGGAAGAATTCCGCGCTGTCCGGCTTGCCCTGCGTGTGCAGCATCATGACCCGGTTGTAGAGGCGGGTGGCGCGCTCTTCGGGAGACATCTGAGAAATATCGGGAGGCGAGAGACGGGAGGCGGGAGCGTTTTCGTCGCGCGCCTCCCGACTCCCGTCTCCCGAGGAGCCACCGAGCCGGAGCGCGACCACGGTTAGGAGCGCCCCCAGCGCCGCCCCCGCCACGCCCCAGGGAAGGCCGGCCCGCCATCCGGACGCTTGCCCGCCGGGGACCTGGGCACCGCACTTATGACAGAATCGCGCCGTGGAGGTGAGCGCAGCGCCGCACGCATGACAGTTCATGGACGTGGGAATCTAACTGGCAGGAATAGAGCGGAGAGCGTAGTCTATCCCGAATGAGCGCTGCCTTTCCGGGACAGGACCGCGCCAAGCACATGGGCGAGTTGAAGCGCGGCGATGAACGGTGGGACGTGTTCGTCGAGATGCAGCCCGACGTCGAGGTCGGCGCCGTGCGCGGGCGGGTGCATTTCGTGAACGGCGAGCGCCGCCGCACCACGAGCTGGATTTTCCTCGAGTTATCGGAGCGCGAGATTCAGGAGCGCTTCGGGGAATTTTCGGCCGTTGAGCTGTGGCACTTCGTAGCGGCACTGGATGGGTGACACGGTGTGTTAAGAACTAGGCAGATTTTGCACATTTTCGCTTGCAATCCTGCAGCTCATGCGGCCAGCGGAGCGGCCATGGCGTATTATGTTGCGCCTGCGACACGAAATGGTTGACACCTCGCAACGTCGTCGGTACCTTCCCCCATGCCTGTAGCGGCGTTTCCCCTGTATTCATCGAACGCCCGCCGTCGGAGATCCCCGGGTCGGGCCTGCTCCGTTCGTGGCATCGTCTGTGCACTCCCCGCTCAAGTACCGTTCTAGGAGATCGATTCTATGACCGCGACGTTGCAGCCAACCACAGCCGCCTCCGGGGCGAAGTCCGCGACCGGCGCGTCGCCCGCGGACGTGGTGCGGAAGGCGAAGGAGGCCGGGGTGCAGGTGGTGGACTTGAGGTTCACCGACCTGCCGGGCACGTGGCAACACTTTTCGATCCCGCTGAAAGAGCTGACCGAAGACCTGTTCGCCGAGGGCATCGGGTTCGACGGCTCCTCGATTCGCGGGTTCCAGGCGATCAACGAGAGCGACATGCTGCTGTTCCCGGATCCGGCGAGCGCCTTCGTCGATCCGTGCCTCGAAGTGCCGACGTTGTCGCTCACGTGTGATGTGTCCGACCCCGTGACGGGCCAGCGCTACTCGCGCGACCCGCGCTACGTCGCGCAGAAAGCGGAGCAGTACCTCATCAAGACGGGGATCGCCACGACCGCGTACTACGGCCCCGAGGCGGAGTTTTACATCTTCAACTCGGTACGCTTCGACCAAAACGCGCACGAGGGCTACTACCACATCGACTCCGAGGAGGGAATCTGGAACTCGGGGGCGAACGGCGCCCCGAACATGGGGCACCGGCCGCGACACAAGGAGGGCTACTTCCCGGTGCCGCCGGTGGACCGGCTGCAGGATCTCCGCTCCAAGATCATGCTGGCGCTGATTGCAGCGGGTGTCGACGTCGAGGTGCACCACCACGAGGTGGGGACGGCGGGGCAGACCGAGATCGACATGCGGTTCACGACGCTCGGGCGCATGGCCGACCAGCTGATGATGTACAAGTACATCGTGAAGAACGTGTGTCACCAGCACGGCTACACGGCGACGTTCATGCCCAAGCCGATGTTCGGTGATAACGGGTCGGGGATGCACGTGCACATGAGTCTCTGGAAAGACGGCACGAACCTGTTCTTCGACCCCAAGGGGTACGCCCTCTTGTCGGACGCGGCGCGCTGGTACATCGGCGGACTGATCAAGCACGCCCCGGCGCTGCTGGCGTTCGCGGCCCCGACGACCAACAGCTACCGGCGGCTGGTGCCGGGCTACGAGGCGCCGATCAACCTGATCTATTCGCAGCGCAACCGTTCGGCGATCTGTCGCATCCCGGTGTATTCCAAGTCGCCGAAGGCGAAGCGCATCGAGTTCCGGGCGCCCGATCCGTCATCGAACCCGTACCTCACGTTCGCGGCGCTGCTGCTGGCGGGCCTGGACGGCATCAAGCAGAAGACCGAGCCGCCGAAGCCGATGGATGTGGACTTGTACGACCTCGAGCCCGAGGAGCGCAAGCATGTGAAGAACACACCGGGCTCTCTGAACGAATCGCTCGCGGCGCTCGAGGCGGACCATGCCTTCTTGCTCGAGGGCGGAGTGTTCACGCCGGATCTGATCGAGACGTGGCTCGCCTACAAGCGCGCCAAAGAAGTCGATCCGGTGGCGCTGCGGCCGCATCCGTACGAGTTCTTCCTGTACTACGACGTGTAAGCGAAGGCGATAGAGGATGGTAGAGGGCGGTAGAGGGGTCTCCCCTTTTACCGCCCTCTGCCGTCTTCTACCGCCCTCTACGGACCTCTATCTTAGTCCCCATGCCCGCGACCGCCGCCGAGACGCGCGACATCCTCGACGAGTTGAAGAAGCGCCATGTGCGTTTCCTGCTGCTTCAGTTCACCGACTTGTTGGGCGTCAATAAAGCCGTGGAGGTCCCGTCCTCGCAGTTCGAGCGGGCATTGGGGGGCGAGGTGCCGTTCGACGGCTCCGCGCTCGAGGGGTTCGCCCGGGTGGAAGAAGCCGACGCACTGCTCGTGCCCGATCTGGAAACCTTCCGCCTGTTTCCGTGGGAGAGCGGCGCGGTGGAGGGCAGGAGCGCGGAGGCGGACGGCGCGGTGGCGCGACTGATCTGCGACATCCGCTATCCGGACGGCCGGTTGTTCGAAGGATGCCCTCGTACCACTCTGAAGCGCCAGGTCGAGCGGGCCGCGAAGCTGGGCTTCACGATGCGCGTGGGCTGCGAGGTGGAGTTTTTCATCTTCGAGCAGAGCGAGCGCGGCGAGCCCACGACACGGACGCTCGACGCCGGCAGCTACTTTGATCTGGTCCCGGTGGACCGGGGAGAGGAGGCGCGCCGAGCGATTGTGGCAGCGCTCGAGCACATGAAGCTCGACGTCGAGGCCTCTCACCACGAGGTGGCGTACGGCCAGCACGAGATCGACCTGAGCTACGCCGAACCGCTGACGATGGCCGACCAATGGGCCACGCTCCGCTTCATCGCCCGGACCATCGCGGTCCGACACGGTCTGGTCGCCACGTTCATGCCCAAGCCGATCTACGGCCGCAACGGCTCGGGGATGCACACGCACCAGTCGTTATTTGCCAAGGGGAAGAACGCGTTCCTCCACGCTGAAGGGCCGATCCACCTCTCCGAGGTCGGCCGTTGGTACATCGGCGGGCTGCTGCGACACGCTCGGGGCTACTGCGCGGTGACCAATCCTCTGGTGAATTCGTACAAGCGGCTGGTGCCGGGTTTCGAGGCCCCGGTGAACGTCTCGTGGTCTACGGAGAACGTGTCTCCCCTCATCCGGGTGCCGGCCCAACGCGGCGAAGCGACGCGGTGCGAGAATCGCATGCCCGACCCATGTGCGAATCCCTACCTCGCCATCGCCGTGCAGCTCGCCGCCGGTCTGGATGGCATCCACGAGCGGATCGATCCCGGCGAGCCTGTGAACAAGAACATCGCGCGTATGTCATACCGCGAGCGACGCAAGAATCGCATCGATGACCTTCCCCGGGACCTGCATGAAGCGCTCGATTATCTGGAGAAAGATGCGGTCGTCCGTGAGGCGCTGGGCGAGCATATCTACGAGCGGTATCTGGACGCGAAGCGCGAAGAATGGCAGGAGTACATCGGCCAGGTTGGTGAATGGGAGCTGAATCGCTATCTCGGGCAGTATTGATGACGTAACACAAGGGCGTCGCGGAAGGACGTCACGAAGAGACGTCGCGAACAGACGTAACTAGCGGCCGGGCGGCGGGTGTGCGTGTAAACGTCCGATCATCTTGCTGATCAGGACGACCCGACTCTCGAGAGTGCAGATCGCGCGATGGTGAGTCGGGTCGAGGGCGCCCGCCACGCGCAGGTGCGTGATGGCCTCCTGTGCGGAGCCGCGGGCGTAGAGCAGGAACTGGCGGAACTCGGCTACGCTGCCCCGCCCACATGCCTCGGCTATATTCGAGCATATCGAGAGCGCTGCGCGCACGAGTTGATCGCCACGCTCGGCGCTGCCGGGGCCGCGAAACGTGCGGGCGACGCGCGCGGCGTCGGCGGCGAACGTGCAGGCCAGTTCGTGGACACGCAGCCGTCCTGCATGAGCCTTTATCATCACGCGCGAGAGTAGCACCTCGGGCATCACATGCTGTCATCCTTCTCACGCCTCTACGTGACGATTTTTCGCGACGTCTTTTCGCGACGCCTCTGCTTGACGACGTTGGCATTGCTGTGCCTCGCCTGCGATGGTGTATCCCGTCCCGACGACACCCTCGGCCTCCAGAGCGCCGCCCGCTGGGAATGGCACGGACGCCTGGTCGTGGAAGGCGACTCCACGCTCACGCTCGTTCGGATGGGGATAGACACGACGCACGGGGGCGGCGATGTGGGCCTCGCGCGATACGACTTCAATCCCGCCGTCGGTGAGGGAGACGAGTACTCGCTCACCCTCGGGTTGGACCTGGCGAACGTGCGGGACCTGCGACAGAACGTCCCGTACGCGCTCGGCCCCCCGCCCGCCCGCCTCCCCGCTTACGCGACGGTGACCTGCCTGTGCCGCCCCCTGAAGCCCGACTCGGTGCGGGGCACGTTCACGCTCGCGACGCGCGGGCTGCGGCAGATCACCGGGCGCGTGGACGCGACCCTGTATTTTACGGAATGGAACGACGCCGCCCGCCACGTGACCTATTCGCTGCACCAGCGCATTGACTTGGTCAAGTAGGGCGGACGGACGGACGGTCGGACAGGCGGTCGGCATCGTGCTCGGATTGCTGACCGCCCGTCCGCCGGACCGCGTGACCGCCCAGTCTGTCCCTCTCACGATCGACACGATCATCGTGGTCAACCGCAACGTGTTCGACCTCCAGGAGGCGGACGCGCCCGGCTTCATCGCGCGGCTCGCGAACCGGCTGCACGCGCGCACGCGTGCGGGGGTCATTCGCGCCACCCTGCTGGTCAATCCCGGGGACCGCTACGACTCGGCGCGGGTCGCCGAGAGCGAGCGGGCGTTGCGCAACCTGAGCGTCTTCAGTCGCGTGCGGATCGATACCACGCGACTCGACGGCCGCCTGGCGCTCCGCGTCGCTACCACCGACGGTTGGAGCACGAAGCCTCAGCTCGGCTACTCGTCTGCGGGCGGAGACGTCACCTGGATGGTCGGTCTTGTAGAGGACAACCTCTTGGGCACCGCGACGTCCCTCACCGCCGTGTACAGCAAGACGCCAGACCGCCGCGTCTTCGATCTCGGGCACGTGAACCCCCACTTCTTCTCGCGGCGCGGTTGGCTGCAGGCCAAGTACAGCAACAAGTCGGATGGCGACCGCGGCACCTGGGTGGTGGGCCTGCCGTTTTACGAGACCGCCGCGCGACTCGGGGTCACGACCGACGGCGAGGCGGCCTCCGAGCGGGTGCTGCTGTTTCGGGACGGGTTGCCGGACACGAGCCGCTTCCCGCAGGGTCGAGTGGAGCGTCGGGCCCTGCGCGTGAGTCTCGCGGCCGGGGTCGCACTGCGGGCTACGACGGAGAACTACGTGCGCCTGTGGCTCGCCGGCCAGTGGCGTCGCGAGAACTTCGATTCCGTGGGCTCGACCGCGTTCCCGCGCTCCGTGTTCGGTACGGTCGGCGCGGGAATGGACGTCGGGCGTGTGCGCTTCCAAGTGCTCGAGCGATTCAACTCCTACGCCCGGCGCGAGGACGTGGACGTGTCGCAGCTGTTCCATCTCGGCGTGTGGGCGGCACCGCGCGCGTGGGGCTATCCGTCGGGCCAGGCCGGCATCGGGCCGGAGGTGAGTGCGCAACTCGCCGCGCCCTGGCGCAGTGGCTTCGCCGTGCTGCAGGCGGGCGCGAACGGCGTCCTCACCTCCGGGCTCCCGGACTCGGGGCGGGTGGCGGGCGCACTGACGATCGCGAGCCAGAACCTCCGGAACCAGACCCTGATTCTCCACGTCGAGGGCGCCCAACTGCGGCGGGCCAAGCCCGGCAACGAGTTCGATCTGTGGAACTCGCAGAACGGCCCGCGGGTCTTCGGCATCCACGAGTTCACCGGCACGCGCATGGCGTGGCTCGCGCTCGAGGATCGGCTGCTCGTTGCCGACGACCTGTGGGGCCTCATGGGGGTGGGGGTGGCGCCGTTCCTCGACTATGGCGGAGCATGGTACGCGGACGAGCCGGCCCGCCTGGGCGGCGCGGTGGGCATGTCGTTGCGGATCGGGCCGACCCGCGCCGTGCGTGGCGATGTGGCGGAGTTCGCGGTCGGTTACCGCTTCGGGAAGGGGTTCAGCGGCAGCCGCTGGGGCTTCGCGGTCCGCAAGGGCGTGAGGTACTAGGCCCCCCTCGATGCATCACTTCATGTCCGATCTGCGGTAACGTCGCCCTCCTGAGTCCGCGGGTGAACCCGCGACTCGGCATGTGTCAGTAAACTGACAGACGCTCTGCCGCTTGAGCGGTACGCGCCGAGCCGCGGCTTCAGCCGCGATCACGGGGCTCGTGGTGCAACTATTCCGGCATGGGCGGCGTTAGCACGGTCATGGAGACTGAGACGAAGCACCCGGCCGCGAGGCGACGGGACGCGAGAGTCATCGCTATCCTCGTCGTGGCCGGCCTGTGGACCTTGCTGCACGTGTACGTGGGGCAGCGCTTGCTTGCACAAACGCCGCTCGCGCCCGGGTGGCGCCTGCTCGGGTGGGTGGGCATCCTGCTCCTCGTCCTCGCACCGTTCGTAGCGCTCGTCGCCGGGCGGACGGAGGGGCTGCCCGCGAAGCGAGGGCTCGAGGTGGCCGGGTTCACGGCCATGGGACTGTCGTCGCTGCTGATCGTGTTCGCGCTGGCGGGAGACGCGCTGCATGCGCGGGCCTGGCTCGGCGTGGGCGGCTTTCAGCTGGCGGTCGTGGGCGGTGCCGTCGTCGTTCTGGTGATGGGTCTGTGGCTGGCGCGGCGGCCCGCGACGGTGCGCGTGGTGGATGTCCCGATCACGGGTCTTCCCTCGGATCTCGAAGGCTTTCGGATCGCGCAGCTTTCCGACCTGCACGTCGGCGCGACGCTCAAACGGGATTTCGTCGAGCGGGTGGTGGACACGACCAACGGGCTCGAGCCCGACGTGATCGCCCTGACGGGGGACGTAGCGGACGGCTTCCCACCGGCACTGCGCAACGACGTGGCGCCGCTCGCCGGGCTCGTGGCGCCGCACGGGAAGTTCTTCGTCACGGGGAACCACGAGTACTACTGGGATGCGGCCGGCTGGGTACGCGAGCTGCAGGGGCTCGGCTTCAACGCACTCGTCAATGGGCACCAGGTGATCCGCCGGGGAGCCGGCCGGATCGTCCTCGCCGGGGTCACGGACCTCTCGAGCGGTGGTCTCCCGGGGCATACCTCCGATCCAGCGGCGGCGGTCGCGGGGGCGCCGGCGAGCGACGTCCGGGTGCTGCTGGCGCATCAGCCGAAGAGCGCATTCGCCGCACGCGCCGCGGGGTACGATCTGCAGCTGTCGGGGCACACGCATGGCGGTCAGTACTTCCCGTTCAACCTGCTGGTGCGGCTGTTCCAGCCGTTTGTCGCAGGACTCCACCGGCTCGAGGCTATGTGGCTGTACGTGAGCCGGGGCACGGGGTACTGGGGGCCGCCGCTGCGCCTGGGCGCGCCCGCCGAGATCACCTTGATTCAGCTCGTCCGCGCGTGAGGCGTCGGCCCCCCCACCCGAATGGGTGGCACCCTCCACACTCCGGTCTTGACGGTCGCGGGACCCACGCATATCCTCCGGGTCCTGTCGCACCGTAGCCGTACTGTTCTGATTTGGAGTGCCATCGACTCGTGATGCCGCTTGCGCTGGTCCTGCTGCTGGTCTTGGTCCTGCTGAGCATTAGCTCAGGACAGGGTCTGCGGCGCGCGCCAAACAAGCACATGAGCAGCTAGCGATACAAGCAGGACGCAGTGAGCGCCGCGGACCCAAGAAGGTCCGCGGCTTTTTTTTTACCATCCACGCGAGACGGGGAGCACGGGAGCCACTCATGGGGAGAGACGTCATCATCTTCGACACCACGCTGCGCGACGGCGAGCAGGCGCCGGGCAACTCGATGACGGCCGAGGAGAAGCTGCGCCTCGCACGCCAGCTGGACACGCTCGGGGTGGATGTGATCGAAGCGGGGTTCCCGAGTGCCTCGGAGGGCGACCGGCGTGGCGTTCGGGCGATCGCCGAGGCGCTGCGCCGTCCCGTGATCGCCGCGCTCGCCCGCTGTCACGACGGGGACATCGACGTCGCCGGCGAGGCCGTGCGACCGGCGGCGCGGCCACGGGTGCACGTCTTCATCGCTACATCCGACCTGCACCTCCAGTGCAAGCTGCGGCTCAGTCGCGACCAGTGCCTCGAGCGGGCGCGCGAGGCGGTGCGGCGCGCGCGCCGTTATACGGACGACGTCGAATTCTCCGCTGAAGACGCGACCCGCACGGATCTCGAGTTTCTGTGCCGAGTGGTGGAGGCGGCCATCGCCGCGGGTGCGACCACGATCAATCTCCCGGACACGGTCGGGTACGCGTTGCCCGTCGAGTACGCCGCGATGTTCCGCGCCGTGCGGGAGCGCGTGCCGGGCGCCGACCGCGTCGTGTTCAGCGCGCATTGCCACGACGACCTCGGCCTGGCCGTGGCGAACTCGCTCGCCGCGATCGAAGCCGGAGCCGGTCAGGTCGAGTGCACCGTCAACGGCATCGGTGAACGTGCCGGCAACGCCGCGCTGGAAGAAATCGTCGTGGCGGGGCGGGTGCGGCCGCAAGCGGTCGCGTTCCACTGCGGTGTGAACCCCCAGGAGCTGTTCCGGACGAGCCAGCTGCTGTCACACGTGATCGGGGTCTTTCCGCAGCCCAACAAGGCGGTGGTCGGCCGCAACGCGTTCGCCCACGAAGCCGGGATCCATCAGCACGGTGTGCTGCAGAACGGCCTCACGTACGAGATCATCCGTCCGGAAGAGGTGGGGGTCGCGCGCTCGAGCCTGGTCCTGGGCAAGCATTCGGGTCGGCACGCGCTGGAACGACGTTATCGCGAGCTCGGCTACGAGGTGGACGACGCCACGCTGCGGAAGCTGTACGACGAGTTCACGACGCTGGCCGACAAGAAGCGCGAGATCCTGGACGAGGACTTGCTCGCGCTGTTGCACGGTCGGTTCCACGACGCGCCGGAGGCCTACCGGCTCACGCATCTTCAGGTGACCTGCGGCACCGTGTCCGCGACGGCCGAGGTGCGGCTGGCGGGTCCGTGGAATGGAACGGAGCGGGGCGCGACGGCGGCCGGGAACGGGCCGATCGCCGCGACATTCGCGGCGATCGCGAAGGTCGTCGAGCGCCAGGTGGAAGTCTTGAACCTCACCGTCCAATCGGTCACGCCGGGGCGCGACAGCCTGGGGCAGGTGCTGGTGCAGGCGCGGATCGACGGGAAATCGCTGAGCGGACACGGGGCGTCGACCGACATCGTCGAAGCGAGCGCCCGCGCCCTGGTGCATGCCTTGAACAAACTGAGCCACGCCGACCAGCTGGAGGACCAGTCGCTCAATGCCAGCTACTTCTGGGGAGTGTGAGCCCATGAGTGAGATGCTCTCGGGGGCGGAGATCCTGTGCCGCGCGCTGGTCGACGCCGGGGTCGAGGTGATTTTTGGCTATCCCGGCGGTGCCATCATGCCGTTCTATCACGCGTTGCCGGACCACCCGCAGCTGCGGCACATCCTGGTGCGGCACGAGCAGGCCGCCGCCCACGCGGCCGACGGCTACGCCCGGGCGAGCGGGCGCGTGGGGGTGTGCGTCGCCACGTCGGGACCGGGAGCGACGAATCTCGTGACCGGGCTCGCCGCAGCGCACATGGACAACTCCCCGGTCGTGGCAATCACCGGTCAGGTATCGCGCCCCATGATCGGGCGCGACGCATTCCAGGAAACCGACATCATCGGCATCACCCTGCCCATCACGAAGCAGAACTATCAGGTCCAGGACGTGACCGAGCTGGCGGACGTGGTCGCCGAAGCAATGGCCATCGCAGTGGAAGGACGGCCCGGGCCGGTGTTGATCGACGTCCCCAAGGACGTGCAGAATCAGAAGACCGCATACAAGGTGTCGGGTGCCGGGGGTCAGAGGTCGGGGAAGACCCGACACCCGACACCTGACACCCGGCACCCGAGCCCAGGGTCGCTGGAGGACGGAGTCCGCGCGGCCGCGCGACTGATCAAGGGCGCCGAGCGGCCGCTCATAATGGTGGGGCACGGCGTGATCCTCGCCGAAGCGTACGCCGAGGTGCGGGCCCTGGCGGAAAAGACCGGGATCCCGGTCATCACCACCCTGCTCGGCATCAGTGGGTTCCCGGACGGTCACCCCTTACACCTCGGCATGCCGGGCATGCACGGCGAGGTGCACGTGAACCGTGCGATTCAGAACGCCGACGTCATCATCGGCATCGGTTTGCGGTTCGACGACCGCGTCACAGGCAACACGGCGAGCTTCGCCCCGCAGGCCCGCATCATTCATATCGACCTCGACCGGGCGGAGATCGGGAAGAACGTCCCGGTTGCGGTCGGCATCGTGGGAGACGCGCGCGACGTCACGCGCCGCCTGGTGGCGGCCGTGGAGCCGCGCCGCTGCGAGCGTTGGGTCGAGCACATCCGCGGTTTCGTGCGCACGCGAGCCGAGGCGTATCGCGGCGACCTGTCGCCCGAAGCGATCCTCGCGTCCATTTACGAGGCGAGCCACGGTGACTCGACCATCGTGACGGACGTGGGGCAGCACCAGATGTGGGTCGCGAAGCTGTATCCCTACCAGCGTCCCAACACGCACATCACGTCGGGCGGGCTCGGCGCCATGGGGTTCGCGGTGCCGGCGGCGATGGGCGTTCACCTGGCGCGCCCCAATGGCACCGTGTGGGCGATCTCGGGCGACGGCGGCTTCCAGATGAACATGGCCGAGATGGCGACCATGGTGCAGGAAGGGCTCCCGGTGAAGATGGCGGTGTTCAACAACGGCTATCTCGGAATGGTGCGGCAGTGGCAGCAGTTCTTCCATGAGAAGCGTTACTCGTGCACGCCAATCTGGAGCCCGGACTACGTGAAGCTGGCCGAGGCGTACAGCATTCCCGGCTACCGGGTGAAGGATGCGAGCGAGCTCGCCGACGTGGTCGGCCGGGCGAACGCTCAGCCCGGGCCGGCGCTCGTGGAGTTCATGATCGAGCAGGAAGCCAACGTGTTCCCGATGATCCCGCCCGGCGGCTCGCTCTCGGAGCCCATCGAGGCGGCACCGGCGGGCGCGGCCAGCGAGTGAGCGGCGTGCCCTCCCCTTCCGCTCACACGGTCGCCGTGCTGCTCGACGACGCGCTGGTGACGTTGAACCGTGCGTTTGGCGTGCTGCGCCGCCGCAATGTCCCGATCGAAGGGCTTGCACTGCACCCCAGCGGCACGGCCGGCGTGTCACGTCTGACGTTCGTGCTGAAGGCCGACGCGGTAACGACCGATCGCGTGGCGCAACAGTTTCACAAGATGATCGGTGTGCGCTCGGTAATGGTGCTCGCGAACGACGATTTCACTACGGAGGCGAAACGATGAGCTCGACGGAAACGCGCATTTTCTACGATAGCGACGCCGATCCGGCCCGGCTGCAGAACCGCACCGTCGCCGTGATGGGTTACGGTAGCCAGGGTCACGCGCATGCGCTCAACTTGCGGGATTCGGGCGTCGGCGCGCGGGTGATCGTGGGGCTGCGTCCAGGTGGCGCGTCGTGGGAGCGCGCGCGGGCGGAGGACCTGGACGTGCGCCCCGTGGCCGAGGCGGCGCACGCGGCCGACATCATCATGATGCTCGTCCCCGACCAGGAAGCGCGGGCGGTGTACGAGACCGGGGTCGCTCCGGGGCTCGGGCGCGGGAAGACGTTGCTCTTCGCCCACGGGTTCAACGTACACTTCCGCGAAATCGCCCCCCCCGCCGGCGTCGATGTCGCGATGATCGCCCCGAAGTCCCCCGGACACCTGGTACGCAGCGAGTTTCAGGCGGGCCGGGGCGTGCCGGCGCTGGTGGCGGTGCATCAGGACGCGAGCGGCAACGCGTTGGCCGACGCGCTCGCCTATGCCGCGGGAATCGGTTGCACCCGCGCGGGTGTATTCGAGACGACGTTCCGCGAGGAGACGGAGACGGACCTGTTCGGCGAGCAGACGGTCCTGTGCGGCGGCGTCACGGCCCTGATCCAAGCCGGTTTCGAGACCCTCACGGCCGCCGGGTACGCGCCGGAGATCGCCTACTTCGAGTGCATGCACGAGTTGAAGCTGATCGTGGACCTGATGTATCGCGGCGGGATGAAGTTCATGCGGTACTCGATCAGCGACACCGCGGAATACGGCGATTATACGCGGGGCCCGAAGGTCGTGACGCCGGAGGTGCGCGCCGCCATGGAGCGCATCCTGGCCGACATCCAGTCCGGCAGCTTTGCGCGCGAGTGGATCGCCGAGTCCCGGAGCGGGGGCCGGCGGTTCGAGGCGTTGCGCAAGGCCGGCGCGGCGCATCCGATCGAGCAGGTCGGGGCCAAGCTGCGGGCCATGATGCCCTGGACGGAAGAGGGGAAAGGGGCTAGGGGCTCGGGGCTAGGGGCTCGGAGCTCGACCAAAACCCCCGATCCCCGAACCCCGAGTCCCGAACCCCTGAGAGCATGACAGCACGCACGCTCTTCGATAAGGTCTGGGACGCGCACGTCGTCCATCAGTTCCCGGAAGGACCGGCGCTGCTGTACGTCGACCTGCATCTGGTGCACGAGGTGACATCGCCGCAGGCGTTCGAGGGCTTGCGACAGGCGGGGCGCAGCGTCCGCCGGCCGGCGCTGACGGTGGCGACGGTGGACCACAATGTTCCGACAGGGGACCGCGCCGCGCCGATCGCCGATCCTATCGCCGCGCGGCAGCTCGACGTGCTCGCCGTGAACGCGCGGGACTTCGGGCTGGAGCTGTTCGATCTCCGGTCGCCGCAGCAGGGGATCGTGCACGTGATCGGTCCCGAGCTTGGCCTCACCCAGCCGGGCATGGTGATCGTATGCGGCGACTCGCACACGGCCACGCACGGCGCCTTCGGCGCGCTGGCCCTGGGGATCGGCACGAGCGAGGTCGAGCACGTGCTCGCGACGCAGTGCCTCGTGTGGTCGAAGCCCGGGACCATGGAGGCCCGCGTCACGGGTGCGCTCGCTCCAGGGGTGACCGCCAAAGATGTCATCCTCGCTTTGATCGGGCGGATCGGGACGGCCGGCGCGACGGGACACGTGATCGAATACACAGGGGAAGCGATCCGCGCCCTCTCGATGGAGGAGCGGATGACGGTGTGCAACATGTCGATCGAAGCGGGCGCGCGGGCCGGCATGATCGCTCCGGATGAGAAGACGGTCGCGTATCTCGCCGGCCGGCCGCGGGCGCCGAGCGGGGCGGCGTGGGACGGCGCCGTCGCGAAGTGGCGGGAGCTCCGCACCGATCCCGGCGCGACGTACGACAAGCAGGTCGAGCTGGATGCGTCGGAGGTGGCGCCCCAGGTGACCTGGGGTACGAGCCCCGGCATGGTCACGCCCGTGACCGGTCGCGTCCCGAGCCCCGCCGACTTCCCGACCGACGCCGAGCGGCGTGCCGTGACGCGAGCGCTCGAGTACATGGGGCTCGCCCCCGGCACGCCGCTCGAGGGGCTCCCGATCGACCGGGTGTTTCTGGGGTCGTGCACCAACGCGCGCATCGAGGACCTGCGCGCCGCGGCCCGCACGGTCCGGGGGCGGCACGTCGCGACGGGCGTCCGCGCCATGGTGGTGCCGGGATCGCAGCAGGTGAAAGCGCAAGCGGAGCGTGAGGGCCTGGACCGGGTGTTCAGCGAGGCGGGGTTCGAGTGGCGCAACGCGGGATGCTCGATGTGCCTCGGCATGAATCCCGACGTGCTGCAGACCGGGGAGCGCTGCGCCTCGACGTCGAACCGCAACTTCGAAGGGCGCCAGGGACGCGGCGGTCGCACCCACCTGATGAGTCCGCCCATGGCGGCGGCGGCCGCCGTAGCGGGCCGGATCGTGGACGTCCGGAGATGGGGGAAGGAGCCCGCCGCGCCATGATGGAGCCCTTCGTGCGTCACACCGGCCGGCTGGCGGCCCTGCCGCGCGCCAACGTGGATACCGACCAGATCGTTCCGAAGCAATTTCTGAAACGGGTGGAGCGCACCGGGTTCGGGCCTGCGCTGTTCCACGACTGGCGATTCCGGCCCGACGGCGCCGCGAATCCGGACTTCGAGCTCAACCACCCCGCCGCCCGGGACGCAAGCCTTCTCCTCGTCGGAGAGAACTTCGGCTGCGGCTCGTCGCGCGAGCACGCGGTGTGGGCGCTGCGGGAGTACGGCTTCCGCGCGATCCTCGCGCCGTCGTTCGCCGACATCTTCTTCGCGAACTGCTGTCAGAACGGGCTCGTCCCCGTGCGCCTCTTGTCGCAGGAGATCGCCGAGCTGTTCCGGCGGCATCAGGCGGCAGGCGGCGAGTACCGGCTCACGGTCGACCTCGAGGAGCAGCGCGTGGACGACGGCCTCGGGTTCCGCACAGCGTTCTCCATGGAGCCCTACCGCCGGGAGATGCTGCTCCAAGGCCTCGACGAGATCGGCCGGACCCTGCGCTTCGAGGACCGGATTGGCGCGTACGAGAAAAGCCGGGAGGCGGGAAACGGGAGGCGGGAGGGACCGTGAAGACGTACTCGATTGCGGTGCTGCCGGGCGACGGGATTGGGCCCGAGGTGATTGCGGAGGCGAAGCGAGCACTCGAGACCGCCGGCGACCGCTTCGGAATCGAGTTCACGCTGCAGCGCTTTCCCATCGGCGCGGCGGGCGTGGCGGCAGCGGGGGATCCCTTCCCGGAAACGACCCGCGCTGCGGTCGCGCGAGCCGACGCGGTCTTGCTCGGTGCGGTGGGCGACCCCTCGCTCGACCAGGCGCCCCGCCACCTCCGCCCCGAGTCCGGCCTGCTCGCGTTGCGCGCACAGCTCGGCGTGTATGCCAACCTCCGCCCCGTCGCGGTGTTCCCGGCCCTGGTGGACCGGTCGCCCCTCAAGGCTGATCGCCTCGAGGGCGTGGACGTGCTGATCGTGCGGGAGCTCACGGGCGGCCTGTACTACGGCGAGCCGCGCGGACGGGATGCAGGGGGAGCCGCGGCCGTCAACACGCTGCGGTACACTGCCGCCGAGATCAAGCGCGTGGCGCGCGTGGCCTTCGAAGCGGCACGGCGGCGGCGGGGGCACGTCACCTCGGTCGACAAGGCGAACGTGCTCGAAGTGTCCCAGCTGTGGCGGGAGACGGTGACGCGCGTCGGCCAAGACTACCCCGATGTGCAGCTCGACCATCTATACGTCGACACCGCCGCCATGCGTCTGGTCGCCGACCCCAGGGCGTTCGATGTCCTTCTCACCGAGAACATGTTCGGGGACATCCTCAGCGACGAGGCAGCGGTGCTCGTCGGCTCGCTGGGCCTGTTGCCCTCGGCCTCGCTGGGCGAGGGTCCGGGCTTGTTCGAGCCGATTCACGGATCTGCCCCGGACATCGCCGGCCGCGATGTGGCCAACCCGATCGGGGCGATTGCGACGGTCGCCCTGCTGCTGCGCCATGGGCTCGGCCTGGCGGAGCCCGCCGGGGCGGTGGAGCGCGCGATCTCGCTGGCGTTGGAGCAGGGGGCGCGGACGCGGGACATCGCCGAGCCGGGGGCATCGGCGCTCGGCACGCGGGAAATGGGAGAACGGATCGCCGGGCTGATCGATGTTTCCCACACTGGAAGTGTGGGCCCGGCGAAGCGCAATGCTAAAGCACATCACGCGTGAGCGTGGTGTCGTGCTGGCCCATCCCTTATTAGGCCCTACGCGTCCGTCACTGCCCCCATACTCGCACTCGACACGAGTCTCGCGTACTTGGCGAGCACCCCGGACGTGTAGCGCGGCGCGGGTGGTTTCCACCGCGCTCGCCGCTTGGCCAAGTCGTCGTCGCTGACGTCGAGCTGGAGCACGCGCCGCTCCGCGTCGATCGTGATCGGGTCCCCGTCCGCGACGAGCGCGATGGTCCCCCCGACCGCTGCCTCGGGCGCGACGTGGCCCACCACCAAGCCGTACGTTCCGCCTGAGAAGCGCCCGTCCGTAATCAGGCCGACCGCATCGCCCAGGCCGGCGCCGATGAGAGCCGAGGTGGGCGAAAGCATCTCCCGCATGCCCGGGCCGCCTTTTGGTCCTTCATAGCGAATGACGAGGACGTCGCCGCGCCTCACGCGACCGCCGAGGATGGCATCGAGACAATCCTCCTCGCGGTCGAAGACGCGCGCGGGGCCGGTCATCCGCGGCGCTTTCACACCCGTGATCTTCGCCACGCCCCCTTCACTGGCGAGGTTGCCCCGCAAGATGGCGAGATGCCCGTGACGATAGAGCGGCCGGTCCCACGGGCGGATGACCTCCTGGTCCGTCCGTGGTGTCTCCGGAACGTCGCGTAACACCTCGGCAATGGTCTGCCCCGTGATCGACAAGGCATCTCCGTGCAGCGCGCCATGCGCGAGCAGGATTTTCATGACCTGGGGCACGCCGCCCGCCCGGTGCAAATCCACGGTAACGAACCGTCCGGACGGCTTCAGGTCGCACAGCACCGGAACGCGCGCGCGCATGGCTTCGAAGTCGTCCAAGGTGAGGGGCACCTCTGCCGCGTGGGCGATGGCGAGAAGGTGGAGCACGGCGTTGGTCGAGCCGCCGATGGCCATGGTTACAGCGATGGCGTTCTCGAACGCCTTGCGGGTCAGGATCTGGCGAGGGTGAAGCTCCCGCGCGATCGCATCCACGAGCACCGTGGCCGAGCGCGCGGCGCTCTCCGCCTTGTCGGCGTCTTCGGCGGCCATGGTGGATGAGTAGGGGAGGCTCATCCCCATGGCCTCGAAGATCGAGGACATCGTGTTCGCCGTGAACATCCCGCCGCACGAGCCGGCGCCCGGGCAGGCCCGGCGCTCCACCTCCAGCAGCTCCGCGGCATCGATGCGGCCGGCGGAGTATTCCCCCACCGCCTCGAACACGCTCACCACCGTGAGGTCGCGCCCCGCGTGGTGCCCCGGTTTGATCGTCCCGCCGTACACAAAGACAGCCGGGATGTCCATGCGGGCGATCGCGATCATGGCGCCCGGCATGTTCTTGTCGCACCCGCCGACCACGAGCACGCCGTCCATGCTCTGCGCATTGCACGCGGTCTCGATCGAATCGGCGATCACCTCGCGGGAGACGAGGGAGTACTTCATCCCTTCCGTGCCCATCGAAATGCCGTCGCTTACGGTGATCGTGCCGAACGTCTGGGGCATCACGCCCGCCGTCCGCAGGGCGGCCTCGGCCCGCTTGGCGAGGACGTCCAGTCCGAGGTTGCACGGGGTGATGGTCGAGTAGGCGTTGGCGACGCCGACGATGGGCTTGCCGAAATCCCGGTCGCCGAAGCCGACCGCCCGGAGCATGGCGCGGTTGGGGGAGCGCTCGACTCCGTCGGTGATCGTCCGGCTGCGAAGCTCTCGAGCCATGGCGGAAACTAACCCTTGGCGATGGGGATGTCGCTCCCGGGGTAGGCGCCCAGAATCCGCAGGTCGCGCGCGAGCACTTGCAGCTCCGCGAGCGCCTCGACGACGCCCGCGCCCGGATCGCCCACCACGTCCAGGTAGAACGCGTACTCCCAGGGCCTCCCCGCCAGCGGTCGCGATTCAATCTTGGTCAGGTCCAGCCCCCGCGCGGCGAACACGCCGAGCGCCCGGTGCAGCGACCCCGGGACGCTGGGCAACGTAAAGACGAGCGACGTCTTCCGGGCCTGCTCGGGCGGCGCGGGCTCGCGCGCTACCACGAGAAATCGCGTGTAGTTCTCGGCGTGGTCCTCGAGGCCTTGCTCGAGGACCGTGGCCCCATACAGCTCGGCTGCCAGGGAGGACGCGATAGCGGCGTCGGCCGCGGGCCGACCAGCCATCAGGTCGCGCACGCTGCCCGCCGTGTCGTACGCCGGCACCGGCACGATGTCAGGATGATCCGCGAAGAACCTGCGGCACTGGGCGAGCGCGACCGGGTGCGAGGCCACCCGGCGGATCGCGGCCCGCCCGGTGCCGGGGCGGGCGATGAGACAGTGACGCACGCGGACCTGGGTTTCCGCCACGACGTGGAGCGCGTGCGCGCCCAGGAGATCGTAGTTCTCGTGCACCGATCCGGCGAGCGAGTTCTCGATGGGGACCGCTCCCCGCGCCGCGTCCCCTTGCTCGACCGCTCGGAACAACTCCTCGAAGCTGGGGCACGGCACGAGTCGGATGGCAGGTCCGAGCGCCTGGAGCGCCGCCGCATGGCTGAACGAGCCCGCTTCGCCCTGAATCGCGACCGCCACCGATGTCATCTCTATCACTCCCGCGCTGCTCGGAAAAAACAGCGGCCCGTTCTCGCAAACGGGCCGCTCTGTGAACCGGAAGATCCGACGCTCAGCTAGTCGCGCGCAAGTCTCCAGTCGCGGCCCGGTTCAGGGGACGTGAAAAAGGCGGCGTCGCAAAATCGGCGGCAGCGCGGCGGCATGGGGGCACGTTAGTCTGGCGCCGGGTGGGCGTCAAGCCCGCCTGCGCCGTTCGTCGCGCGCACGCCGCATTTCACCGTGCCGCAATGGCGGTTCGTCGCAGCCTCGTTCCAGTCTTGACCATTCGACGGGATATCTTCGATTCGGCTCGCGGCGTTGGACGCTCGGCTGTCGCGCGCGATATACTTGCTGCGGGTTCCGGGAGAGAGGGAGCTTGGTCGATTCATGATCCCGTCGGGCCGTCGGGCACACTCGTCGTATCCCCGCTGGTGGGTGATTCTCGCGATCTGGACCGCTTGGGGATTGTTGCTGTCCACGCAGGTAGCGGTGTACGTGCGTCTGGGCGGCAAGCCCATGCCGTTCCTGACGGCATTGCGACTCAACATGCCGGGCGCGCTCGTGTGGGCCATCTTCACTCCTGCGGCGATCTGGCTCGGTCGCCGCTATCCTCCGTTCGAGGGCCCCCATTGGCCGCGCGGCGTCGCCGTCAGCCTCGTGGCGAGCGCTGCCGCCGTTTTCCTGGAAGTCCTGCTGGTGATCGTGAACCAGCGGTGGATCCGGGGCCCGATGCCGAGCGACGATCCACTGCTCGTGGCCGAGCTGCGCAACTTCGTGTGGTGGTTTCCGCTGGATGGCTGGCTCTACTGGGCGATCGTCGCCAGCGACTACGGCGTCGCCCATTACCGGCGACTGCGGGAACGGGAGCTGCGCGCCTCTCAGCTCGAAGCCCAGCTCTCGGAGGCGCGGCTGCAGGCGCTCAAGATGCAGCTCCAGCCGCACTTCCTGTTCAACGCGCTGCATACCATCGGCCAGCTCATTCGCACCGGTCAAGATGCCCTCGCCGTCCGAGTACTGGCAGGGCTCGGCGATCTGCTACGGCGGGTGCTCGATGGTGCGAGTACGCAGGAGGTGCCGTTGAAGCAGGAGCTGGAGTTCCTGCGGAGCTACCTCGACATCGAGCAGATCCGGTTCGGCGAGCGTCTCAAGGCGGTGGTGGACGCGGACGCCGAGACGCTCGACGCCCAGGTGCCCTATCTGATCCTCCAGCCGCTGGTCGAAAACGCTATTCGTCACGGGATCGCGCCGCGCAGCACGGTGGGTCGGCTCCTGATCAGCGCCCGGCGGATCAACGGCAGCCTGCACCTCACCGTCCGGGACGATGGGGCGGGGCTCGCTTCCGTCCTCGAGAGCCCGGAAAACCGCGGCGTCGGCCTCACCAACACCAGCGCGCGTTTGCGGCAGCTGTACGGTGATGAGGCGTCGTTCGAAGTGGTGAACGCGGGAGATGGCGGAGCGATTGCGCACATCGTCGTGCCGTTCCGCCTGGCGGCTGCCGATTGGCAGGGGGCTTCATGAGCGTTGATGGGATGCGAGCGATTCGCACCTTGATCGTGGACGACGAGCTCGCCGCGCGTGAGGGAATACGGCACCTGCTCGCAGCCGACCCGGAGATCGTGGTCGCCGGCGAGTGCGCGAACGGTCGGGACGCGGCCGCGGCGATCCGAGACGTCGCGCCCGACTTGGTGTTCCTGGACGTGCAGATGCCCGAGCTGGACGGGTTCGAGGTGCTGCGCGAGGTGGGCGTGGAGCGAGCGCCCGCCGTCGTGTTCGTGACGGCGTTCGACCACTACGCGCTGCGCGCCTTCGATGTGCACGCCATCGACTATCTCCTCAAGCCGTTCACCGACGAGCGCTTCAGACAGTCGCTGGAGCGCGCGAAGCTGCAGGTGCGCCACGGCCGTCTGGGGGAGCTGTCCCAAAAGCTGGCGGCCCTGCTCGGCCACGGGGAGCCGTCGCGGGCCGCTCGCCCGCGGTATCTCGATCGACTGCTCGTCAAGTCGGGCGGGAAGGTGACGCTCTTGCCCGTAGGCGAAATCGAATGGATCGACGCGGAGGGGGACTACGTGCGCATCCACGTCGGTAAGGCCTGGCACCTGCTGCGCGAGACGATGAAGAACCTCGATGGTCAGCTCGACCCGAGCCGCTTCGTCCGGATCCACCGGTCGACCATCGTGAACCTCGAGAAGGTGAAGGAGCTCCAGCCGTTCTTCCGCGGGGAGTACGTGGTGGTCCTGCACAACGGCGCCACGCTCAAGCTGTCGCGCGGCTACCGCGAGAACCTCGAAGCCCGGCTCGGTCGCGCCTTCTGAGACTGGTGGCCTGTCGCGCTGCGCCCGCCGCTTGGCGCGCGCCAGCCTCCGCTCGTCGTGTCGGGGTTGGTCCATGCTCCGTTCCCGGCTAGCGTGGTAGCGCGCTCTCCGACGGGGGCGTGACATCAAGGTCGCGCGTCGAGTGGGACGGCCACTCCTCCCGACCTGCCAAGCCCGGTGCAGTCGCACCGGGTTTTGGTTTTGTGGTCGCGGGTCGTCGCGCGCCGAACCGCGGTCGTCGCGCCCCCGTCGCGGCTCGTCGCATTCTCGTAGCGCCTCCTGGAACCGCCCCGTAGCGTGGCGGACACTCGCAGTCCGCCCGTTCCCCGCCGTCCAGGAGGATCCATCATGCGCCTCATCGTCCGAAGCGTGTTCGCGGCGGCCGCACTCGGCATGCTCGTCGTAGCCAGGGCTCCGGCCCAGGGGCCCGTGACCATCACGGGGAAGGTGTCGAGCGACGGCGGCCTGCCGCTGGGGCAGGTCGAAATCGCGATTCCGGTCATGGGGCTCGGCGCGCTGAGCAAGGACGAGGGGAGTTACACCATCGTCGTGCCCGGTGCGCGCGTGTCGGGCCAAACCGTCACCCTCGTGGCGCGGCGGCTGGGCTACAAATCGCAAAGCGCCCAAGTCACGCTCACCGCCGGCGGCGTCACGCACGACTTCGTGCTGGCCGCCAATCCGCTGCAACTCGGCGAAGTGGTGGTGACGGGAGCCGGCACTACGAGCTCCACCGAGAAGCTCGGCAACGTGCGCAACAGCGTGGGTGCGGACTTGATCGCGAAAGCGGGCGAGGCCAACATGGTCCAGGCGCTCGCCGGCAAGGCGCCCAACGTGACCGTGATCCAGCAGTCGGGCGATCCGGGTGCGGGATCCTTCATCAACATCCGGGGCACGAGCTCGATCCTCGGCTCGAACCAGCCGCTGTTCGTCGTGGACGGCGTGCCGATGGACAACTCCACGTTCTCGACCTCCAACTTCCTCGGACCGGAGGACGCGGGCGGGACCCTGGTGCAGGTCGGCCAGACCGAAGGGACCGTCGCCACGAACCGCGCGGCCGACCTGAACCCGAACGACATCGAGTCGGTGGAGATCCTGAAAGGGCCGGCCGCGAGCGCGATCTACGGCGCCCGGGCCGCGGCGGGCGTGGTGCTCATCACCACCAAGTCCGGTCGCTCGGGGCCGACGCGCTTCACGTTCCGGTCGTCGACCTCGTTCAACGACATCAATCATACTTACCCGCTGCAAATGCTCTACGGGCAGGGCACCCGGGGTATCCACGCCGACACGAGCCTGGGTGGCGACTGCGACGGCGGCGCGGGCATCTGCTCCCGCTCATGGGGTCCGGCGATCCCGTCGGGAAACGCCTTCGGGGCCCCGTTCGACCACGCCAACGAGCTGTACCGGGTCGGACACACGTTCGACAACGGCTTCACGGTCGCCGGGGGCAACGACCGCACCACGTTCTACCTCTCGGGGGACAACAGCTACGACCAGGGTGTGATCGTCGGGCCGAACGACCATTTCTCCCGCACCGCGGCGCGGCTCAAGGCGTCGCACCGGGTGGCGGACAACCTCCGGCTCGGCGGCGACCTGTCCTTCGCCGACACGCGCGCCAAGTATCTCCAGCGGGGTAACAACACCAACGGCGTCCAACTGGGCTTCCTGCGCACGCCCCCCGATTTCAACAACCAGCCCTATGTCGTGACCACGCCGAACGGCAGTCAGCAGCAACGCTCGTTCTTCGGGGTCCGGCACCCGACCGACGCCAGCCTGGGTGACGACCGGATATTCGACAACCCATTCTGGTCGATTTTCGATTCGCAGAACTCGTCCGACGTGGGACGCGTGTACGGCAACCTGAATGCCGAATACCTCGCGACGTCGTGGCTCAAGGTCAACTACACGCTGGGCGCGGACTACGCGGCCGACGAGCGGCTCGAAGGATGCGCCATCACCTCGGCCTCCCCGTGCGTCGAGGGGCGGGTGATCGAGGGCAAGATCATCAACTACGCGATCGACCATAACCTCACCGCCACGGCGACCTACACGATCAGTGCCGACTTTGGCGGCACGCTCACCCTCGGGCAGAACTTGAACACGCGGAACCAGCGCACGCTCGGGAACGTGGGCCGGGGTCTCGTTGCGCCGCAGCCGTTCAAGGCGTCGAACACCGTGGCGCGCGATCCCGTCCTCGACCAGGAACAGGTGATCCACGACGCGTCGTGGTTCGGCCAAGGGACGCTGGACATCAAGAATCAGCTGTACCTGACGGCGGCCTTGCGGAACGACGGCTCCTCCACGTTCGGCCGGTCGAACCTGCGCAGCTGGTTCCCCAAGGGCAGTGCCGCGTGGGAGTTCACCAAGGTGACCGGTGCGCAGTCGTGGCTGTCATACGGGAAGGCGCGCGTCGCGTACGGCCAGGCGGGACAGGAGCCGTTGCCCTACTTCACCTCGCAGACGCTCTCCGAGGCGCTGCTCATCACCGGAATTTCGCAAGGCACCGCGAACACGCCGACACAGAACGGGCTCGGCGGCATGGTGACGCGCTCCGAGCTGCGAGCGGCGACTGCGCTCAAGCCCGAGCGGTCCAAGGAATTCGAAGCGGGCGTAGACCTGGGCTTTTTCAAGGACCGGGCCGACGTGAGCATCACGTGGTACGACAAGAAGTCCACCGACGTGATCCTGCCGGAGCCGCTTCCCGTCTCGACCGGCTACTTCGCCCAGGGCTCGAATGCGGCCTCGATCCGGAATCGCGGCTGGGAGGTGTCCCTCAACCTCCGTCCCGTGCAGCGGGCCGATTTCGGCTGGGACGTCGGGTTGCAGTGGGCCCGCAACCGCAACAAGGTGCTGGCGCTTGGCGCGGGTGAGCAGTTCATCGTGATCGGCGACTTCAATAACCAGGTAGCGATGGTGGGCCAGCCGATCGGCGTCTACCTCGGCAGCGGCTTCCTGCGGTGCGGCATTTCCAACGGGATCACGAACATCGTCGACATCGCGGGTGGGGGAACCGACAGCCTGGGCGCCGTATGCCAAGGCCACCCCAGGGGCGCCCTGTACATCGACCCGAATGGCTTCCCGCTGCAGGACGCGGATCCGCGCATCGTGCAAGACCCGAACTACGACTGGACCGGCAGCGTCCGCTCGGCGTTCCGTTACAAGAAGTTTCAGGTCTCCGGCCTGCTCGACATCCGTCACGGCGGGCAGATCTGGAACGGCACCAAGGGCGCGCTGTGGAGCTACGGCACGCACAAAGACACGGAGCAACGCGCCGTCTGTACGGCCCGGACCGAAACCGGATGCACGGGAAACACCAAGATCTTCGGCCAGGGTGGCTGGTATGACGGCCCGGTGGTGGGCCCCGGCGCCGGGGTGCCGGCCCCAATCGGCGAGTACTGGTATCGCGATGTCGTGGGGTGCCCGTTCGTCGGTATCGACGAGCCGTGCATCGAGGATGCGGGCTTCGCGAAGCTGCGCGAGCTGTCGGTCACGTATACGCTCGACGCGCCCTGGGTGCAGCGCTCCCTCGGATTCTCGAGCATCGACCTGCGGGTATCCGGCCGCAACCTGCACACCTGGACCAACTACACGGGCTACGACCCCGAGACGAACCTCGGCGGCGCGATCTCGGCGGGGCTCGGCGCCGGAGGCGTGGACTACTTCAACAATCCGCAGACGCGCTCATTCACGTTCTCGATCACCTTGAACCATTAACCCCGAGGAGACCGACATATGCGTCGCAACACGACTGTCGCGCTCGTGTCACTGGGGCTGCTCCTCGGGACGACGGGCTGTGATGCGTTCCTGACCGGGACCAAGCTCTCCGAGAATCCGAACCTGCCGACGGCGGGGGCCATCCAGCCGCTGTTTGTCGGCGTGCAGGCTGGGCAGTTCACGTTCCAGGAGGCCACGGCGTCGATGATGACGTGCATGTGGGTCCAGGCCTGCGGGGCGACCAACGGCCGGTTCGTGGAGCAGGGGGGTCATTACGTGTTCGGCGAGACGTCGAACATTGCGGCGAACTTCGGAGACTGGCTCCAGATATACGGCGGCGGGGGGCTGGTGGACATTCGGCGCGTGAAGGCGCTGGCCCGCGCGGCCGGCGATTCGACGTGGCTCGGCATCGCGAAGGTGTGGGAGGCGTTGACGATCGGGACCGCCTCGGACCTGTGGGGCGACATTCCCTATTCCCAGGTCGATACCAACACGACGAATCCCCCGCTCGACGATCGGTTCGCGATCTTGAGCGCGCTGCAGACGTTGCTGGACGACGCCATCGCCGAGCTGACGGGCGGCACAGGCGCCGGGCCGGGCATCCGGGACCTCATCTTCAATCCGCTCGGCGATCAGACGGCGGCGGCCCAGCGGGCGAAGTGGATCCGCGCGGCGTGGACCCTCAAGGCCCGCAATTACATGCACACGGCCGAGTCGTTGGGCGTACCCGCCTACACCGCCGCAATCGCCGCGGCGACGAACGGCATCACCGATCCGAGTGGGAATGGCGACTTCCGATCATTCCACACCAAGGTCACCGCCGAGCGCAACATGTGGAACCAGTTCCAGACCACGTCCGGGTTCGGTGGCGACCTCGAGGCGGGCCGGTCCCTGGTGGACTATATGAACGCCCGCGGCGATCCGCGCCGCGCCGCTTACTTCTGCCTGAACGCGCTGGGCGGTTACGGGGGTGACGACTTCAACGTCGTCGTCAACCCGAATTCGGTGTCGAACTTCGCGTGCCTGCCCTCGCGCTTCGCGCCGGACGCGCGGATCCCATACGTGAGCTACGCCGAGAACGAGTTGATTCTCGCGGAAGCGTACGCTGCCACGGGCGACACCGCGAGCGCGAGATCGCATTTGAACGCCGAGCTCGCCACAGTGCCTCTGCCGGCGGTGGCCAGCGGATTGAGCGCGCCGGCGCTGCGCGACACGATCATGATGGAGAAGTACGTGGCCCTGTTCCAGAACATCGAAACGATCAACGACTACCGGCGGACCTGCATTCCCGCCATCACGCCGGCCGGTAACGCGCAGGGATTCACCCACGTGCCGGGCCGGCTGTTCTACCCGCAGGCGGAGCGGAACACCAACACCAACATCCCGGATCCGAGCACCCAGCTCGCGACTCACGGGTTCCGCAATAAAGGGGACGTGCACGCCTGCCAGGGCAGCGATGCATTGCCATGAGCCCGATGCGTGCCGCGATTGGGTTCACCTTGTGCCTCACAGCGGGTTGTTACAACTACCACCCGCTCGCTACAACCAGCCCCGCGCCGGGGAGCTACGTTGCGGCGTCGCTCACGGACCAGGGCTCCACGGATCTCGCACGCTACCTGGGACCGAACGTGTTCGTCGTGCGAGGGCGGTAAGTCGGCGACGGCGAAGCGGGGATTCTGGTGTCCGTGTCCGCGGTGGAGCTCAAACGAGGCGACGACGTCTCGTGGGCGGGAGAGACGATCACGCTCCCGCCCGATGCGGTCGCCTCGCTCGAAGTGCGACACCTCGCCAAGGGACGGACGCTGCTGCTGGCGAGCGCGGGAGCGGGTAGTTTGGTCTTCACGACGCTGACGGTGTCGCTGCTCGCCAACAGCACCGCAATTCAGACCGGAAGTGGTCACGTGGTAAAGAAGTAGCAGTAGCGGCGATTCACGACCCCGTCGCGATTCTCGAAATCCTCCCGTGTGACGCAGCTGTTCATGGTGGCTTGCATCGAGTGCGATCGAGCCACAGCTTCCGGCATGTCGCCTCGCAGTCACAGCTCCTTCCGCGAGGGTGCCATTCTTGGCGCGGTTGTGGGCACCGGCATTTGGGTATGGATCGCGCTGGTGGACGCCATCGTGGGACAGCCGTTCCGCACATTTGCCGTGCTCGGGGGCGTGGCGCGCTTCACCACGCTGCACTACGCTTTGTGCCTGGTGTACGGGGTGGTCGCGGTCAGCGTCGTCCATGCCGCGAGGCGCGAGGCAAGCCTGATCGTCGGAGCGGCCTTCGCGTTCTTTCTGCTCGAGCTCGGGTTCGTGATCCTCTCGGCGATCCTCTCGCAGGTCGGCCTCGGCGGGCTCGCGTGGGCTCGGATCCTGGGCGGGAACGTCGTCGGGCTCGCCCTCACACTCCTGATTCTCTGGCGCAGGCATCCCCTCGCCCAGGAGCTCCGGGATGGGACGGCCGAGGGGGAGGAGTGAGGATCCTTGCCCTCGTGCACCGACTTCGACTCTGGCTCGCCGCCACTGCGCTCGCCATTTCCGGGTGCGGCGGTCCGTTCCCTCAGTCGACGCTCCAGCCCCGCTCCGACTTCGCGCGAGCCACCGACGTCCTCTTCACCGACATCTTCTGGTGGGCGACCGGCGTGTTTCTCGTCGTCGAGACCCTGCTCGTCGTCGCGCTGATCCGCTTCCGCCACCGTGAGGGGCGTGCCGCGCCCAAGCCGACCCACGGCCACACGCTGATGGAGATCGCCTGGACCCTCGCCCCGGCGGCGATCCTGGTCTTCGTGGCCGTGCCGACGGTGCGTACGATCTTTGCGACCGCCGGGGAGGCGCCCGCCGACGCCCTCAAAGTGGACGTGATCGGCCATCAGTGGTGGTGGGAGTTCCGTTACCCGGAGCTTGCACTCGTCACCGCGAACGAGCTGCACGTCCCGCTCGGCAGGGCGGTGCAGCTGTCAATCACCTCGGCCGACGTGATTCACGCGTTTTGGGCGCCGTCGCTGGGCGGCAAGCGGGACGCCATCCCGGGCCACGTGAACCGGATCGCCTTTCGTGCCACCGACCTGGGTGACTACTCGGGTCAGTGCGCCGAGTTCTGCGGCGCCTCCCACGCCAACATGCGCCTCCGCGTCGTCGTCGACTCGGATTCCGGATTCGGGCGCTGGGCGACGGGGCAGCTCGCGGGGCCGGCCGCGCCGACTCCGGGGACGCCCGCTGAGCAGGGCAAGGCCGTCTATGCGCGCAGCGCCTGTATCGGTTGCCATACGATCCAAGGCGTTTCCCCGGGTGTCATCGGGCCGAACCTCACGCACGTCGGCAGCCGGACGACGCTCGCCAGCGGGCTCTTCCCGAATGACTCGGCGCACCTGGCCGGCTGGATCGCCGACGCCCCCGCACTGAAGCCCGGCTCCCTGATGATGCGCATGAAGCCGCCGCTCTCGGATGCCGACATTGCGGCGCTCGTAGCCTATCTCGAGAGCCTGAAATGAGCGACGCAGGGGGTCTCAAGAGCTGGCTCACTACGACCGATCACAAACGGATCGGCTTGCTGTACTTCTGGACGGCCCTCGGCTTCTTCCTGGTCGGCGGTATCGAGGCGCTGTTCATCCGCGTGCAGCTGGCGCAGCCCAACGGCCGGGTGGTGAGCGCCGAGACGTACAATCAGCTGTTCACCATGCACGGGACGACCATGATCTTCCTCGCGCTGATGCCGCTCGGCGCGAGCTTCTTCAATTACATGGTGCCACTCCAGATCGGTGCACGCGACGTGGCGTTCCCGCGGCTCAACGCCTTCAGCTACTGGGTGTTTCTGTTCGGCGGGCTGTTTCTCAATGCCAGCTGGTTCGTGGGACCCCTGTTCCATGCCGGGATGCTGAACGTCGCTCCCAACGGGGGCTGGTTCGGCTACGCCAACCTGACGGAGCGACAGTACTCCGCGGGACCGAACATCGACTTCTGGATGCTGGGCCTGCAGGTCCTCGGTATCTCGTCGCTCGCCGCCGGGTTCAACTTCATCGTCACCATCCTGAACATGCGGGCACCCGGGATGAGGATGATGCGGCTACCCGTGTTCACCTGGATGACGCTCGTCACCCAGTTCCTGATCGTTACGGCGTTTCCGGTCATCACGGTGGGGCTCGCGTTCCTGATGTTCGACCGCTTCTTCGGCACGCATTTCTACGTGCGCGAAGCCGGCGCGACGCCGATCCTGTGGCAGCACCTGTTCTGGCTGTTCGGCCACCCGGAGGTATACATCCTCATCCTTCCGGCCATGGGGGTGGTGTCGGACGTGTTGCCTACGTTCTCCCGAAAGCCGCTGTTCGGCTACACGGTGGTCGTCTACTCGGGCGTCTTGATCGGCCTCATGAGCTGGGGCGTGTGGAGCCACCACATGTTCGCGGTCGGCCTCGGGCCCATCGCCGATTCGGTGTTCGCCGGGACCACGATGCTCATCGCGATCCCCACCGGGGTGAAGATCTTCAACTGGCTCGGGACCCTGTGGGGCGGCGATATCCGCGGCACCACCGCGCTGCACTTCGCCGTGGGCTTCATCGCGATGTTCATCATCGGCGGGCTCTCGGGGGTTTCGCACGCCTCGCCGCCGGCGGATCTGCAGCAGACCGACACTTATTACGTGGTGGCCCACATCCACTACGTCTTCTTCGGGGGCACGATCCTGGGTCTGTTCGCCGGCATCTATTACTGGTGGCCGAAGATGACCGGTCGTTTATTGAACGAGTCTCTGGGCAAGTGGCACTTCTGGCTGCAGCTCGTCGGGATGAACCTCGCGTTCTTTCCGATGCATTTCATCGGACTCCTCGGCATGCCGCGCCGCGTCTACACCTACTCGCCCGAGCTCGGCGTGGGCGCACTCAATCTCGTGTCCACGATCGGCGCCTTCCTGATCGCCCTCGCGATCCTCATCTTTCTCGTCAACTTGTGGCACAGCCGCACGCACGGTCAACCAGCTCCGAACGATCCGTGGGGCGGGGCGACACTGGAGTGGAGCGTCTCCTCGCCCCCGCCGGTTTACAACTTCTCGGTGATCCCCACGGTCACGAGCCGCCTGCCGCGCTGGAGCACGGAGCGTCACGGGCCGATGCGGGATCCGCCCGCCATGCCGCCGGAGCCCATCCACGTGCCGGGCGGATCGTGGTGGCCCCTGGTCGCGGCGCTCGGCCTGCCGGTCATGGCGCTTGCGCTGCTCACCCACACCCTCTGGGTCGCCTTCGTAGGTGTCGCGCTCCTGATCGGGGGGATTTATCGCTGGGCGTTCGAGCCCCTTGAGGTCTGAGCGATGACGCACGCTGCTGCCGGGCACTACACCAGCATGGGGCTCGACAACCGCAAGATGGCCTTCTGGACCTTCATCGGCTCCGAGTGCCTGCTGTTCGGGTCGCTGATCTCGACGTACCTCGTGTACAAGGGAAGGAGCGTCGTCGGACCGTACCCGCCGGAGATCCTCAATATCCCCTTCACCTCGGTGAGCACCTTCGATCTGCTGATGTCGAGCCTCATGATGGTGCTGGCGCTGGCGGCGGTGCAGCGCGGCGACATGAAGTGGGGGAAGATCTGGCTGTTCTCGACGGCCTTGCTCGGGCTCGTGTTCCTGGGCGGCCAAGTGCTTGAGTTCACCGAGTTCGTGCACAAGGGACTCACGATTTCGACCAACCTGTTCGGCTGCACCTTCTTCGTGCTGACCGGGACGCACGGCGCGCACGTCGCGGTGGGGGTGCTGTGGCTCCTCACCTTGTGGGTACGTGCGCTGCAAGGCAAGCTCGGACCCGCCAACGCGATGACCGTCGAGATCACGGGACTGTACTGGCATTTCGTGGACGTCGTCTGGATCGTGATCTTCACGGTGGTCTACCTCATTCAGTAGACGCACAGACGCACACAGGAGAACAGACGCCCAGATGACCGAACGGAGCGGAGGGACGGCGATGCAGGAGGGAGGGTCCGTGGAGCGGCCGGCACACCCAACGGCGGACGTCTATCTGCGGGTCGGGGCCGTGCTCGTGATCCTCACGGTGCTCGAGGTGGGCGTGTTCTACGTGCCGGCGTTCCATCCGGTGCTCGTCCCGGTGCTGCTCGTGCTGTCGGCCGCGAAGTTCACGTTGGTCGTGATGTTCTACATGCACCTGAAGGCCGACAGCAAGTTCTTCACGTTCCTGTTCGGCGTTCCCCTGCTGCTCGCGGTCGGCGTGATGGTGACCCTGCTGTTCCTCTTTTTCGGCGCGCTCACGCTCAGGGGTGCCGCCGGCGCCGGATGACGATCCCCGCGCCCGCCCCGCCGCCCTGGCAGCAGTGGGACCTGCATCCGAGCGTGATCATCGGGCTCGCCCTGCTGGGCGGGCTCTATGTGTCTTGGGGGGGACTCGCAGCCCCGCGCCGCCGCGTGGCGTCGTTCGCCGCCGCGCTGGCCGTGCTGGGCCTCGCGCTCAACGGTCCGCTCCACAACCTGTCGGACTCCTATCTCTTCAGCGCCCATATGGCGCAGCACCTCGTGCTCACTCTGGTGTTTCCGCCGCTGCTGCTCTATGGAACGCCTGCGGCGGTGGTGCGGCCGCTCGTTCGGCGACGGTGGGTGTTCCGGTTCGCGCGCTGGGCCACACGTCCCCTCATCGCAGGCGTGCTCTTTTCGGTACCCATTACCCTGTGGCACTTCCCGCAATTCTACCAGGCGGCGCTCGAGCACCATCCGCTGCACATCGTGCAGCACCTGGTCTTCATCGCCACGGCAGTGATCATGTGGTGGCCGATTGTTTCGCCCGTGCCGGAGCTGCCCCGGGCGAGCTACCCGATGCAGCTCCTCTACCTCTTTGTCCTTGGGCTGCCGATGTCGCTCGCCGGCGCGATGATCACCCTCGCAGAGCAAGTGCTTTACCCCTTCTACTCGGCTGCGCCGCGCGTGTGGGGCCTCACGCCGCTGGCCGATCAGCAGCTCGGCGGTCTACTGATGTGGGTCGTGGGGACGATCTACCTGTGGATCACCGCGACGGTGGTGTGGTTCCGGTGGAGCGCCCGAGAAGAACGCGGTGACGTGGAACGGGCGGTGCCGCTGGAGGCATACGGGAATTCGGAATTCGGAATGCGGAATGGGGAATGGAAGGCACGGGCGTCGAAGAGGTCGGCCGGGTGACCGACGCAGATGCCTCAATTCCGCATTCCCAACTCCGCATTCCGCATTGCCCTACCTAGTGGCCGGGCTCCTGGTACAGGCCGATCAGGTTTCCCGCCGGATCCCGGAATCGCGCCGTGATCTCGGGTGCGTCCGCGCCGATCGGCTGGACCAGCGTGCCTCCCTGAGCGGTGATGACATCGACGGTCGCCGCCACGCTGTCGAACACCTTGGCGTAGAAGTCCGCCGAGCGCCGGACGTCGAGCGCGGGCATCTCGATGTAGCAGATCTTGCCGTTAATCGGCGTCGGAGGGGTCGGGGGCATCAGGACTCCTTGATGATCCGCAGCTTGGCGCCTGGAATCGCCCGGCGGTCCGACTCTCTCTCGTTCGCACGAGACCAGTCGTGGTCGCCGTAGATCAGCAGCGCCGGGCGGTCCACCTGCGCGTACTCCACCCGGGCTCGCTCCCAGCTACGCCAATGTCGCACGAGCGACATGAGCGCGCGATAGTGACCCCGTCGGTGCCGACCCGATTCGCCAGAAGGGAGTTTCTTCGTATACCGCGCCCGCCGTCGTAGTCGTACGGATTGATCGCCACCACGGCGCGGACACGGGGGTTGTGTCGGGCGGCAACCGCTAATCTATTGCGATCATTAGGCAATCGCAGCCCCGCGCGGTGTCAGCCGAGGGCGGGTGATCGGGATCACGACGCGTTCGCCCTGTGGGTACTATCAAGCAGTAAGCGTGCCGTGTTCAATTCGTCCCTGCGAGTGTCGCAAAAGGGACGGGCGTTGCTGCATGCTGAAGATGGTCGTGACAGGACTCCAACCTGTGACCTCTGGCATGTGAGAGTCGTAGTTCTCGTGATGCCAAGAAAAGTGGAGGGAAACCATGGCATACCAGGCCGAAATCAGTCGTAAGAACCCGGGTTGTTTCTTGTTTTTGGTGGATCAGTCAGAGTCGATGGAAGACCCGTTTGGCGGCGGAGAGGCTGGCAGACAGAAGGCCGAGGAGCTCGCGACGATACTCAACAAGCTTATTCATAATTTGTGCATCCGTTGCTCCAAGTCGGACTCCATCTACGACTACTTTCACGTCGGTGTGCTGGGCTACAGCGAAGACAGCTGTAAACCAGGGCTCGGCGGTGAACTGAGCGGGCGCTCTTTGGTACCGATCAGTGAATTGGCCAATAAGCCGTTGCGCATCGAAGACAGGGTAAAGAAATCGGACGATGGCGCCGGCGGAGTGATGGACCAAACCGTCAAGTTTCCAGTCTGGTTCGATCCATATTCGAAAGGCGGCACTCCGATGTGCGCCGCGCTCAAGGAGGCAACCAAGATAACCCAGGCGTGGTGTCAGGAGCATCCGAACGGATTTCCGCCGATCGTCATTAACATCACCGACGGCGAGGCAACGGATGGAGATCTTGTTGCCGAGGCGCGTAAGTTAGCGGCGGTCAGCGGCGAAGACGGTTCGGTGTTGCTCTTCAACATCCATCTTTCGTCGACGGCCGGACCATCGATCGAATTACCGGGCAACGGCAACAAACTGCCGGATCAACATGCCAAACAGCTCTTTGAAGCCT
>WNGD01000788.1_pt1 | contig 37112 bp, 42 predicted proteins | sample 5400671 | NCBI WGS metagenome assembly WNGD01 (sample SAMN13153369, study PRJNA577476) | soil metagenome | isolation source: 40 cm soil or saprolite under grassland replicate 2 | place: USA:California | collected 2016-06-15 | reverse complement strand
GGCCGTCCTCGCAGCGCTCGCCCCGGGCTGAGCTCGCGCCCCCGCGGTACGCTCGGCTCGTGATCCGGGCCTCCAACCTCGGCAAGCGCTACGGCGAGAAGCGCGTGCTGCGCGGCCTCGACCTGGATCTCCCCCAGGGCGGCTTCCTGCTCGTGACCGGCCCGAACGGCTCGGGCAAGACCACGCTGCTGCGGCTCTGCGCGGGCCTCGCCGCGCCGACGGAGGGCGAGCTCGAGATCGGTGTCGACCGCGCAGGCGTCGGCTTCCTCGGCCACGAGCCGCTCGTCTACCGGGAGCTGACGGCGCTCGAGAACCTCGACCTGTACGGCCGGCTCTACCGCGTTCCGGAGCGGCGCGAGCGGATCGGGATGCTGCTCGAGCGCTTCGGGCTCTGGGACGCGCGTCACGAGCGCGTCGCGGCCTTCTCGCGCGGGATGACGCAGCGGCTCGCGCTCTGCCGCGCGCTCCTGCACGAGCCGCAGCTCTTCGTGCTCGACGAGCCGTTCTCCGCCCTCGACGCCGACGGCGCAGCCCTGCTCGAGGCCCAGCTCGCCGGGTTGCGCGAGGAGCGGACGTTCGTCGTCTCCACGCACGATCCGGCCCGGATCGAGCCCCTCGCGACGGTGAGGCTCGCGCTCCCATGAGACGACGCTCGCGTCGTCTCACTCAGGCCGTACGGGCCTGCGGCATCGCTTTCGATGCCGCACCGAGGCCGTGCCGGCTCAGCCGGCGCGGCCGCCTGCCTCGCGTGCGGCCGTCGGCTACGGCTTCGCTTGCGAAGCCGTATGGAGGCCGAGCCGGCTTCGCCGACTCGGCCGTCTGCAGTGCCGGTCGACACGCTGACCGTCAGGAGGTTCCGCACTGAGCTACCTCGCCGACGTCGGCGCGCTGGCGCGCAAGGACCTGCTGCTCGAGCTGCGGGCGCGCGACACGTTGCCGGCGATGCTCCTGTTCGTGCTCGCCACCTTCGTCGTCTTCCACTTCGCGCTGCCGAGCGGCTCCTCCGAGCTGGCGGCGAGCGGGCTGCTCTGGGTCGCGATCGTGTTCACGGCGCTGCTCGGCCTCGGGCGCGCATTCGTGCCCGAGCGGGAGCAGCGGGTCTTCGACGGGCTGGTGCTCGCGCCGTGCGACCGCAGCGCGATCTGGCTCGCCAAGGGCCTCGCCACGCTCGCCTTCCTCGCCGCCGCCGAGCTCGTCGCGCTGCCTGTCTTCGCCGCGTTCTTCCACGGAATCGGGGCCGCGACGGTGGGCGGGATCGTGCTCGCGGACGTCGGCATCTGCGCCGTCGGCACCTTCCTCGGCGCGATGGCCACCGCAGCCCGGGCGCGCGAGCTGCTGCTGCCGCTGCTCTTCCTCCCGCTCGCGATCCCGATCGTGATCGGCGGCGTGGGCGCGAGCGTCGTCGCCGCGCCCGGCCGCTACCTCGGCTTCCTCGCCCTCTACGACGTGGTCTTCACGCTGATCTGCTGGGCCTCGTTCGAGTACGTCGTGACCGAGTAGAGAGCGGCCTCGGCCTCCGCGGCGAGCTCGCGGACGATCTCCGCCGCCGGCTTGACGTCGTGAACGAGCTCGGCCGACTCGCCGGCCCACATCGGAACGTGCTCGGACCGGCCCTCGAAGCCGGGCGTCAGCATGATGGGCGAGTAGCGCTCGACCTCGAAGTCGCCTTCCTCTCGGTGGAGGACGCCGATCACCTCGCCCTCGCCCGGACGCTCGCCGCGCGGAGGCCGGCCGGCCGCCTCCCACTCCTCGACCGATCGATTCCGCAGGCACCGGTGCGGCGCTTTCAGCCAGCCGTTGTCGAACAGATCGCCGTAGAAGAGATCGCCGGCGCCGGCCGCGACGACACGCTGCCTGTACTCCTCTGTCACCCAGGCCTCCGCGCACGCGACGAAGCGGGTTCCGAGTGAGACGCCCTGCGCGCCGAGTGCGAGCGCCGCTGCGATCCCCCGCCCGTCTGCGATCCCGCCGGCGGCGATCACCGGAACCGGCGCGACGGCGTCGACGACCGCCGGGACGATCGTCCCGAGCGCGGTCTCGCTCTTGACGTGCCCGCCCGCCTCGGATCCCTGGGCGATCACCGCGTCCACGCCCGCCTCGGCCGCGGCGACCGCTTCCTCGACCGAGCCGACCTGGATCAGCACGCGGACGGCGTTCGCGTGCGCCGCCTCGACGAACGGCGCCGGGTCGCCCCAGAAGAGGACCAGAACGGGCACCCGCTCGCCGACGGCGGCCGCGATCCGCTCCTCCACGAGCGGCGCGGCCTCGGGGTCGGCGAGCCCGGCGATGATCACGTTGACGCCGAACGGCCGCGCAGTCAGCTCGCGCGTGCGCGCGATCCGCGCCCGCACGGCCGCGGCCGGAATGCTCGAGCAGCCGATGACGCCGCAGCCGCCGGCCTCCGACACGGCCGCCGCCAGCTCGGGCATCGCCGCATCGCCGAAGCCGACGTTGAAGATCGGCACCTCGATGCCGAGCAGGTCGCAGAGCGGTGTGCGGAGCGGCACCTGCCGATTGTCCCACTCCGGTGGCGTGGCGGGTATCTGCGAGAATTCGCGGGGATTTCCGTGCGGGTCCGACTCTCACTCCCGACCCTCGCCGCGGCGGCGCTCGTTCTGATGACGGCGGCGATCGCGCTGATCTTCTTCGTCGCGCCCGAGGACGCCGACCAGGGGCTCTCCCAGAAGATCTTCTACTTCCACGTGCCGATCGCGCTCACCGCCTACTGCTGCTTCGGCTGGGGGGCGTGGAAGGCGCTGCGCCACCTCTGGAAACGCGTGCCCGGCGCCGACCTCGAGAGCTACACGGCCATCCATCAGGGCGTGATCTTCGGGGCGCTGACGCTCGTCACCGGCTCGATCTGGGCGCGCGCGTCCTGGGGCGTCTGGTGGACGTGGAGCTCGAACCAGCTCGTGCTCTTCCTCGTCCTCTTTCTCTTCTATGCGGCTTACTTCATGCTGCGCTACTCGGTCGAGCCGGGGCCGCCGCGCGAGAACATGAGCGCCGTCTACGCGCTCTTCGGGGTCGCGCTGATTCCGGTCAGCTTCCTCGCGATCCGCCTCGCGAACGACTTCATCCATCCGACCGTCTTCACCTCGCACGGGCCGCAGATGTCCACGCTGATGTTCCTCAGCTTCTGCGTCGCGTGGGCGGCGATGCTGGCGCTCGCGGGGACGTTCTACCGCGTGGAGCTCGCAGGCAAGCGGCTCGACGCGCGGCTGCGCGAGCTGCGGGAGGAGGCGCGCGCCGCGCCGCCGCGCCAGGTCGCGGAGGTGGTGACCCGGTGACCTCGGCCGAGAAGTTCGTCGCGGCCGCGTACCTCGTCGTCTTCGCCGTCGTTCTCGCCTGGGTGCTCATCATCGGGACGAAGCTGACGCGGCTGCAACGGGAGGTCGCGGAGCTGGAGGCGGCGGAGCCGCCTGTCCGCGCCAGCGGACCAGTGGAGGGGGTTCGGGGAAACCGGGCGGTTCCCCCGAGGGAGGCCGCGCAGCGGCCTGTCCGCGCTGGCGGACCAGTGGAGGGGGTTCAGGGGAACCGGGAGGTTCCCCCGAGGGAGCGACGCGGTGGCTGAGCTCTTGTTCTGGCCGGCCCTCCTCGCCTACGGCGAGGCCGCCGTCGCGTACCTCGGCGAGACGCGCCGCCCGGGGCTCGCCGGCTACCTCGCGACCTGGGGCGTGCGGATCGGCTGGCTCGTCCAGACCGCCCTCCTCGGCTTCCAGGCCTCGCGGGAAGACGGCTTTCCCTGGGCCAGCTGGGCCGGCTCGCTCAACCTCTTCGTCTGGCTCGTCGTCGGCGCCTACCTGATCTGGGGCTGCCGCCGCCGCTACCGGCTGCTCGGCCTCGCCGTCATGCCGCTCGCCGTCGCGCTGCTCGCGGTCGCGCGGGTCGGCGGCGGCACGGGCGTCGGCGGGCGCAGCCACTACTCGAACCTCTTCCTCGTCCTCCACGTCGGTCTCGTGCTGGCCGCCTTCGCGGGCTTCACGCTCGCCGCGGCGCTCTCGGGCCTCTACCTCTGGCAGGAGCGGCGGCTGAAGCGGCGCGAGGCGACGATCCTCCGCCTACCGGCGCCCTCGCTGGCTGCGCTCGATCGGCTCGCGGCGCGAACGATCGCCGTCGCGCTGCCCGCGCTGACGCTCGGGATCGTCGTCGGCGCCGTGCGGCTCGCGTCCTCGAGCGAGGGCGTCGACGCGCTCGTGGCGGTCACGGCGCTGACCTGGGGCGTCTACGGCGCCTACCTGCTCCTGCGCGGCGCAGCCGGCTGGCACGGCCGCCGAGCCGCCTACCTCGCGCTGCTCGGCTTCGCCCTCGTGATTATCGTCCGGCTCGCCCTTCCGGTGACCCATTTCGGATAGATGACGGCCGCCTCGCCCGCATCTCGCACTCGCCGGCGCGCTGCAACGCTCGCTCTCGCCGCGTCCTCAGTCGCGGCCGTAGCCTCCGGCTACGAGCGCTCTCGCGAGCGCCGAGGGCGCGAGCGCCATTGCGAGAGCGGCGTTTCGCGGCCGCCGAGCACGATCTGCGCGCGAGGTGACCGGTGAGACTGGTCCTCGTCGGCACCTCGCACCATCTCGCGCCCGTGGAGCTGCGCGAGCGCGTCGCGCTGTCGCGGGCGCAGGCTGCGGAGCTCTCCGTGCGCCTCGGCGAGGCCGTCTGCCTCTCGACCTGCAACCGCACCGAGCTGTACGTCGCGGCCGAGGACGCGGCGGCGGCCGAGCAGGCGGCGGTCGAGGCGCTCGTCACGCTCGAGCCGGAGGTCGAGCCGGCCCTCTACCGCCTTCAGGACGAGGCGGCGGCGCTCCACCTCTTCCGCGTTGCCGCCGGGCTCGACTCACTCGTCCCCGGCGAGGGCGAGATCCTCGGCCAGGTGCGCGCCGCCTACGAGGCGGGCTCGCCCGGGCCGCTGCTCGACAGGCTCTTCCGCCAGGCGCTCCACGCCGGCAAGAAGGTGCGCACGCAGACCGCGATCGCCGAGAGCCCGGCCTCGGTCTCCTCGGCCGCCGCCGCGCTCGCCGAGCAGATCTTCGGCGATCTCGCCGGGCGCTCGATCCTGCTGATCGGGGCGGGCAAGATCAGCGACCTCGCCGCGCGGAACCTCATGTCTCGCGGCGCGCGGATCGCATTCATCGCCAACCGCTCCGGCGATCGAGCCGCCGGCCTGGCGGCGCGTGTCGGCGCCGAGCCGGTGCCGCTGGAGCAGATCGAGCAGCGGCTCGCGTCGACCGACGTGGTCGTCTCCTCCACGAGCGCGCCGGGCTTCGTCCTGACGCGCGAGATGGTGCAGCGCGCCCGCCGCGGCCGGCCGCTCCTGCTGATCGACCTCGCGGTGCCGCGCGACCTCGATCCGGCGATCCACGAGCTCGACGACTGCTACCTCTACGACATCGACGACCTCCAGGCCGTCGTCGCGGAGACGCTGGCCGGCCGCCGGCGCGAGGCTCAGCGGGCGGAGACGATCGTCGCCGCGGAGGCCGACGTCTTCCGCGCCTGGCAGGCCTCGCTCGACGTCGTGCCGGCGATCGCGTCGCTGCGGGCGCGCGCCGAGGAGATCCGCGAGGCCGAGCTGCGGCGCGCCGAGGCGCGGCTCGGGCCGCTCAGCGAGCCGCAGCGGCGGGCGGTCGAGGCGATGACCTCCCGCATCGTCGACAAGCTCCTGCATCTGCCGACCGTCCGGATGAAACAGGCGGCCGCGGCTGCGGACGGGGTGATCTATGCTGAGACCGTGCGTCACCTCTTCGGTCTCGACGGGGACGAGCGCTGAAGACGGCAGCCCGGTCGTTGACGGGCAAGCCGCTGCCGGTGCAGGCTCCGTCTGCGTTCGTGCGGGTGCGGCCGCGGGGCGCGAGGGCCTGTGGCCAGACGAAGCTGGGGCGCCCCGTCTGTGCTGATCCGCGTCGGTTCTCGAGGCAGTAGGCTCGCTCTCACCCAGGCCGAGCTCGCGGCGTCGATGCTGCGCGGCCCGGGGATCGAGCTCGCGCTCGTGCCGATCACGACGGCCGGCGACCGGGACCGGACGAAGCCGTTCGGCGAGATCGGCTCGCGCGGCGTCTTCGTCAAGGAGCTCGAGGAGGCGCTGCTCGGCCACCGCATCGACGTGGCCGTCCACTCGGCGAAGGACATGACCTCCACGGACGCCGCCGGGCTCGTCGTCGGGGCCTACCTGGAGCGGGACGATCCACGGGACGCGCTCTGCGGCGCCGTCGGGATCCGGCCGGGGATGCGGATCGGGACTGCGTCCGTGCGGCGGCGCGCGCAGCTCCTGGCGCTAGAGCCGTCCCTCTCGATCGAGCCGCTGCGCGGGAACGTCGACACGCGGCTGCGCAAGCGCGGAGAGCGGGGGCTGGACGCGGTCGTGCTCGCCGCCTGCGGGCTCGACCGTCTGGGCCTCTCGGCCGAGATCGGGCACCGCTTCGACCCGGCGGAGGTGCTCCCGGAGGCCGCCCAGGGCGCGCTGGCGTTGCAGGTGCGGGATGGGGAGGAGCATCTTGTCGCGGCCGCCGACCACGCCGAGACGCGGAGGCGGGTCGAGGCCGAACGGGCATGCGTCGCCGCCGTCGGCGGCGGCTGCCTCGCACCGGTCGCCGCCCATCACGACGGGACGACGCTCACCGGTCTCGTTGCCGATGAGGACGGCGCCTGGGTCGAGCGCCGCACGGGCGCAGACCCGGTCGCGCTGGGCCGGGAGCTCCGGGCCCTCGTCGAGCCGTGACGCTTTCAGCACAGAATCGGCACAGACCCGCGCGCCCGGCGCGTCTATCCTGCTCATCCCCGTGGGCGGGCGAGGGGTAGGGATGGACCAGCCCGAGCGCCGCGGGACACGTCCGGAAAAGCCTCGCCTGATTGTGACGCGTCCGGCGCACCAGGCCGGGCCGCTCGCAGAGCGGCTCGAGCGCCTCGGCTACCGGGTCGAGCTCTGCCCGCTGATCGCGATCGAGCCGCTCGGCGACGGGCCGCTCGACCTCGCGGGGTACGACTGGGTCGTCGTCACGAGCCCGAACGGCGCCGACGAGCTCGCTCGCCGGGCACGCGGGCCGGTGCCGCGGCTCGCCGCGATCGGCCCGGGCACCGCCGACGCGCTCGCTGCTCGCGGCCTGGAGGCCGAGCTCGTCCCGCGCGTCTCGACGCAGGAGGGCCTTCTCGCCGAGCTGCCGCGGCCGCCGGGGCGCGTGCTGCTCGCGGCCGCGGAGGGCGCACGCCGGCTCCTCGTCGACGAGCTCGGCGCCGACTACCTCCCGCTCTACCGGACGGTCGAGCTGCGACCCACGGAGCCGCCGCGGGGCGACCTCGCCGTGCTCGCCTCCGCCTCGCAGGCGCGGGCCTTCGGCGCGCTCGGCCTCGGCGTCCCGGCGGTCTCGATCGGGCCGCAGACGACGGCCGCCGCGCGCGCCGCGGGCGTCGACGTCGTCGCCGAGGCGGAGACGCACGATCTCGCCGGGCTCGTCGCAGCGGTCGAGCGGGCTGGTTAGGGTTCCGCGCGTCGTGCCGAGCTTCATCACGTTCCTGACCGACTTCGGCCTGCAGGACGACTTCGTCGGCACGTGCCACGGCGTGATGAAGCGGATCGCGCCGGAGGTCGAGATCATCGACATCACCCACGGCCTCGAGCCTGGCCGCGTCCTCCAGGGCGCGCTCGTGCTCGCGAACACGCTCCCGTACATGCCGCCGGGCGTCCACCTCGCCGTCGTCGATCCCGGGGTCGGAAGCACGCGGCGCGCGCTCGCGCTGCGCGACACCGAGGGGCGGCTCTACGTCGGCCCGGACAACGGCCTGCTCGCGCCCGCGGTCGACCGGTTCGGCGGCGTGGCCGAGGCGTACGAGCTCGCCAACCCGGCGTACGCGCTCGAGACGGTCTCGCGCACCTTCCACGGCCGCGACCTCTTCTCCCCCGCCGCCGCCCACCTCGCGCTCGGCGTCGAGCCGTCCGAGCTCGGCCCGCCGATCGACCCGGACGCGCTCGCGCGGCTCGACCTGCCCGAGCCGGAGCTGCGGGCGAACCGGATCCGCTCGACCGTGCTCTACGTCGACCGCTTCGGAAACATCGCGCTCAACCTGACGCGCGAGCACCTCGAGCAGACGGGGGTCGTGCCCGGGACGCGGGTCGAGCTCGAGCTCTCCGGCGACCGCTACTACGCCGTCGCGGCACGCACGTTCGCCGACGCGCGCGCGGGCGACCTGATCCTCTACGAGGACGCCTACCGCAACGTCGCGGTCGCCGTCTCGCGCGGCGACGCCGGCAAGCTGCTGAACGTCCGCCCGGGCCAGGAGCTACGGATCCACCTCGACACACCGTGAACCTGGAGCGCGAGCTCGGTAAGCGTTTCGCGCGTGTCGTCACCGACGCGGTCGTGCGCCGGCCCGTGCTCTGGCGCCTCTTCCGCGGAGTGTTGCGGAGGCAGTTCGACCGGATCGCTCCCCGGTGGGACACGATGCGCGGCCCCGACTCGTTCGCCCCGCTCGACGCGGCCCTCGCAGCGCTCGAGCCGCCGCCCCGCCGCGCGCTCGACCTCGGCACCGGCACGGGCGAGGCGGCGTTCCGGATCGCGCGGCGGTTCCCGGAGGCCGAGGTCGTCGGCGTCGACCTCTCGGCGGGGATGATCGAGCAGGCGCGCGCCAAGGCGCCCCCCGAGCTCGCGGGGCGCGTGCGCTTCGAGCAGGGCGACGCTGCGCGGCTTCCCTACGAGGACGGGGCGTTCGACCTCGTCGTGCTCGCGAACATGATCCCGTTCTTCGACGAGCTGGCCCGCGTCGTCGCTCCGGGTGGAGCGGTGCTCAGCTCGTTCTCGCTCGGGTCCCGGACGCCGATCTACGTCCCGCCGGAGCGGCTCCGCGAGGAGCTGGGACTGCGCGGATTCACGGAATTTGCGGAATTCTCGGCGGGCTCCGGGACGGCACTCCTCGCTCGAAAGCGCTAAGGTCCCGCCTAGCAAGAGGAGGATGTCCGCGGCACGGTCGCACCGGCCCGAACATCTTCCTCTTCTTTGTGACGGTGCTGTCATCGCACGGGCCCGGTGGTAGAACTGCTCCGTGACGAGACCCCGGGACGATCGCGTCCTGCCCGAGACCAGGGCGCTTGCAGCGTTCATCGTCCCGTTCCTCGTCGCCGCCTTCCTCCTCTACCTCTTCCCGTCCGACACCGGGAACTGGTTCGCCTGGAAGGTCAAGCCGACGATGACGCCCCTGATCATGGGAGCGGGCTACGTCGCCGGCGCCTACTTCTTCACCCGCGTCGTGCTCGCGCGGCGCTGGCACCGCGTGCACCTCGGCTTCCTGCCGATCACCGCGTTCACGATCTTCGAGGCGGTCGCGACGTTCAGGCACCTGGATCGCTTCGACCACGGCCGCGTCGCCTTCTGGGTCTGGACCGGCCTGTACGTGATCAGGCCGGTGCTCGTCCCGCTCGCGTGGCTCCGCAACCGGGCGACGGATCCGGGCACGCCGGAGCCCGGCGACGTCTCGGTGCCCGCGCGCGTCCGGACGGTCCTGGTGGCGGCCGGGCTGGTGCAGCTCGCGGTCGCCGCGGTCCTGCTCGTCTCGCCTTCGACGATGATCGACATCTGGCCGTGGACGCTGACGCCGCTGACCGCGGGAGTGCTTGGCGGCTGGTTCGCGCTCCCGGGTGTCGTCGCGGTGATGATGGGAACCGACGGCCGCTGGAGCGCGATCCGGATCACGCTGGAGAGCCAGCTGATCGGGCTGGGGCTGATCCTGATCGGCGTGGCGCGGGCCTGGAACGACTTCGACACCTCCAACGCCGTGACCTATGTCTTCGTCGGCGGCCTCGCGGTGCTGGAGGCCGGGCTCGCGGCTTTCGCGGTCTACATGCACGGGTTGCGGCGTCCCGCGCTCGGCGTCGGCGAGGTCGAGGCGCATCCGCTCTGAGGCACCCGCGGCCGTGGATTTCAGGAGTCCGCAGTTCGTGACGGTGGACGGGCGAAGGCTGGCCTACGAGGAGCTCTCCCCGTCCGATCCGAGCGGCACCGTGCTGCTCCTGTGCGGAATCGGCGCCAAGCGGCAGGGTTGGTACAAGCAGCTCCCGGTGCTCGGCGCGCGCTTCCGCACGCTCGCGCTCGACTACCGCGACGTCGGCGACAGCGACGAGGTGACCGAGCCGTACACGATCGGCGACGTCGCCGAGGACGTCCACGAGCTGACACGGACGCTCGGCATCGAGCGGGCCAGCCTGATCGGGATCTCGATGGGCGGCTTCGTCGCGCTCGAGCTCGCCCTGCGCCGGCCGGAGCTCGTCGACAAGCTGGTCCTGACCGTGACCTCGGCCGGAGGGCCGACGCACGTCTCGACGAGCCCCGAGATCATGCGGCTGCTGCTCCCCGGCGACGAGGAGGTCGAGACCGGAGAGGGCGCGCGCCGGGTGTGCGCGGCGGTTGCTGCTCCGGGCTTCGCGGATCGCCACCCGGAGGAGATCGAGGTCTTCGTCGAGATCGCCTGCCACCGGCCGATGACGAAGGCCGCCTACCTCCGCCAGCTCGCCGCCTGTCGCGCCCACGACGTCTCGGGCGAGCTCGACCGGATCGTCGCGCCGACGCTCGTGATCCACGGCGAGGTCGATCCGCTCGTCCGCGTCGAGAACGGCCGCTATCTCGCCGAGCGGATCCGCGGGGCCGAGCTGATCGTGTATCCCGACACGGGGCACATCCCGGAGGTCGAGTGCGCCGACGAGTTCAACCGCGATCTGCTCGCGTTCCTCGAGGCGTAGGCGGCAGCCGTGCCCGTGAGCTGGGACGACGAGGTCGACTCCATCCTCGGCGGCGATCTCACCGCGGCCCTCGCCTATCGGACGCCGGCCGGCGGGGCAGTGCTCGTGGCGGTGGCGCCGATCGGGTTGCGCGACCGTGCCGCCGGGACCGTCGGCTTCACGACCTCGCTCGGCTTCGGCAGGAAGCTCCAGCGCATCGACAGCGACCCGCGCGTCGCGCTGGCCTTCCACGCGCGCGAGCACGGGTTCGCGGAGAGCCCGCAGTATGTGCTCGTCCAGGGGCGCGCCCGCGTGCTCCACGAGCCCTCGCCCGATGAGCGGGCGCGCGTGGAGGCGAACGCGACCACCTTCCTCGGGTCGCGCCGGCGCGGCCTCTTCTGGGACCGGTGGCTGTACGAGTACTACGAGGTCCGCGTCCAGCTCGACGTCGACGTGGACCGGATCGTGACGTGGCCGGACGTTCGCTGCTCGGGGCCGCCCCACGTCGTGGGAGCGGCCGCGGTCGAGGATCCGCCGCCGCCCCAGCGTCCGCCGAAGAAGGGGACGGCGCCCCGCGTCGACGCCGCGCGGGCGGGCAAGCGCGTGCGCGGGACGGCACACGTCCTGCTCGGGTTCCTCGCGGCCGACGGCTATCCGCTCGTCGTGCCGGTCGAGGTCGAACGCGAGGGGCCCGAGGGGCTAGAGCTCTCCGCTTCGGTCGCGCTGCCCGCCGGCGGCCGGCGGGCCGGCCTGCTCGGGCACAGCTACCGGCCGCAGCTGATCGGACTGGAGGCCCGTCAGTACACGGGTTGGCTCGAGGTCGGCGACGACGGACGCGGTCTCTACGCGCCCCACACCGAGACCGGCTTCCGGGCACCGCCGAACAAGACGATGCTGCTCCTCGTGAACGGGTTGCTCGCGAAGCGCGGCGTGCGGAAGGCGCGCAGGGCGGGCGCGCTCCCGACCGGCTGACCCGATGGACGTTGCCGCCCCCGCCCGGAGCCGCACGATCCCCCGGCTGTGGCGGGACGGCGTCGCGCAGGGGCGCGACTGGCCCGCGTACCTCGTCGAGCGCGGCGGGGACTGGCGGCCGGTCTCGTGGGAGGAAGCCGGCCGACGCGTCGACGAGCTCGCGAACGGGCTGCTCGCGCTCGGGGTGCGGAAAGGCGACGCCTTTGCGATCCTCGGTGGCACGCGGTTCGAGTGGTGCCTTTTCGACTTCGCGCTCGCGTGCATCGGCGCCGTCGGCGTCGGCGTCTACATGAACAGCTCGGCCAGGGACGCGCGCTACGTCGTCGAGCACTCGGAGTCGGTCGGCGCCCTCGTCGAGGACGAGCAGCAGGGCGCGAAGCTCGCGGGCGTCGCCCTCCGCCACGTGCTCAGCTTCGCGGATCTCGACGGCCTCGCCGAGCGCGGCCGCGCATACGCCGCGGAGAACCCCGGTGCGCTGGATGAGGCAGTGTCGGCGATCGACGAAGACGATCTGTTCACGCTCATCTACACGTCGGGCACGACCGGGCCGCCGAAGGGGTGCATGATCACGCACCGCAACTATTACGTCCTCGTCACGGTTGTCGACCGTCTGCCCGAGTTCGCCCTCGCGCGCGACCGGATCCTGCTCTTCCTTCCGCTCGCGCACAACTTCGGCCGGCTGATGCATCTCGGCGGTCCGTACATCGGCTACACGCTCGCGCTGCTCGACGATCCGCTGCGCGCCGCGGCCGCGCTCCCGCAGGTTCGCCCCGCGCTCTTCCCGAGCGTGCCGCGCTTCTACGAGAAGGTCCACGCCGCCGTCCTGCAGCGGCTCGAGGGAGCGCAGCGGACGAAGCGCCGCCTGGGCGAGTGGGCGCTCCGGGTCGGCTACGAGGTGAGCCGCCTGCGGCAGGCCGGGAAGCCGGTCTCTCCCGTGCTCGCGCTGCGCCACCGGCTCGCGGATCGGCTGCTCTTCTCGAAGGTGAAAGCGCAGCTCGGCGGGCAGCTCCGGATCGGCATCTCGGGCGGCGCTCCGCTCGCCAAGGAGATCTGCGAGTTCTTCCACGCGCTCGACATCCTCGTCCTCGAGGGCTACGGGCTGACCGAGTGCACGGCGGCCGTGACGGTGAACCGGCCCGACGCGTTCCGCTTCGGCACGGTCGGCCCTGCGCTCCCCGGCGTCGAGCTGAAGCTGGCCGAGGACGGGGAGCTGCTGATCCGGGGCGAGACCGTCTTCGCCGGCTACTTCAAGGATCCCCAGGCCACCCGCGAGGTGCTCGACGAGGACGGCTGGCTGCGCTCCGGCGATGTCGCCGCGATCGACGCGGACGGCTTCGTAACGATCACCGACCGCAAGAAGGACATCCTGATCACGGCCGGCGGCAAGAACGTCGCGCCGCAGAACCTCGAGAACCTGCTCAAGCTCTCCCCCGTCGTCTCACAGGTGCTCGTCGTGGGCGACCGGCGGCCGTTCGTCGCCGCGCTCGTCACGGTCGACCCCGTGTGCGGGCTCGAGCCGGGCTCGGAGGAGGCGCGCGTCGCCGTCCAGGAGGCGGTCGACGCGGCGAACGCCGAGGCCTCACGCTACGAGCAGATCAAGCGCTTCCGGATCCTGGCGCGCGACTTCTCGGTGGAAGACGGCGAGGTGACGCCGACCTTGAAGCTGAAGCGCCGCGTGGTCGAGCAGCACTTCGCCGCGGAGATCGAGCAGCTCTACGAGTGACCGACCGACGAAGTGGCGAGGGCCGGAATCGAACCGGCGACACCACGGTTTTCAGCCGTGTGCTCTACCAACTGAGCTACCTCGCCGCGCGGGCCAGTCTAGCTAGGCGGGCGTCTTGATCGCCGCCAGGCGGTCGATCAGGTTGTCGAGGAGCTCGTCCTTCAGCAGGACCGCGTCCGCGCCGGCCTCGCCGACGGCCTGGTGGAGCTCCGGGCTGCGATCGCCGGTCAGAGCAATGAGGCACAGGTGTGGGTGGTCGGCGCGCAACCGCGTGACGGCCGACACCCCGTCGAGAAGCGGCATGTGCAGGTCGATCACGACGGCGTCGGGGTCGAGCGACTCCGCGAGCTCGATCGCGTGCAGGCCGTTCTCGGCCGCGCCGACAACCGTCAGCTCGGGCTGCTGCTCGATCAGGGGGCGGAGTGACTCGAGAAACGCCGAGTCGTCGTCGGCGAGCAGGACCCTGATGCCGGCCACAGACCCCGTAGGATCGGGCATGGCTGAACGCTAGCCTTGCGCCGATGAACACGCAACCCGAGCGCACCGTCGCCGTGATCGGAGCCCCGCTCGATCTCGGCCAGGGGCGCCGCGGCGTCGACATGGGCCCCTCGGCGATCCGCTATGCCGGCCTCGACGCGGAGCTGACGCGGATCGGGGTGCGCTGCCTCGACTGGGGCAACGTCGACGCGCCGGTTCCCGAGTCGACCGCGATGGGCGACGAGCACGCGCGATTTCTGCCGCAGATCCAGCTCGCGTGCGACCTCGTCGCGAAGCTCGTCCTGCAGGCGGCGAAGGAGCGTTACGTCCCGCTCGTGCTCGGCGGCGACCACTCGGTCGCGCTGGGGACGCTCGTCGGGCTCGCGCAGGCGCACGGCCCCGGCGGCGTGCTCTGGATCGACGCGCACGGCGACCTGAACACGCCGTCCACGTCGCCGAGCGGGAACGTGCACGGGATGGTGCTCGCCGCCGTGATGGGCCTCGCAGGCGACGCATTCGCCTACGACGGATGGCCGGTGCCGGCGGTGGAGCCGTCGCGCGTCGCGCTCGTCGGCGTGCGCTCGCTCGACGACGGCGAGCGTGAGCTCCTGCGGCGCCTCGACGCCCGTGTCTTCACGATGAGCGAGGTCGACCGGGTCGGGATCGAGCGTGCGCTGCGCGAGTCGCTCGCGCACGTGGCCGGGGCGAACTTCGTCCACGTCAGCCTCGACATGGACGCGGTCGACCCGGCGCACGCGCCCGGCGTCGGCACCCCCGTCCGCGGCGGGCTGTCGTACCGCGAGGCGCATCTGGCGATGGAGCTGCTCGCCGAGTCCGGGCTCGTCGGCTCGCTCGAGGTCGTCGAGGTGAACCCGATCCTCGACCGCGAGAACGAGACGGGCGAACTCGCCGTGGAGCTCGTCGCGAGCGCCCTCGGCGCAAGGATCCTGTAGCGCGAGCGCGCCGAAATCGGCGCAGAATCGGCACGGTCGCGTGCGCATTTGTCCGGTAGCGTCGGCCGCAGAGGGCGGCGGGTTTTCACCCCACCCTTCTTTGAGGGGTGGGGTACGGGCGGGCGCTCGGGACGGCCATGTCCTGGATGGGCAGAGGCCCGCGCCGGCCGGCTCGACGTGCCCTCAGCCCAGAAAGGTCTCGATTGCGGCGGCCGTCTGGTCGTACGCGTCCCAGAAGACCATGTGTCGGCCGGGTACGGCTTCCACCGTCAGGTTCTGCCCGAGCACCGCGTCGTAGTCGGACAGCTGCTGCTCGCGCACGAGGGCGAACGCCGGCGCGTGAACGATCAGCGTGGGTACGCGCAGCGTCTCCGGCGCGGGCGGCTCGGTGGCGAGCTCGGCGTAGAGGGCGACCACGCACGCCTGGGAGTAGCGCGGCCGCAGCTTGCCGTCCTTGCCGGCCTCGAGATGCTCGCGCATGTCCTCCTCGACGATGTCGCGCGGATTGCCAGGGTCGCCCGCGATCCGCTCGTCCACGGCCTGCTCGATCGAGTCGTAGACGCGCTCGCGGCGCTGGTCGTCCGCGTGGTCGTAGGCGACGTGCGGCAGGATCTGGATCGCCGGATCGAGCAGGACCGCGCGCTCGACGCGCCCGGGCGCGTACGCCGCGAGCTCCAGCACGAGCCGGCCTCCGAAGGAATGGCCCACGAAGATCGCGCTCCGGATCCCGAGGTCGTCGAGCGTCTCGACCAGGTCGGCGACGTAGGTCTCGATCCGCCACGGCGGTTCCCACTCGGAGCGCCCGTGTCCGCGCAGATCGGGCGCCACGACGCGAAACCGAGACGCGAGCTGCTCCTCGGCGAGCCGCCGAAAGCGGCGGCCGTGGGCGGTGACGCCGTGCAGCGCGACGAGCGCGGGCGCGCCGGGCTCGCCCCATTCATGGACGTGCAGCCGCATCAGAGCCGAGGCGCCACCGCGTCGTGGACCTCGCGCAGGAGCCGCCGCCAGTCCCCGACGAGGGCCACGTCCGCCGCGTCGAGCATCGGCGACGAGGCATCGGCGGCGATCGCGGCGATCGCGCCGGCCTTGACGAATCCCGTCAGGTGTTCGAAGTCGCCGGGAACCTCGACCGCGACGAGGAGGCGCGGCGCCAGCGGTCGTCCGTACAGGCCGACCTGGCGGTTCCGTGGCAACCAGCCCGCGTCACAGACCTCGCGCGTGCCGCCGAGGGCCGCGTCGACTTCCGTCGCGTAACGATCGAGCTCGGCGATCCCGTCGGCGCCGACGTCGGGACCGGCGACGATGACGACGTGGGCCTCGTCGAGCCGGTAGCCCGGCGAGTCGGCTTGCCGGTCAACGAGCCGGACGCGCGGTTCCGGGAGGTCATCGAGCTCGAGGCGGACGATCTCGGCCTTGGCGTCGTCGCGGGGCCGCAGCGGCTCGAACATCCGCGCTCGGACGGAGGCCAGCTGCGGTGTCGTCGAGCCCATGATCACGGAGACGATGTTGCCGCCGTACGCCGGCTTCGTCTGGATCAGCCGGCCGCCGCGATCGATGCCGAGACCGACGCAGTCGCCGGTCATGCCTAGCTCGAGCTCACCGGCCGCACGCGGGCCGTAGTCGCGCCCGTTTGCGGTCGACGGCACGAGGAGCACGTGCGGCCGCTCCCGCTCGAGCACCCCTCGAACCGCGGCCGCAAAGAGCTCGGGGTGGTAGCGCGCGAGTCGCTCGTCCTCGACGAGAACGACGCGGTCGGCGCCGAACCGGGTCGCCTCGCGCGCGGCGCCGCCCAGCTCCGAACCGATCACGAGCGCGACGTTCTGACCGCCCAGCTTGCCGGCGAGCTCGCGGCCCTTGCCGAGGAGCTCGAGCGAGAGCCGGGCCGGCCGGCCGTCGACGAGCTCGACCACGGTCCAGCAGTCGTAGCTCGCGCCCGGCTGCTCGCCGAGGCGCTCGGGCTTCTCCCACTCCGAGTCGGACAGCCTCGTCTCCTCGAGCTTTGCCTCGAGCAGGTCGGCCGCCTCGGACGAGGTCAGCGCGCGCGTGCCGGCACGCGGTGGGGTCACGTCCCGCACCGCGAGCACGCGCGTCGGCGACCCGGTCTGACCGAAACGCTTGTCGTTCGGGCGGACGTCGCCGACGAGATCGGCCGCCGTCCACAGGTCGATCCGTCCGTCTGCGCCCTCGCCGCTCGTCGGCTCGCCGGCGCGGGCGAGCGAGAGCACCGCCGGGAGCGGCACCTCGTAGCGCTCCGACCCCTCGTCGGTCTCACGCGTGACGAGGAGTCGTTCGCCGGCCGGCTCGATTCCGGTCACGCTCGTCAGCGACGGTAAGCCGAGGAACGCGCCTACCTCCGGCGGCACCTGCCAGGTCTCCGAGTCGACTGTCTTGCGGCCGCAGATGACGAGGTCGGCGCCTTCCCTGGCAATCGCCAGCGCAAGTGTGCGCGAGGTGCCGATCGTGTCGGCCACGGCGAAGGCTCGGTCGGAGAGATGGACGCAGCGGTCGGCTCCGAGCGCGAGGCAGAGCCGCAGCGCATCCTCGGCCTGCGGCGGGCCCATCGTCATCGCGACGACCTCACCGCCGACGGCGTCCCGCAGGCGGGCCGCGTCCTGCACGGCGGCGGCGTCGAACGGATTCAGCTCGAGCGGCACCCCCTCGCGCTTGAGCGACTTCGTCTCCTCGTCGAACTCGATCGAGTCCGGCCGCGGAACCTGCTTCACGAGCACGACGATCTTCACGGGCGGGACGATAATTGCGGAGTGGAGCTCGAGGTCGTCGAGGGTGACATCTCTCGCATCGAGGTCGACGCCGTCGCCAACGCGGCGAACGACCAGCTGTGGATGGGGGCGGGTGTGGCCGGTGCGTTGAAGCGCGCGGGCGGCGAGGAGATCGAGCGCGAGGCAATGGCGAAGGGGCCGATCGAGCGCGGCACTGCGGTGGCGACGGGCGCCGGGCGGCTACCGGCGCGATACGTGATCCACGGCGCCGTGATGGGCCAGGACCTGCGTACCGACGCCGACCTCGTCCGCCGTACGACGGGCAGCTGCCTCGCGCTTGCCGACGAGCTCGGCTGCAGGTCGCTCGCCCTCCCCGCGTTCGGCACCGGGGTGGGGGGCTTTTCGATCGGCGAGTGCGCCCGGATCATGGTGGATGCCGCGCGTGGCTTCGAGGCCGCGTCCCTGTCGCGCGTCATCTTCGCCGTCTACGGCGACGAGGCCCGGCGCGCCTTCGAGAGCGCGCTCGCGAGGTAGTCGCGGATCGCGTCCCGATCTGGCGTCCCGTCGGCGATGTGGGCGGCCCAGCCGGCCGCGGTGTCGCCGTTGAGCTCGTTCCGCGGCTGCACGTCCGCTCCGCGCCCGATGAGGAACTCGACCATCTGCCGCCTGCCGCCGACGACGGCCCAGCTCAGGCCCGTCATGCCGAGGTACGGCCGCGCGTTGACGTCAACGCCGCGTGCAAGGAGCCACTCGGCCGCCTCGAGCCGGCCGTTGTAGCAGGCGAGGACGAACGCCTCGGCGAGAATCTCCGCCGGATCGTCCCTCGGCGGAGGTCCCGGCGGCCAGCCGACCTTCGAGAGGTCCGGACGGTGCGCGCCCGCCTCCGGAAGCAGCCGCTCGCGGTCGAAGAACGTCGGCAGAAGCTCGACGCATCCGGCCGCCGCGGCCACCCAGAGCGCATACGGGACGAGCCTCCGCTCGGCGAGCCGGTCGGCGGCCTCCTGCGAACCGTGGTAGAGCGCAGTCTCGAGCGGCGTGACGCCCCAGATCTCGATGCTCTCCACATCCGCGCCCGCTGCGAGCAGCATCTCCACGAGCTCGACCCGGTTGAAGCAGGCCGCGAGGTTCAACGGCGTGTCGAGCGCGCTCCCGCGGTCGATCAGGAGCTGGACGATGCGCGGGTCGACGCCCAATTCGGGCCCCAGCCGATCGCCCACGACGTCGGGCTCGGCGATCGCCTCGAGCAGCGTCGTCCACGCGCCGCGGTGGACGTTGCCGACGAGCCCCGGGTGGGAGTCGAGAAGACGGCGAAGTTCCTGGACGTCGCCGCGTCGGATCGCCTCCAGGGCGGCGATCACCGCCTCGTCTCCGTCGCGCTGTCCCTCGAACTCGCGGATCGCCTTCTCGACGTAGAACACGAGGTCGCGCCAGGTCGGGAAGCCGTACTCGCGCGCGACGACGAGCTTCGCGTCTCGCGCGGGCAGCTCGCCGCCGAGGAGCTGCGCGTCCGGAATGTCCGCGAGCCGCGGCACGTGGGCGCGGACCCGACGAAGCGCCGCCTCGCGGCCCCGCCGCAGCTCGTCGACGAGCGCTTCGGCCCGCTGCTCGTAGTACGGAATGCCGACGCGGCCGATGCGGCCGACGGGTGGCTCGGGTTCGGCGGACTCGACGAAGCGCCGGAAGTCCGCCCACGACCGGAACCCGCGCTCAGCGGCGATCAGATACTGCGCGTCGCTCAGCCGGAAGCGCTCTCGCGCACGTGCGCCGAGGGTCTCCTCGACGCGCCCGACGGCTTCGGCGTCGTTGTCGCGGTAGCGCCGGACGAGGCCCTTGGCCTCCTTGCGATAGTGCTCGAGGTCGAGCCGAGCGGGAAGCTCGTGGTGCATAACGTCCTCCTCCCATTGCGCCCGGTGTCCGCTTTCGTCGGGCGGAAAGAGGCTCGTCTGTGCGGTGCTTCGACGTTCGAGGCGGGAAGATCCCTTTCCGCGGACCGGCTGCGCCCTCGCGCGCGGCCCGAGGCTAGCACGGCAGATGAGGTCATCCACCTACACATGTGTATGTGTACACCTACACAAGCGCCTGTTTCGGGCGGGTCTTCCCGGGCACGACGATGTCCATGAACGAGCGTGACGAAGAACAGGGCTGGGGCGCCGTCGAGGGCACCGAGTCGCACGAGAGCGAGGAGACGCTGACCGAGGAGGAGCGGGGCGAGAAGCCGGAACCGCCGGAGTACGTCCCTCCGGTCGAACCGCCGCCCGAGCGCTAGTCGGCTTCTTCCTCGCCGTTTCCGGACGGCCGGTAGTACGTCCGGCCCTTGAGCTCGTCCGGGAGATAGTCGACCTCGAACCCGGCCGGGTCGTCGTGCGGGTAGACGTAGCCCTCGCCGTGGCCGAGCTGGCGGCCGTACCAGCTCGCGTCGCGGAGCGCCTTCGGCGGCTTCACGTTGCCCAGCTCGCGGACGTCCCGCGAGGCCTCCTTCAGCGCGACGTAGCTCGCATTCGATTTGGGCGCACGGGCGAGGTAGATCGCAGCCTGCGCGAGGTTGAGGCGCGCCTCGGGCAGGCCGACGTGCTCGACCGCCTGGGCGGCGGCGACGGCGACGAGCAGCGCGCGCGGGTCGGCGTTGCCGATGTCCTCCGACGCCAGCACGATCATTCGCCGCGCGACGTAGCGTGCGTCCTCGCCGCTCTCGAGCATCGCGGCCAGGTAATAGACGGCCGCGTCCGGGTCGGAGCCTCGCATCGATTTGATGAAGGCCGAGACGAAGTCGTAGTGGGCGTCGGCGGCCTTGTCGTAGACGAGCGGGCGCTTCCGCGCGGCGTCCTCGACGTGCTCCGCGGTCAGCGGCTCCCCGCCGGCGGTCTCCCACGCGAGCTCGACGATGTTGAGCGCGTTGCGGGCATCCCCGCCCGAGCGCTGGCCGATCAGCTCGACGAGCTCCTCGGGAACGTCCGCGCCGAGCTCGGCGGCGCCACGGCGGACTACCTCCTGTAGCTCCTCCAGCGACAGCGGCTCGAGCTCGTAGACCTGCGTGCGCGAGAGCAGCGCCGAGTTGACCTCGAAGTACGGGTTCTCGGTCGTCGCGCCGATCAGGGTCACGAGGCCCTCCTCGACCGCGGGCAGGAGCGCGTCCTGCTGCGCCTTGTTGAAGCGATGGATCTCGTCGAGGAAGAGGATCGTGCGCGTCCCGGTGGTGCCGAGTCGCTCACGCGCGCGCGCGAGTACCTCACGCACGTCCTTCACCGTCGCCGAGACGGCGGAGAGCTCCTCGAACTCGGCCCCGGTCGTCGCCGCGACGATTCGCGCGAGCGTCGTCTTCCCGCTACCCGGCGGCCCGTAGAAGATCGACGAGCGGACGCGATCGTCCTCGATCGCCCGGCGGAGCGCCGATCCCTCCCCGAGGACGTGCAGCTGGCCGACGAACTCGTCCAGCGTGCGCGGGCGCACGCGCAGCGCGAGCGGCGCGATGTCCGCGGCCCGTTCCCGGGCGGCATCGGAGAAAAGATCGCCCATCGCCGCGAAGTATGCTCCCGTCGATGGCGCAGGCCGAGGATTTCTCCCAGCCGGTCCTCCCCGGAGACGCGCCCAGCGATTACGAGCGCTACCTGCGGACGGAGGAGCTGCTCGCGCTGCAGAAGGAGCCCGAGGAGCAGACGCATCCCGACGAGCTCCTCTTCCAGACCGTCCACCAGTCCTCCGAGCTCTGGCTGAAGCTCGCAACGAACGAGGTCGGCCGCGCGACCGAGCACGTCCGGGCCGGCGAGCTCGCGGCTGCCCTGCGGCTGCTCCGCCGCTCCTCGCTCTGCATGCAGTACGTCACCGCCCAGCTCGACATGCTCGAGCAGATGTCGCCGTGGGAGTACCAGACGATTCGCCGCGTGCTCGGGCACGGGAGTGGCTTCGACTCGCCGGGGTTCCGCCAAATCCGGCGCGTCTCGCCCGCTCTCGGCGACGCCTTCGAGGACGCGGTCTCGGGAGCGGGACTGACGGTCGACGACGTCTACGTCCACGGGCGCGAGCACGAGGAGCTCTACCAGCTCGCCGAGGCGCTGATCGAGTGGGACGAGCGGGTCGCCACCTGGCGGATCCGCCACTACAAGGTCGTCGCTCGGATCATCGGGGACAAGGTCGTCGGCACGCAGGGCACGCCGGTCGAGGTGCTCGGCCGCCTGATCCACAAGCAGCTCTATCCGGATCTCTGGGAGGTGCGGAACCGGCTGACCGCCCTCGCGAAGGAGAGCGACTGAGCGAGATCTGGTCGCTCGGCGAGTACGAGCGGATGGCCGAGCGCTTCGCGGCGATCCACGAGGACCTCGTCGGGCGGCTGCGCGGGATTTCCGGCGAGCGCTGGCTCGACATCGGAACCGGTACCGGCGGGATCGCGATCCGGGCGGCGCGGGCCGGCGCCGACGTCACCGGGCTCGACGTCTCGGAGACGCGCCTCGAGCAGGCGCGGTCGAAGGCGCGGCAGGCGGGTATCAGCGCGCGGTTCGTGGACGGCGACGCCCAGGCGCTGCCCTACAGCGACGCGCACTTCGACGTCGTCTCCTCCTGCTTCGGCGTCATCTTCGCGCCCGACCATCGGCGCGCGGCGGGCGAGCTCGCCCGTGTCTGCCGTCCAGGCGGACGGCTCGGGCTGACCGCCTGGCGAGCCCTTGCCGCGCTGACCCGGCTCTACGAGCCGTTCGTCGACGAGCCGCCGTTGGCCGACGCCGACGCCTGGGGCGACGAGACCCACGTCGAGGAGCTCCTCGGCCGAGCGTTCGAGCTCGAGTTCGATACCGGTACGTGGGTGCTCGAGAGCGACTCGCTCGACGCCCACTACAGGTTGTGGTCGAGTGCGGCACCGCCGATGGTCGCCTTCCTGCGCCGGCTCGACCCGGCTCGCCGAGAAGACTTCCGGGAGCACTATCTCCGGATCGCTGAGGCGTACGTGATGCCCGACGGCAGCGTCCGCGAGGAGCGCGAATACCTGCTGATCCTGGGCAAGAGGCGTTGATGGCTGCGCTCACCCTCCGCGACGAGGTGACCGAGCTCCTGCAGCGGCTGATCCGCGTCGACACCACGAATCCGCCGGGGAACGAGACCCGTGCGGCCGAGCTGCTGCGCGTCTACCTCGAGCCCTTCGGCGTGCGGTGTGAGCTCTACGCGAAGGTGCCGGAGCGGGCGAACCTCGTGGCACGCATCCCCGGACGCGCGGACGGGCCGCGGCTGCTGCTGCTCTCGCACACCGACGTCGTGCTCGCGGACCCCGACGAGTGGCAGGTGCATCCGTTCTCGGGCGAGCTGCGCAACGGTGAGGTCTGGGGCCGCGGTGCGCTCGACATGAAGGGACAGGTCGCCGCGAATGCGGTCGCGATCGCCTCGCTCGCGCGCGAGGGCTTCGAGCCTCGAGGCGACCTCATCTTCGCCGCGACGGCCGACGAGGAGGTCGGGATCGACCTTGGGCTCTCCTGGCTCTGCCACGCCCACCCGGAGGCCGTGCGCTGCGAGTACGCGATCAACGAGGGCGCCGGCGACAGGCTGGAGCTCGGCGGCCGCGTCTTCTACCTCTGCTCGACGGCCGAGAAGATGTGCTCGCCCTTCGTCGTCCGCGTGCGCGGCCGCTCGGGCCACGCCTCGATGCCCGGGATCGCCGACAACGCGCTCGTAAAGGCCGCGCCGCTGATCGAGCGGCTCGCCGGGCTGAAGCCCGAGCCGCAGCTCCAGCAGGAAGTCGAGGCGTTCCTGCAGGCGGTGCTCGGCGAGACGCCGCCGCCGGTCGACGCGGTCGCGCGGGCGCGTGAAGTCGACCCGATCGCTGCCGCGCTCGTCGAACCGCTGCTGGCGCCGACCTTCTCGCCGACGATGATCTCGGCCTCGCGCAAGCGGAATGTGATCCCGGCGGTGTGCGAGCTGACCGTCGACTGCCGGCTGCTTCCGGGCCAGACGCAGGCCGAGGCCGAGAAGCTGATCCGGGCCGCGCTCGGCGAGGGCGAGTACGAGCTCGAGTGGGTGGAGGGGCAGGGCGGCACGCGCTCTCCGCTCGAGACGCCGCTGTGGGAGGCCGTGCAGTCGTTCGTCGACGGGATCGAGCCCGGGGCGCAGGCCGTGCCGATCTGCTCGGCGGGCTTCACCGACAGCCACTGGCTCCGGGAGGCGTTCGGCACCGTCGCCTACGGGTTCTTTCCGCTCCGCGCGATGACGCCCGAGCAGGCGGCGGTGCTCATCCATTCGGCGGACGAGCGGGTCCCGGTGGCGGACCTCGAGCTCGGCGTCGACTTCCTGCGCCACGCCGCGCGCGCCGTCTGCAGCTGACCGGGGGTAGGCTCGATTGCGTGCTGCCACGCGCGCTCGGTCTCGCGCTCCTCGTCGCCCTCTTGGCCGGCTGCGGCGAGGACGCCGCCCAGCACGCCGCGCGCGTCGCCGTGCAGGCGCACGTCGGCGGCGCTCGCACGCACTGCACGCAGACGGCGCGGCAGTACTTGAAGCTCGTGCCGACGAGCCTCTACCTCTGCATCGTCGACCGCCCCGACGGCGCCTGCGACGAGTATGCAGCCCGCCGGCACGGCCGGACGTTCGAGGTGCGCCTGCACCGGCGCAAGGTCGACTGCCTGCTTCCCGTCGGGTAGTCGCTACGCTCTCCGCGATGGCCGACGACAAGATCCGACTCGGCGGAATGGCCCTACCGAACGGCGTGCTCGTCCACGGCCCGACCGCGTGGGCGTGCGCGATCCGCCGACCCGACGGACGCCTCGAGGTCGTCGCGGAGCGGAAGCGCCTGCTCGCCTCCAACGTCCAGGCGCCGCTCCTGCGCGGGCCCGCGCGGCTGCTCGAGGCGCTGGCGCTGCTCCCGGCGGTGAAGCGGCGGCTGCCCGCTGCCAAGCTCCCGTTCGAGCGCCCGGGCGTGCTCGCCGCCGCGCTCGGCTCGGCTGGGGTCGTCAAGGTCGTCCGCGATTCGACTCGGCTCGGGCCCGCCGCCCAGGAGCTCGTCAGCGGCCTCCTCTCCCTGGCCCCGGCGACGCTCGCCCTCCGTGGCTCCGAGCTCGCCGCCTACCACGGCGCCGAGCACATCGCGATCGGCACCTACGAGCACGGGACGGAGCGCGGCAAGGAGCACGAGCGCTGCGGCTCGCACCTGATCGGCCCGCTGATCGCGACGACCGCACTCGGCAACGCGGTCGCCGCGAAGGTTCCGGAGCGCTGGCGCGGTGCAGCGCGCGCCGCCGCACAGCTCGGCGCGCTCGGAGCCTCGACGGAGATCTTCGGCTGGATGGCCCGGCATCCGGACAGCCGCGTCTCGCATGCCCTCGCGAAGCCCGGACACGAGCTCCAGCACCGGCTCGCGACTACCGAGCCATCGTCCGAGCAGCTGGAGGTCGCGGAAGCTGCGCTCGCGGCGTGCCTGGAGCTCGAGCGTGGCGCAGGCTGAACGGACTCGCGAAAGGCTTCCGCCGGAGATCTTTGACCTCCCGGTCGAGAAGATGCGCGCCGGCTACTACACCGACGCGTACTTCAACCACACGCGCGAGACGCTGCGGGACGACGGTCGCGCCGCCCGCGTCGTGATGCAGGTGTTCCAGAAGAACCAGGCCTATCTCGGCGGGATGGACGAGGCGATCGCGGTTCTCAAGCTCTGCTCCGACGACTGGGAAGCCTTGACGGTGCATGCGCTCTTCGACGGCGATCGGATCGAGCCGTACGAGACGGTGATGACGATCGAGGGCGAGTACACGACGTTCGCGCACCTGGAGACGGTCTACCTCGGCGTGCTCGCTCGCCGGACGCTGATCACGACGAACGTCGTTCGCGTGCTCGAGGCCGCGCGCGGCAAGCCGGTCATCTTCATGCCCGCCCGCTTCGACCATCACCGCGTGCAGACCGGCGACGGCTACGCGGCGTACGTCGCGGGGAAGGTCGTCGGCGCTCCCGTCGGCGTGACCACCGACGAGCAGGCGTCGTGGTGGGGCGGCAAGGGAGTCGGCACGGTGCCGCACTCGCTGATCGCCTCGTACGGCGGCAACACGGTGCTCGCGGCGACGAAGTTCGCGGAGTGGGCGCCGCCCGACCTGAACGTCGTCGTCCTCGTCGACTTCGAGAACGACTCCCTGCGGACGGCGCTCGAGGTCGCGCGCGCCCTTGGTCCGCGCCTCTGGGGCGTCCGGCTCGACACCTCGGAGTCGCTCGTCGACCGCTCGCTCTGGGACGAGATGGGCGATTTCAAGCCGACGGGCGTGAACGAGCGGCTCGTCCGGAAGGTGCGTGAGGCGCTCGACCGCGACGGCTTCGAGCGGGTCAAGATCGTCGCCTCCGGCGGCTTCACGGCCGAGAAGATCCGCGAGTTCGAGGAGAAGGGCGTGCCCGTCGACTCGTACGGAATCGGATCGTCGCTGATCCGGGGCTCGAACGACTTCACCGCCGACATCGTCCTCACCGACGGCCGCCCCTCGGCGAAGGTCGGGCGCCGCTACCGGCCGAACGAGCGGCTCGAGCTCGTGACGTGAGCGGGCGCGCCGTTAACTGGTCCTCGCGCCCGTGTACCTTCGGGTCCCGACCCTCCCCCTGCTCACGCGCGAGCGTAACGCGAAAAAGCGCACCGGTGGGTGACGGGACCGTGCCGAAACCGTGACGACGCGAATCCTCTGGGACGTCGACACCCAGGTCGACTTCATGGAGCCCTCCGGCAAGCTCTACGTGCCCGGCGCGAACGAGGTCGCGCCGGCGATGGAGCGGCTCGTCGACGCGGCCCGGGCGGCGGCCGTCGTCCACGTCGCCTCGGCCGACGACCACGAGCTGACCGACCCGGAAATCTCCCTCCAACCGGACTTCCGGAACACGTATCCACCCCATTGCCTGCGCGGAACACGGGGCGCGGAGAAGATCCTCGAGACGAAACAGCGCGACCCTTTGCCCCTCTCGCTCGTTCCCTATCCACCGGGGCTCGTTCCGGGACTCGTCCAGAACCGCAGGGAGATCCTGCTGCTGAAGAAGAACTTCAACGTGTTCACCAACCCGAACTGCGACCCGCTGCTCGACGCGCTCGATCCGGCCGAGATCGTCGTCTTCGGCGTCGCCACCGACGTCTGCAACGACGCGGCGATCCTCGGCTTCCTGCAGCGCGGCCGTCGCGTACGCTTCGTCGAGGATGCCGCCCGCGGGCTCGACGAGGGCCGCGTCGCCGCGGTCACCGCCCTCTGGCGCGACCGCGGCGTCGAATTCGCCACCACGGAGGAGGTGATCGCGAGCTTCGGCTAAGGGCTTGCCGCTCCGATGCCGATGAGCGAGACGATGGACGTCGGCCACTGGTTTCACGACGCTGGGAACTTCGCGCTCGAGTGGCTCCCGCTCGGCTTCTTCTTCCTGATGGTCTTCGTCGTCTACCTGCTCTGGAAGACGCTGCAGGTGATGCCGAGGGTCAAGCCGACGCACGTCGACGCCGGCTCGAGCTCGTCGGTCACCTGGGAAGACGTCGCCGGGGTCGAGGAAGTGCGCGCCGAGCTCGAGGAGGTCGTCGACTTCCTGCGCCACCCCAAGCGCTTCGAGCGCCTCGGCGCCAAGGTGCCGAAGGGCCTTCTCCTCTACGGCCCGCCCGGGACGGGCAAGACGCTGCTCGCCAAGGCGGTCGCCAACGAGTCGGGCGCGAACTTCTACTCCGCGAGCGCCTCGTCGTTCGTCGAGATGTTCGCCGGCCTCGGCGCCGCCCGCATCCGCAAGCTCTTCGACGAGGCGCGCAAGAACGAGCCCGCGATCGTCTTCATCGACGAGCTCGACGCCGTCGGCGCCGCCCGCACGGGTCACGGCTTCAACCGCGAGCAGGATCAGACGCTGAACCAGCTCCTGGTCGAGCTGGACGGCTTCGCCGCCGCCGACCAGGTCGTCGTGATGGGCGCCTCGAACCGCCTCCAGGATCTCGACCCTGCTCTCCTCCGGCCGGGCCGGTTCGACCGGCAGATGCTCGTGCCGCCCCCCGACCTCGCCGGCCGCGGGGCGATCCTCGCCGTCCACACGAGGACGAAGCCGCTCGCCGCGGACGTCGACCTGCAGCAGATCGCCCGCCAGACGGCCGGGCTCACGGGCGCAGAGCTCGCCAACATCGCGAACGAGGCGGCGATCTTCGCCGGCCGCCGGCAGGCGCAGTACATCGCGCACCACGACTTCGAGGCCGCGCTCGAACGCGTCGTCGCCGGTCTCCAGCAGCGCCGGATCGTGACCGAGAAGGAGCGCCGCATCCTCGCCTACCACGAGGGCGGCCACGCGGTGATGGCACACCTGATGGGCGAGGCGATGGCCGTCCAGAAGGTGACGATCGTCGCCCGCGGCGAGGCGCTCGGCTACGCCTTCTACCTCCCCGAGGAGGATCGCTACCTCCACACGAAGGAGGAGCTGATCGACCGGATGACCGTCGCGCTCGCCGGCCGGGCCGCCGAGCAGGTCGTGTTCGGCCGCGTCACGAACGGGGCCGCGAGCGACCTCGAGAAAGCGACCGAGATCGCCCGCTCAATGGTCTTCGAGTGGGGGATGTCCGACGAGGTCACCTCGCGGACGATGCGCGCCGACAACTACGCCCTCTCCGAGCAGACGAAGCGCCTGCGCGACAACGAGCAGGCCCACCTCACCGACGAGGCCTACGCCGAGGCCGTCCGCCTGATCGAGAAGCACCGCCAGTCGCTCGACCGCGTCGCCGTCGCGCTGCTCGAGAAGGAGACGCTCGACCGCGAGGAGCTGCACGCGCTCCTCGTCGACGTCGAGGCCGAGTCCCGGGCCGCCGCCACGGTCGGCACCGTCCGCGCGCTGCCGCGGCAGCCTCAGTCCTAGGCCGACCGGTAGCATCGCGCCGATGGAGGCGCGGGGGATCCACCATCTCGGCGTAGCCGTCGAGGACCTCGACGAGGCGCTCGCGACCTATGCGCGGCTCTTCGGCGCCGAGGTCGAGCACCGCCAGAGGGTTCCGGAACAGGGCGTCGAGGCGGCGGCCGTGCTCGTCGGCGACGGGCGCGTCGAGCTCCTGGCCTCCCTCGGCGAGGAGACCCCGGTCGGGAAGTTCCTCGCCGACCGCGGGCCGGGGATGCACCACGTGGCCTACGAGGTCTCGGACATCCGGGCCGCGCTCGCCCAGCTCGCCGCGCAGGGGGCCGAGCTGATCGACTCCGAGCCGCGGCAGGGGATGTTCGGCCTCGAGGTCGCGTTCGTCCATCCGGACGCGGTCCACGGCGTCCTCTCGGAGGTGGTCTCGAGTGGCTGACGAGCGCATCCAGATCGAGATCGGCTTCGACGGCAGCCAGATCATGATCGCCCGGGTGAGCACCGCGTCCGCCGACGAGCTCGACCGCGCGCTCGAGTCGGGCGCCGACGGCGTCGTCATGCTCGACGCCGAGGACGGCCGCTATGCGGTGGCGCTGCGCCGGATCGTCTACGTCAAGCGCTTCGCCCGCGAGAGCCGCGTCGGATTCGGCGCCGGCTAGCGGGTTACGGGGAGACCGAGCCGGGAACCGGTTCAGGGTTGGCAGAGGAAGCGACAGCACCGCGCGTGAAGGAGACGACCGAGCACGTCCGTAGGCTCGTCGAGCGTGCCCAGCAGGGCGACCGCGAGGCCCTCGAGGAGCTGTACCTGATCCATTTCGACCGGATCTACAGCTACCTGCACATGAGCGTCGGCAACCGCCACGACGCCGAGGACCTGACGACGCAGACGTTCCTGAAGATGCTGGAGTCGATCGGCAAGTTCCGCTGGCAGTCGGCCCCGTTCTCCGCATGGCTGTTCCGGATCGCGCACAACCTGGCGATGGATCACTTCCGCTCGCGCCGCCGCTGGCAGCCGGAGGAGGACGTCCCCGAGCCGATCGGCGAGGAGGAGCCTTCGGCCGAGCTGGAGGCGATGCAGTCGATCGGCCGCCAGTCGATGATGGAGCTGATCGACAAGCTCTCGGAGGAACAGCAGCAGGTGCTGACGCTGAAGTTCGTCTTCAACTTCCCGAACGCAGACGTCGCCACGATCCTCGAAAAGACCGAGGGTGCGATCAAGTCGCTCCAGCACCGCGCGCTCGTCTCGCTGCAGAAGCAGGTCAGCAAAGACGACAAGTAGTTGGCGCTCGAAGTCGGGATCGTCGGTCTCCCGGACAGCGGGAAGACCACTCTCTTCAACGTGCTGACGCACGCGCCGAGCGGGACGAACGTCGGTATGGCCGCGATCCCCGACGAACGGCTCGAGCGCGTCGCCGAGGTGGTGAAGGCGAAGAAGGTGACGCCGGCCGCGGTGCGTGTCGTCGACGTCCAGGGCACGGGCCCGCAGCTGCTCGGCAACCTGCGGCAGGTCGACGCCCTGCTCGTCGTCCTCGACGGGTGGTCGGGGACGCGTGTTGCCGCGGACGACCTCGAGACGCTGAAGCTCGAGCTGCTCGTCGCCGACCGCGACCACGTCGAGCGGCGGCTCGAGCGGGTGGCGAAGCAGGCGAAGTCGGGCGACCCGAAGCTCCGCGCCGAGGTCTCGCAGCTCGAGGCGCTGCTCGCCCATCTCGACGCGGGTAGCACGATCGCCGACTGGCCGGGCGAGCTTCCGCCCGAGCTCGACCCGCTGACGACGAAGCCGCTGATCGCGATCGAGAACGGGCCCGGCGGCGTCGACCTGAAGCTCGAGGCGGAGCTCGCCGAGCTGCCGGCCGAGGAGGCGGCGGAGTTCCGCGGCGAGGCCGAGTCGGCGCTCGGCGAGGTCGTGCGACGGCTGGCGGAGACGCTCGACCTGATCACGTTCTTCACCGCCGGCGAGAAGGAGACCCGGGCGTGGACGCTTCGCCGCGGTCAGACCGCGATCGAGGCCGCGGCCACGATCCATTCGGACATCGCACGGGGCTTCATCCGCTGCGAGGTGATCCGCTGGGACGACCTCGTCGAGCACGGCGGGCACGCCGAGGCCTCGCGGGCCGGCGCCCAGCGGCTCGAGGGCAAGACCTACGTCGTCGAGGACGGCGACGTGCTGAACATCCGCTTCAACGTCTGACGCCCGGTCAGCGCGGGTCGACGACGAGGAGGAGCGAATCGGGCTCGATCTCGAGCCGGAAGCGCACCTTGCAACACTGTGTCTCGAGGGAGGCGAGCTCGGCGATCTCCGCGGCGAGGACCGGATCGGGCGCGCGAAGCGGAGCCCGTGGGGGCCGCTCTCCAGGGCGCGGGCTTCCAGCGCGCTCAGCCGCTTCGCGCGGGCCGACAGCTCGTCCGCGTCGAGCGAGCATTCCAGCAGGCTCAGGCGTCGCAGCATCGACCGAGCTTACCCGGCGCTGATCAGCGCGACGCCCAGGAGTGCCGCCGCCGCGGCGCCCGTGAGCTGCGCGCGCCCGAGCCGCTCGCTGAGAACCAGGCGTGCCAGCACGACGACGATGACCGGGTAGAGCGAGGCGAGCACCGAGACGACGCTGAGCAGACCGCGGTTCGCCGCAGCGCCGAAGAGGAGGTTCGCACCGGTGTCGCCGAGCCCGACGAGCACGAGCGACGGCCACCGCGGCAGCGAGCCGCGCACGGGCGTTCGCAGCACGAGGACGCCGACGACGGCGAGCGGGACGGCGACACCGCGCATCGAGACCGTCGCCCAGACCGGCCCGCCCTTCGCGGCGGCCTGGAGTCCGACGAGTGCCGAGCCGAAGCAGACCGCAGCGACGAGCGCGAGCCCGACCCCCGCGGCGACCCGGCGGTCGTGCAGCGCCCGCCGCTCGGGCTCGAGCGAGGCCGCGGCGACGCCCGCGAGCGCGAGCGCCACCCCGACCGCCTGCAGGCCAGACGGCCGTTCGCCGCGCGCGAGGCCGACGCCGACCGGGACGAGCGCCGCAGTCGCGGCGATCGGAGCGACGACGCCCATCGACCCGACCGCGAGCCCGCGGTAGAACGCGGTGAGGCCGACGACGCCGACCCCGCCCGCCAGTGCCCCGTAGGCGATCCGCTTCCACTCCGGCGGCGGCTCTCCCGCCGCCACGACGATGACGCCGACGAGGACGAGACCGGCGATCTGGGTGACCACAACCACGATCGGGACGGGCACCCGCCGCGCGGTGACTCCGCCCCAGAAGTCGGCGACGCCCCAGGCGAGGCCCGCCCCGAGCGCGAGCAGCACCGCCGTCACGGACGGCTAGCCTAGTGCTCGGGGACCGGACGGGTGGCCGCGACCGCGTCGAGCTGGTTGGCGTGGTAGAGCACCGCCGCCTCGGCCGTCCGCGCCGCGCGCGCGTCGTGGTGGCAGGCGACGGCGTGGAGCAGCTCCGAGCGCACGTCGGACTCGAGCGCTGCGGCCCGCTCCTCGATCAGGCGCAGACCGAGGTGGACGTGGCCGAGCAGCCGGCCCTCGTCCGTCTGGCGGAAGACCGGCCCGCGGCCGAGCTCGAGCGTGCGACCGACGTCGTGTACCAGTGCACCTGCGACGAGCAGGTCGCCGCGCAGCCGCTGGTGGAGCTGCGCCGTCTCGCGGCAGAGCGTCGCGACGCCGACGGTGTGCTCGAGCAGGCCGCCGCCGTAGGAGTGGTGGCCGTCGAGCGTCGCCGGGAGCGCGCGCAGCTCGCGGTCGGCGAGCACGCGCTCGACCGTCGCGCGCAGGCCGGGATGCGCGATCTCGGCCGTCAGGAACTCGAGGAAGCCCTCGAGCTCGTCCGCGTCGCGCCGGAGCGCGGGCGCGAGCGAGGCCGGATCGACGTCGATGGCCGCCTCGAGCGAGCGCACGTCCAGCTGGAGCCGGTCGCGGAACCGTTCGACCCGGCCGAGCACGCGCACGGCGTCTCCCTCGGCGAACCGCCCGTCGAGGAGCTCCACGTCCTGCCAGACGCGAGCCTCGATCCGCCCGCTCGGATCGACGAGCTCGAGCGCGAGGTACGGCGCGCCGGCCTTCGTCCGCAACCGCTGCTTGCGCGAGACGGCGTAGACGCCCTCGACCGTCCGGTCCTCGGCGAGCTCAGCGATCGTCACCGGAGCTAGTCTAGGCTCCGTGGCCGTCGTCAAGCCCTTCCGCGCGCTCCGCTACGACGCCGCGGAGGCAGGCCCGCTCCAAGAGCTCGTCGCACCCCCGTACGACGTCATCTCCGACGAGGAGCGGCGGGCCTACCTGGCGCGCAGCCCGTACAACGTCGTCCACCTGACGCTGCCCGACTCGGAGGCGGAGGCGACGCGCCTCCTCGGCGAGTGGCGAGACGCAGGCGTGCTGGCCCGCGAGCCGGATCCGGCCTTCTGGTGGCTGGCGCAGGACTACGTCGGGCCCGACGGCGTCCCGCGTACGCGCGAGGGCGTGGTCGCGTCGCTCCGCCTCGAGCCGTACGAGAACCGCGTGATCCTGCCGCACGAGCGGACCCACGCCGGCCCGAAGGAGGGACGGCTGCGCCTGCTGCGGACGACGCGGACCGAGCTCGAGCCGATCTTCCTGCTCTGGGACGGGTCGATCGGCCTCGAGGGGCTCGGCGACCCGGACCTCGAGGTCGACGACGGCGGAGTCGCGAGCCGGCTCTGGCGGCTCGACGCCGAGTTCGGCGCGGCGCTGACCGAAGAGCTCGCCGACGCGCAGCTGCTGATCGCCGACGGGCACCACCGCTACGAGACGGCGCTCGTGTTCCACGAGGAGGACGGCACCGAGGCGAGCGCGTGGCTGCTGGCCGTGATCGTCCCGACCGACCAGGAAGGCCTGACGATCTTCCCGACGCACCGGCTCGCCCAGCAGGTGAACGGCGTCGGCGGCACGCCGATCGAGCCGCCTGCCGACGAGCTCCCCGGGCTCGTCCTCTACCGCGGTGGGGAGTATCTGCTCGTCGAGGGTGACGGGCCCGACGTCGAGGTCGTCGACCGGCTGCAGCCGGAGGGGGTCTCGTACACGCCGTCCGCGCGCGAGGCGGTCGCCGCAGTCGACCGGGGGGAGGCGGAGGCCGCGTTCCTGCTCCGCCCGACGCGCATCGACGACGTCTGGGCCGTGGCCCGTCGCGGCGAGGTGATGCCGCAGAAGAGCACGTACTTCTACCCGAAGCTCACCTCGGGCCTGCTCTTCCATCCGCTTGACTGACTGGCTCGTCGTCTGCCGCGCGGCGGCCGACGACGTGCGAGGTGTGCTCGCCGAGCTGCCGGCGCGGGCCGACCGCGAGCCCGTCGTCGGCTCCGGCGAGGGCGGCGACGAGACGACCGAGATCGACCGCGCCGCCGAGCAGGTGATCCTCGCGCGCTTCCGCGACCTCGACGTGACGATCGTCTCCGAGGAGGCCGGCAAGCTCGGCAGCGGCGCGATGTGGATCGTGATCGACCCGATCGACGGCTCCCTCAACGCGAAGCGCGGCATCCCCTTCTTCTCGCTCTCGATCGCGGTCGCGGACGGCGACTGTATGGACAACGTCTTCTTCGCGTACGTCTACGACTTCGGCTCCGGCGAGGAGTGGACGGCGCGCAGGGGTGAGGGCGCGTTCCTGAACGGCCGGCCGCTCGGCGCGGAGCGCCCCAAGGACCGGATCGAGATCCTCTCCTTCGAGGCGACGCGCACCGCGCTCGTCGCCGAGCACGCAGGCGACGTCGCCGGGCTCGCATACCGCCTGCGGATCATGGGCTCGCTCGCGATCTCGCTTTGCCATCTCGCCGCCGGCCGGGTCGACGCCGTCTGCTCGCTCAAGCCGGCGCGTTCGGTCGACATCGCGGCGGCGCAGCTCCTCGTCCGCGAGCTCGGGATCGCGATCGACCTCCCCGAGGCGCCGCCGTTCGGCGAGGCGCCGCTCGATGTCGAGGGGCGTTCGCGTGTCGTCGCGGCGGGAACGAGCGGCAGCTGGCCAAGGCGCTCGGCGCATCCGTATAGGCTGTTCCGGCTGGAACTACGCCAGCTGGAAGGATGAGTTCTACGAGGGCAAGCCCGCACGCCTCTGGCTCGACCACTACGCGCGGCACTTCGACACCGTCGAGGTGAACAACACCTTCTACCGTCTGCCGAACCGCGACGCAGTCGCCAACTGGGTCGCGACGGTGGGACCGGACTTCCTCTTCTCGATCAAGGCATCGCGCTATCTGACGCACGTCAAGCGGCTGCGCGACCTCGGCCCCGGGCTACGCCGCTTCTACGAGCGGATCGAGCCGCTGCTCGCGACGCCGAAGATGGGCCCGCTCCTCTGGCAGCTGCCGCCGACGTTCAAGCGCGACGACGAGCGCCTGGCCGACGCGCTCGAACGCCTGCCGAAAGAGCAGCACCACTGCTTCGAGTTCAGGCATCCGACGTGGTTCCACGACGACGTCTACGCGCTGCTGCGAGAGCACGGGGCGGCGCTCGTGATCGGCGACCGACCGGAGGTCAAGCCATACCAGGCCCATGTCTTCACGACGGACTGGACGTTCGTTCGCTTCCATTACGGCTCCCGCGGCCGGCGCGGCAACTACTCGGAGCGCGAGCTCGAGGAGTGGGCGCAGCGCTTCCGGGAGTGGCGCCGCGAGGTCGAGGTGCTCGCCTACTTCAACAACGACTGGGAGGTCTTCGCGGTCCGGAACGCGCTCCGGCTGAAATCGCTGCTCGGAGTTTGACGTGAGTAGAGTGGTTGAACGAAAACCGTCAACCTGACGAATCCCGACCGCGTCCTCTTCCCGGAGGATGGCCTCACGAAGAGGGACCTGTTCGAGTACTACGACGCGGTCGCGCCGGCGATCCTGCCGCACCTGCGCGACCGGCCCTTCACGATGAAGCGGTATCGCGAGGGGATCGAGGGGCCCGGCTTCTTCCAGAAGCAGGCGCCGAAGGGGATGCCGTCGTGGATCCCGACGCGGCAGTTCCGCACCTTCCGGCGCGAGGGCGGCTCGCGGCTCGTCGACTTCCCGCTCGTCAACTCGCGGGAGGCCCTGCTCTGGATGGTGCAGATGCACTGCATCGACATGAACGCGTGGTACTCGCGCGTCGACCGCCCCGACCGGCCGGACTTCGTCGTCTTCGACCTCGACCCACCCGACGGCGAGTTCCCCGCGGCGATCGAGGTCGCGCAGCTGATCCGCGAGCTCCTGGACGAGGTCGATCTCCCGGGCTACGTGAAGACGAGCGGCGCCGACGGGATCCACGTGCTCGCGCCGATCGCGCGCCGCTCGACCTTCGAGGAGACGTACGCGTTCGCCGAGGCGGCCTCCCGCCTGCTCGAGGAGCGGCATCCCGGGCTCGTCACCACCGAGTGGCTCAAGCGCAAGCGCAGCGGCGTCCTCGTCGACCACCGCCAGAACGGGTGGGGCAAGACGATCGCCTCGGTCTACTCGGTGCGGCCCAAGCCGGGCGCGCCCGTCTCGACGCCGCTGCACTGGGACGAGCTCGGCAGCGTCCGCGAGCCGCGGCAGTTCACGATGGGGGTCGTGCTCGAGCGGATCGACCGCCACGGCGACCTGTTCGAGCCCGTGCTCGAGGACAAGCGCCCGCTCGCTGCGGCGGCGCGGAAGCTCGCGAAGCTCGCCGCCTAGAATCCAGGGTTGATGCGTCTCGCTGCGGTCCTTGCGTTCGTCCTGCTCGCCGGCCTCGGGGGCGCAGGCGCCCGCACCGCAACCGCGTCCGCCGTCCGGGTGACGATCACGGCGCCGACGCACTACCCGAAGGTGAACGCCCCGTGGCCGGTGACGATCCGCGTCACGAACGCGAGCGGCAAGCCGCTGCCCGCCCGGCTGACGATGCGCATCCTGCTCGGGACGCTTCCGGTCGGCAAGGTCGACAACGGGCGCGTCTTCCGATTCATCGGCACCTGGCGCGAGAAGAAGGGCCAGGAGATCACGTGGCCGGCCGCCTCGAGCGGCCAGTCGTTCGTCTTCCAGGCGATCGTGACCGCACTCGGCCGGACGGTGAAGAAGGGCTTCGCGGTACACCCGCGCTGAGGTGACCGGCGCCGAGGTCGTCGCCGAGCACGTCCGCAAGACGTTCGAGGACGGCCGGATCCGGGCGCTCGAGGACGTCTCCCTCCGGCTCGAGCCGGGCGAGTTCGTCGCGCTGACCGGGCCGTCGGGCTGCGGCAAGAGCACGCTCCTCAACCTGCTCGGCGCGCTCGACCGGCCCGACGCAGGGGAGCTGCGCGTCGCCGGCCAGAACCTCGGCCGGCTCGAAGACGCCTCGGCCTACCGGGCGACGACCGTCGGCTTCGTCTTCCAGTTCCACAACCTGATCCCGACGCTGAGCGCGCTCGAGAACGTCCAGGTCCCGATGATCGGCCGCGGCTCCGACCGGCGGGCACGGCAAGAGCGTGCGCGCCGCCTGCTTGCCGAGGTCGGCCTCGGCGAGCGGGAGCGCAGCCGGCCGCCGACGCTCTCGGGCGGCGAGCGTCAGCGCGTCGCGATTGCGCGGGCGCTCGCCAACGATCCGCGCCTCCTTCTCGCCGACGAGCCGACCGGCGCACTCGACACCGACACGGGCGCGCAGATCCTCGAGCTGCTCCGGCGCGTCCGCGACGAGCGTGGCACCACGATCCTGATGGTGACGAACGACGAGGCGACGGCGCGCGCCGCCGACCGCGTGGTGCAAATGCGCGACGGCATGGCTCGCGGCGCGATCTGAGCCATCGACTATCCACATTGACTCCACAAAGGACCTGTGGAGCCACCAATTGGCAATCCGTGCGACCTACCGCCGAACCATCTCCGCTGGTTCGTAAATCCGC
>WNGD01001281.1_pt1 | contig 37118 bp, 37 predicted proteins | sample 5400671 | NCBI WGS metagenome assembly WNGD01 (sample SAMN13153369, study PRJNA577476) | soil metagenome | isolation source: 40 cm soil or saprolite under grassland replicate 2 | place: USA:California | collected 2016-06-15 | reverse complement strand
GCTCCCGCCGCCTCCGCCGTGCGCGCGACCGCGCCCAGGTTGTGCGGGTCGGTGACCTGATCGAGGCAGACGAGCAGCGGCGACTCGTGCGAGGCGAGCTCGTACGCGTCCGCGTAGCGGAAGGGCTCTGCCCACGCGAGTACGCCCTGGTGGTCGCGTGTCCCGGCAGCTTCGGTCAGGTCCCGTTCAGGCCTGACCTGCTGCCTGGCACCGGGACGTGCCTCGCGCAGCCACGGCTCGGCCTTGACCGCCCGCTCGGTCACCCAGAGCTCGAGCACCTCTCGCGGACCGCGAAGCGCCTCGCGCACCGGGCGGCGGCCGTAGACCTGCTCGCGCGTCATTTCGGGACGAGCTCGAAGCCGTCAGCGACGTCGCGGACTTCCCAGCCCCGGGCCTCGATCTCGCCGCGAAGACGGTCTGCCTCCTCGAAATCGCGCCTCACTCTGGCTTCCTTCCTCTGCTCTGCAAGCGCCTCGATGTCCGCCGGCGCTGTGTCCGTTTCCGCAAGCGACCCGAGTCCGAACAGCTCCAGCCCCCACCTCAACGACGCGGTTCGCCCGCGACCCCGCCAAAGGTGGAAGAGCGCGAGAGCCTCCGGCGTGTTGAAGTCGTCGTCGAGGACGCGGACCAGCTCGTCTCGCTCGAGCTCTTCCGGCTCGTACTCGAGGCCGACGAAGTAGTTGCGGAAAGTCTCCGCCTGTGCTGCCGACTGCGACATCACCTCGTCGCTGAAGTCGATCGGCTTGCGCCAGTGGGCGGTCATGAAGAAGAGCAGGATCGTCTCGCGCCCCCACTTCTCGAGCGCGTCCCGAAGGGAGACGATGTTCCCGAGCGACTTCGACATCTTCTCGCCGGTCAGCTCCAGCAGCCCGTTGTGCATCCACATCCGCGCAAACTCGCTGCCTGCGCCCCGTGACTGGGCGAGCTCGTTCTCGTGGTGCGGGAAGATCAGGTCGATGCCGCCGCCGTGGATCTCGAAGACCGGGCCCAGGAATTTCTCCGCCATCGCCGAGCATTCGATGTGCCACCCCGGGCGACCCGGCCCCCACGGCGACTCCCAGACCGTATCCTCGCCCTCCTTGTGGGCCTTCCAGAGCGCGAAGTCGCGCGGGTCCTCCTTCAGCTCGGCGCGCTCCGACTCCTCGGACGGGTTGTGCAGCGACTCCTCGTCGCCCTCCCGGCCGGAGAGCCGGCCGTACTCCGGAAACGCCGCGACGCGGAAGTAGACGTCGCCACCGGCCGGATACGCCAGCTTGCGGTCGACGAGCTCGCCGATCAGCTCGACGATCTCCGGAATCGTCTTGCTTGCCTTCGGCTCGTGATCGGGCCGGCCGAGGCCGAGCAAGTCGGTGTCCTCAACGTACCACTGCGAAGCCTCGGCGGCGAGCTCGGCGCTGTGTCCCGGCGCCGCCGCGTAGATCTTGTCGTTGATGTCGGTGATGTTCTCCGCCAGCCGGACGTCGTACCCCGTCTGCTCGAGCCATCGCTTCAGCCACAGTGAGAGCACGAAGGGGCGCGCGTTGCCGATGTGGATCCGCTGGTAGACGGTCGGTCCGCAGACGTACATCCGGATCGGGCCCGGAGGGGGCGGCAGCTCGAACAGGTCCCGGGTGTAGGTATCAAAGAGCCGCATCGACCCTCCGCAACGACTCTGCTTTCGTCAGCGCCTCGAGCAGGGCGGCCAGCTCGGGGCCGCGGTCTCGGCCGGTCAGCGCCAACCGCAATGTCTTTAGGTCGCCGCCGACCGCCTTCAACTCGCGGATCAGCTCGCGCGCGGCCTCATGGTCGAGGCCGTTGCTCGCACGTTCCCGCAACTCTTTGAAGCGCTCCAGCGTCGGTCGCGCCTCCTTCGGTAGCCGAACCGACTGGGGCTCGAGCACCTGGCGCGCCAGCTCACGCGCCTCCACGAAATCGCGGGCGCCGCGGAGGACGGGAACAACCTCGACCGGCGCTCCGACCGCGGCCGCGAGCTCGTCGTCCGGCAGCTCGGCGATCGCCTCGATCGCGAGCCGCCTGATCCGTGGAAGGTCGTAGTGAACGTCGTGCTTCGGCAGCCCGAGCTCCTCCAGGTAGCGCCGAACCGCTGCTGGCGGAATCCCTTCCTGGCGCAGCGCGGCAACGGTTGCGCCCGGAGCCCGCTTCGAGAGCTTGCGGCCGTCCTCTCCGAGGATCAGCCCGTGGTGGATGTACTCGGGAGGCTTCGCGCCGAGCGCTTCGGCAAGCCGACGGTGCAATTGCTCGTTCGGCCGGTGGTCGTTGCCGCGGATCACATGCGTGATCCCGAAATCGACGTCGTCCACCACGCTGGCCAGGTGGTAGGTGGCGGATCCGCCCTCGCGCAAGAGCGTGATTCCGTCAAAACGGTCGCCGAGCTTGCTCCCTGCCTCCGCGTAGCGCTCGGCACGCTCGCTCTGCCGGACCGGCCCGTCGTCCCAGGCGATCCCGAGCCAGGAGAGGTCGTCGAGGATCGCCTCCTCGCCGCCGGGAACGTTGCGCGCCGGGTCCGTGTCGTCGATCCGGAGCAGCATCCAGTCGCCGAAGTCTCGGTTGGCGACTGCGCTCAGCGCATTGCCCACGTGCAGCGAGCCGGTGGGGCTGGGGGCAAAGCGGACTCTTCTCATTCCGAGCCGAAAGTTACTGTCCCGGCGATGCGTGAGTCGCTGCTCGCCTGGTTCGAAGTTCACGGCCGGGACTTGCCGTGGCGCAGGACGCGCGACCCTTACGCGATCCTCGTCTCGGAGGTGATGCTCCAGCAGACGCAGGTCGAACGGGTAATGCCGAGATATCTCGCCTGGCTCGAGCGCTGGCCGACCGTCGAAGCCCTCGCCGGGGCGCCGGCGGCCGAGGTGATTCGCGAGTGGCAGGGGCTCGGCTACAACCGCCGTGCGCTCAACCTGCACCGTGCCGCCCAGCAGATCGCCGCGGGCGGGTGGCCCGGCGATCTCACCGAGCTGCCAGGGGTCGGCCGCTACACGGCCGACGCAGTCGCGTGTTTCACATTCGGGAGCGACGTGCTTCCCGTTGACACGAACGTCTCACGAGTGCGCGAACGCACCGGCCAAGCCTTCGACGCGGGTTGTGCGCAGGCCCTGATGGACCTCGGCGCGACGGTTTGCCTCGCCCGCGTCCCGCGCTGCGGCTCGTGTCCGCTCGCAGCACGCTGTCCGTCGCGCGGTCGCCGTTACGAGCCGCGACGGACACAGACCCGCTTCGAAGGATCGTTCCGGCAGCGTCGGGCCGCAACGCTGCGTCTGGTGGCGGCCTCCGCGCGGCAAGTCGCGGATCTCGATGCGGACGCAGTAGCCGCACTGGAACGCGACGGCTTGATCAGGATCACTGCGGGCCTCGCCACCCTGCCGGCCTAGAAAGGTTACGAGCAGCCGGCCACACTGCCACGCTCGAGGAGGGCGACAGCTTGCGCGGCCAGGCCCTCTCCGCGGCCGGTGAAGCCGAGCTTGTCGGTCGTCGTTGCGCGCACATTGACCTGCTCTGCGCCGACGCCGAGAGCCTCGGCGAGCCGCTCACGCATCTGCTCACGCAACGGCGCGATCCGCGGTTCCTCACCGATCAGGACGCAGTCGGCGTTAACGAGCTCCCAGCCGGCTTCGCGTACTTGAACAGCAGCGCGCCGCAGCAACTCGAGCGACGAGGTGCCTTCCCACTCCGGCTCGCCCGGCGGAAACAACGAGCCGATATCGCCGAGCCCGGCTCCGCCGAGGAGCGCGTCGATCAGCGCGTGGGCGATGACGTCGCCGTCGGAGTGACCGGCCAGGCCGCGAGGAGACTCGATCTCCACGCCGCCGAGAACCAGCCGAACGCCGTCCACGAGCGCATGTGCATCGACACCCAGCCCGACGCGGAGCTCGCTCATCCGAGCGGCGCCTGCCGACGTTCGCGCCGGTCGAAGATCGTGACGGTCTCGTAGCCGGCAGCGCGCGCAAGGTCGATCGCGCGATGCAGGTCGCGGCCGACGTTCTGCGGTGCGTGGGCATCCGAGGCAAGCGTGATCGGCACTCCGCGTGCCTGACAAGCCTCGAGGAGCCGCGGGTCCGGGTAGAGCTCGCCGACGGGCTTGTGAAGACCGGCCGACGAGACCTCGACGCATACGCCGGCCGCCTCGATCGCGTCAGCCGTCTCCTCGTGCAGCCACTGGACGGCGTCGGCGTCCGGCTGTGGGCCGTGGTGCCTGACCAGGTCGGGGTGCGAGAGCGAGTCGAACAGCCCACTCCGGGCCGCGTTCCGCAACCAGACGAAGTAGCGCCCCCACGCCTCGTGCGGGCCCAGCTTCTCGACGAGCCCGGGCTCTTGATCGACGGGAAAGCCGTCGACGTAGTGGACCGAGCCGAGCAGGTAGTCCCACGGATACGGCGAGACCGTGTCGCGGAGGTCGGCCTCCGTCCCGGGGAAATAGTCCACCTCGAGACCGAGCTTGACCGGCAAGCCGCGCTCCTTCGCTTCCACCACGGCCCCCACGTACCGGTCGAGATCGTAGATACAACGCTCGAGCATGTACTGCTGGTCCCAGAGGGACCGGGTCTGCTCGAAGTAGTAGACGTGCTCGGTGAAACCGATCTCGTCGACGCCGCGTCCGGCGGCGGCCTCGACGAACTTCTCCACGGCTTCCACCGAATAATCGATCCGCTCGTCGGAATCGCGAAGGTGCATGTGGTAGTCGACGATCACAGAAACGATGCAACGAGCTCCAGATCCGCCTGGTCGGTCACCTTCAAGAGTCGCCGGTCGCCGAGAACGGTCGTGACGCGACCGCCCCGGGCTTCGACGAGGGCCGAGCAGTCTGTCGCCTCCGCCAGGTCGCCGGCAAGGGCTTCGCGGAGAACAGTCGCAAGAAAAGCCTGCGGCGTCTGCACAGCGACGAGCTCTTCGCGCGGCAGCGTCTCGACGATCTGCCCACCGCGGACGCGCTTGATCGTGTCGGCAAGCGGCAACGCCGGCACCGCACCGTCCCAGCCCTCGTTCAGCGCCGTCAGCACGCGCTCCAGCACCTCGTCCGGAAGGATGGGGCGCGCCGCATCGTGGACGGCGATTAGCGCGGCGTCGTCGCCAACCTCGGCGACCCCGGCACGCACCGACTCCGCCCGTGTCTCACCTCCGGACGCGCAGGCCACGACCTTGGTGCAGGCAAGCTCCTCGGCGACGAGAATCGACGGCTCCTCCCAGCCCTGGGGCGCAACGATCACGATCGCGTCGACCCAAGCCGAGGACTCGAGGCGCTCGAGGCTCTCGGCAAGCAACGGCCGGTCGTGAAGCTTCGCGAATGCCTTCGGACGGTTGCCGCCGAGCCGTTCCCCGCGGCCAGCGGCGGCCAGGACCGCCCATACGGACAATGAATTAGCTCCTTGCGAGATCGCCGTCAGTCTGTGGGATTTTCTTTCCGGCCGGCTCGGACGGCCGCGCCGGCAAAGCCGCCGCGGCCTCTAATCGGCATCGCAAGCGACGCCTCGGCTACGCGGTCGCCGCGACCTTAGTCGTCTTCTTCTTCGGACCGCCGTTGGCGAGAACGCCGTCGAGCCATTCGGCCGCTTCGTCCTCGTCCATTTCCTTGGCGTACATCAGCTCACTGGCGAGGATCTTCTTCGCCTTGACGAACATCTGCTTCTCGCCCGTCGAGAGACCCTTCTCGTGGTCGCGAAGAGAGAGGTTCCGGACGACCTCGGCGAGCTCGAAGATGTCGCCGGTCTTCATCTTGTCGCGGTTGTGCTTGAAGCGCCGGTTCCAGTTCTTCGGCATCTGCGTGCCGCCGCCGGTGAGGGCCTTCAGCACCTTGTTGACCATCTGCTCATCGATCACTTTCCGCAGGCCGACAGCGTCGGCGTTCTCGGTCGGGACGTTCACCGTCATGTCGTTGTGCAGGATCTTGATCGTCATGTATTCCCGCTTCTGACCGAGGACTGTGCGGGACTCCTTCTTCACAACGGTGCCTGCTCCGTGGTGTGGATACACCACTTTGTCGCCGACCTTGTACAAGCCGACCCTCCCCTTTCGTCGCTTACATCGCCAGAACGCCGACGGAGTCGAGCCCGTCGGCGCGTGTCAGCCAGTATACCGAAAGCTGCGCGAAAAGGCCACTATTTCCAGGGATTTTCGCCTTTGGGAGAAAAAGCCCTGCTCAGAGCGAACTCCCGTGGAGAAAGCCAGCGTCAGAGCTGAAGGTACCGATCGACAAGGTTGTGCTCCTGCAGGCGGCGAAGACCTTCGCGAATCTCGCGGGCGCGGACCGCGCCTACGCCGTCGACGGCCTCCAGGTCGCGCTGTGATGCCCGGACGATCCCGTCGAGGCCGCCGAGCTTCGAGACGAGCCGTTGGATCACGTTCTCGGGCAGCCGCGGGACGTGTGTGAGGACGCGGAAGCCACGCGGCGACACGGCGTAATCGAGAGGGTTCGTCGTCGCCGGATAGCCGAGCACGGCCAGCAACTCGAACTCGAGCAATTCCTGGTACGGCAGTTGAGCCAGCGCCACCAAACCCTCGCGGACGCGCTCCGCACCGCCGTCGGCGTGGTAGTCGTAGACGATCGCGGCCTTCTCGGCGGGCACCTCGCTCACCTGCTCCTCGAGCTGCATGCGAATCAAGCGCCCTTCCGAGCCGAGCTCCGTGCACGCGCGCTCGATGTAGTCGGCCATGCGCGTCGTCAGCTCTGCCCGCTGCAGGACGACCAGCACGTCGTCGAGCATGACGGCGTTCTGGAACTCGAGCGCGGTCAGCCGGGTGAGCACCTGGTCGAGCCGCTGCCGGTAGGTGTCCAGGGTCGCCACCGCCTGGTTGGTCTTGGCGAGCACGTCGGCGATCGGGTCAAGCTGGTAGCGGCTTTGGCCGACGAAGACGGTCACCGTCTCGCGCTGCTGCGAGATCGAGACCACCAGCGCCTCGGTCTGCTTCGCGACGCGCTCCGCCGTCCGGTGGCGGGTGCCTGTCTCGTTTGACGGGATCGTCGGATCCGGCATCAGCTGGACATTTGCCTGAGCGATCTTCGCGATTGCCGAGTTGACAATGATCGCCCCGTCCATCTTCGCGAGCTCGTACAGAAGCTGCGGCGTGAAACCCTGGTCGAGTCGGATGCCGCCGGAGAACATGAACGACAGCTCGGAGGGCTCACCGATCACGATCAGGGCTCCCTCGCGAGCCCGGATGATGTCGTCGATCCCCTGTCGTAACTGCGTACCGGGCGCGATCCGCGAGATCGCCGTCAGGATGCTGGGATCGATTCGCGGATCGAGCTCCGCGGCGCTGCGCGGGAAGCCGAGCGGCGCCGCCGGTCGTCGTTCCTGCCTATCTGCCCTCGGATCCGTTGCCATCGAGCCCCGCCCCTATCGCGCTCTGCAGCGTCTCTGCTTCGAGAGTGCTTAGTTTGCCATTAGGCGTTCCGGCGGGAGCGACAACGTGCTGGATGCCGAACTTCGCGCACTCCTCCAGGCGCCGCTCGGCCTGGGTCGCAGCGCGCAGCCGCCCGGTGAGGCCGATCTCTCCGAACGCGGCGGTGCGCTCTTTCACCGCAATGCCACGAGCAGCAGAGGCGATTGCAAGCGCGACGGCCAGGTCGGCCCCCGGCTCGTCGACCCGGACGCCACCGGCGACGTTGACGAAGACGTCGGCGGCGCCGAGGGCCACGCGTGCGTGCCTGGAGAGAACCGCGACGATCATCGCGAGCCGCTTCGGATCGACGCCTGTCGCAACACGCCGCGGCATCGCCAGGTCGGTGGGCGCCACGAGAGCCTGGATCTCGAGCAGGATGGGCCGAGTCCCTTCGAGCGCGCAGGCGACGGCCGCGCCTATCTCGCCCTCCGAACCCCGTCCGAACAGCTCTGAGGGCTCGGGCACCCCGACCAGGCCCGCGCCGGTCATCTCGAACACTCCCAGCTCGTTCGTCGACCCGAATCGGTTCTTCGCCGCCCGCAGCACTCGATGGGCGTGGTAGCGGTCGCCCTCGAACTGCAGCACGCAGTCGACGAGATGCTCGAGCACGCGCGGGCCGGCGACGGCGCCGTCTTTCGTCACGTGTCCGACGAGGAACGTGGCGACGTGCGATTGCTTGGCGACGCGCAGGAGTCGCGCGGCTGCCTCGCGGACCTGGGAGACCGAACCGGGCGCTGAGCCGACCTCCGACGAGTAGAGCGTCTGGACCGAGTCGATCACGCAGACGTCGGGACGCTCGCGCTCGAGCGTCGCACAGACGGTCTCGAGCTCGGTTTCCGCCAGGATCTCGACCTTCTCCGCGCCGCCGAGCCGCGCCGCCCGGAGCTTCACCTGGGCGGTCGACTCCTCGCCCGTCACGAGTAGCGCCCGACGGTCCTTCGAGATCGCAGCGAGCGCAGACAGCAGGAGCGTCGACTTGCCGACGCCCGGCTCGCCGCCGACGAGGACGAGCGAGGCCGGTACAAGCCCGCCGCCCAGCACACGGTCGAGCTCGGGGATTCCCGTGGCGATGCGCTCGGCCTCGTCGGCCTCGATGTCGACGAGGCGCAGCAGCGGCCTGGCCGCAGCGACTTCACTCCTACCGGAGGATTCTTCGACGAGCGTCCCGAAGGCTCCGCAACCCGGGCACTTTCCGAACCAACGCCCTGCGCTGTAGCCGCACTCCGTGCACGCATGGTGAACAGCCGCTTTCGCCACGCGCTCGAGTCTACGGACGGGGTCCGACGCCGAACGTGACGCGACTGCAACAAATCTGTGCCGTTTTTGTAACAGACAACTGACGCGCCGACGGCGGCCCTCTACGTTCGGAGGCAGTCGAGAAAGGAGGGACGCATGAAACGAGTTGTCGGAGCGCGCGCAACCGTCGCAGCGTTGACGATCGCCGCGGGCGCCGCCGCGGCGCTGGCGATCTTCGGCGTGTTCGGCGCGCACGGCGCGGTGCCGAGAACAGGGCCGCTGACCGTCCGGACCGGACTGAAGAGCCCGCCGGTAGCTTTCGTGCGGGGGGACGGCCTCTTCACGGACAAGGCGGGCCGGAGCCAGCTCGGCGCAGCCGTCTCGGGCGCCATGATCGGTCCGCTCTCGCCCGTTGCCGTCCGTTCGAGCGACGGCAAGCTCCTCGCCTACAACACCTGGAAGGAACTGCGGACGGTCGACGGCGAGCAATCGTTCTCGGAGCAGGCGATCGCCGACGGCGACGCGCTCGGAGTTCCCTCGGTGAGAGTGCACGATGACGCAGGCAACGATGTCGTGGTCGCTCGGGGCGCCTACTCGGCCGCGTGGAGAAAGGACGGCGCGCTCGCGTTCGCCAAGGGTGTCGACCCGGACTTTCGAGCCGGTTGGACCTACAACTCGCAGGTAGTCGTTCGGCGTGGCATCCACGGCCGCGACGTCGCCTGGACGACGGAGCCTGCTCACTACGTCGTCTACGCCTGGGCAGGCGACCGGCTGCTCTTCTATCGCGTCGGCCTCGGCGAGAAGCTGGAGCTGTTCGTCGCCGACGGGCCCGGCAAGCTCCGTCCACTCGCCGACGGCAGCGCGATCGCGGTCAGCCCAGACGCAACTCGGGTCGCCGTCCTCAGCCAGGACGCCACGAACGTGCGCGTGCTCGACGTCGCGAGTGGAAGTGAGCTGTCATGGCTCGACGTGACAACGGCCACGCCGCCGCTGACGTGGGTCGCTTATTCCGGCTCATGGGTGGGAGACCACATCGTCGCCCCCGCGAGCGCGGGCCTCGCGATTCTCCACGTCAGCTCACGGTCACTCGAGCTCGAGCAGGTCCTCAGCCTCGACCATGCGGAGTTCCCGGCCGGCGTTCAACAGCCGCGCTTCACCGACGCCGCCGGCAACGAGATCGCGGCGACGGCCGACATCCCGCCGGCTAGGGGACGAGCAGGGGCCTCGTTTCTCCTGCAGTGCGACCGCATCGCGAGAAGCTGTGACCGCGGCGAGCCCGTACCGGCAAAGGAGTGGCTGCGCCAAGTCGACGAATCGGCCGCCTCTGGCGAAGGAGGTCACTGATGAGGATCCGAGCTCTAGCTGCGGCAGCTGTTCTGGTAGCCGCCTTGACGATTCCCGCGAACGCGTTCGCGTACCTGACCTGGTTCGAGTTCACGCGCCAGTCGAACAGCGCCTCCCCGCTGACGATGGCCTGGCAGTACGGGCCGGGTTACTACGGCACACAAACCTGGCGCGCGGGTTCCGGCGTCTCGACCGACGCGTGCTGGGTCGGCCACGGCTGGTTGCCGACCGGCTACTACGACCTGAGGGGCCATTGGGACAACTACAGCGGGACGATCAGGGGACGTGTCTTCTATCTCCAAGACAAGGCGTGTTGGAACGGGACATGGCGAACGCAGCTCTTCATCCACTCGGAGGAGACCGCCGATCAGGGCCAGTACTGCCCGACCGCCGGCGACGATCCCTACTGCTGGGACGGACCATCCGACTACTACTCGAACGGCTGCATCAAGGTCTCACGTGCCGGCAATCCGAGCGACCTGCGGCTCGTGCACGACGGCTGGCACGGCAGGAGCGGTGACTACCGCCACGGCTACTTCACGATCAACAACTGGCTCTACGTGCGGGGCTGAGCCAGCGCCAAGGTCCCCTCCCCAGGGAAAGCGAAACGGCGGCGTCAAGCCGTCGTTTCGCTACTCGTCGAGGCTTGCGATCGGAGCCGGGCCGAAGCCCGACTAGTCCGATTCTTCTTCTTCGTCCGCCGAGTCGCTGGGCTCCTCGGGCGGAACGGTGACCTTCTCCGGCGTGATCTCGCCGGGGATCACCGTGATGTCGACCTCCTCCTCGTCCTTACGCTCGACCAGGATCGTCGAGCCTGGCTCGAGCGAGCGGCCGAGAACGAAGTCTGCAAGCGGATCCTCGATGTAGCGCTGAATCGCGCGGCGTAGCGGGCGGGCGCCCATCGCCGGGTCGTAGCCCTTCTCGACGAGGAGCTCCTTCGCCTCGTCGGTGAGCTCGATCGCGACCTCATGCTCTCCCATCTGCTCGCGCAGGCGGCGCAACACCAGGTCGACGATCGTCGTGATCTCTTCCTTGGTCAGCTTGTGGAAGACGATTACCTCGTCGATGCGGTTCAGCAGCTCGGGGCGGAAGACCTTCTTGAGCTCTCCGAGCACCCGCTCCTTCATGTCCTCGTAGGACAGGCCGCTCTCGTCGCCGATCGAGAAGCCGAGGGTCTGGTTCTTCGAGATCGTGCCGGCCCCGATGTTCGAGGTCATGATCACGATCGTGTTCCGGAAGTCGACCTTGCGGCCCTGGGCGTCGGTCAGCCTCCCGTCCTCCAGGATCTGGAGCAGGATGTTGAAGACGTCGGGATGCGCCTTCTCGATCTCGTCTAGTAGGACGACCGAGTACGGCTTGCGGCGCACGGCCTCCGTGAGCTGGCCGCCTTCGTCGTAGCCGATGTAGCCGGGCGGCGAACCGACGAGCCGGGACACGGAGTGCTTCTCCATGTACTCCGACATGTCGACCTGGATCAGGGCGTCCTCGTCGCCGAAGAGGAACTCGGCAAGCGTACGCGCGAGCTCGGTCTTGCCGACGCCTGAGGGGCCGAGGAAGATGAACGAGCCGGTCGGTCGCTTCGGGTCCTTGATGCCGGCGCGCGCGCGGCGGATCGACTTGGAGACGGCGATGATCGCTTCCTCCTGGCCGATCACGCGCTTGTGGAGCTCGTCCTCCATTCGGATCAGCTTCTGTGACTCGGCCTCGGTCAGCTTGAAGACGGGGATGCCGGTCCACATCGAGACGATGTCGGCGATCTCCTCCTCACCGATCTCCGGCTGCTCCTCAGTGCCCTCGGAATTGCGCCAGTCCTCTTCGAGCTCGCGCTTTTTCTGGGTCAGCTTGCGCTCCTTGTCGCGCAGCGACGCCGCCTTCTCGAACTCCTGGGCCTCGATCGCCTCTTCCTTGTCCTTGCGCACCTTCTCGATCTCGTCCTCGAGCTCGCGATACCGCGGCGGCGCGCTCATCGTCTTGATCCGCATGCGGGATGCGGCCTCGTCGATCAGGTCGATCGCCTTGTCCGGCAAGTGCCGGTCCTGGATGTAGCGGTCTGCCAGGGTCGCCGAAGCGCGGAGGGCCTCGTCGGTGATCTTGCAGCGGTGGTGAGCCTCGTAGCGGTCACGCAAGCCGCGCAGGATCTGGACGGTGTCGTCAACCGATGGCTCGTCCACTCGAATCTGCTGGAAGCGCCGCTCGAGCGCCGCGTCGCGCTCGAGGTACTTGCGGTACTCGTCGAGGGTCGTCGCGCCGATCGTCTGGAGCTCGCCGCGCGCGAGAGCCGGCTTCAGGATCGAGGCCGCGTCGATCGCGCCCTCGGCGGCGCCGGCGCCGACGAGGTTGTGGAGCTCGTCGATGAACAGGATGATGTCGCCGCGCTGGGTGATCTCCTTCATCACCTTCTTGAGGCGCTCCTCGAACTCGCCGCGGTACTTCGAGCCCGCGACCAGGGCGGCGAGGTCGAGCGTGTAGATCTGCTTGCCCTTCAGGAGCTCCGGCACCTCGTTGCCTGAGATGCGCGCCGCGAGGCCCTCGACGACCGCGGTCTTGCCGACGCCGGGCTCGCCGATCAGGACCGGGTTGTTCTTGGTGCGGCGCGAGAGGATCTGCATCACGCGCTCGATCTCGGTCTGGCGCCCGACGACGGGGTCGAGCTTGGCCTCCGCAGCGAGTTTCGTCAGGTTGCGGCCGAACTGGTCGAGCAGCTTCGAGCTCTTCGACTTTTCGCTGGGAGCGCCGCCCGGGCCCCCCTGCTGGCGCCGGCCGGGACCGGAGAGCATGCGGATGATCTCGTTGCGGATCTTCTCCGCGTCGGCGTCGAAGTCGAGCAGGATTCGCGCCGCGACCCCTTCGTTCTCGCGCACGAGGCCGAGCAGGATGTGCTCGGTGCCGATGTAGTTGTGGCCGAGGGAGAGCGCCTCGCGCAGCGCCAGCTCGAGAACCTTCTTCGCGCGCGGGGTAAACGGAATCTGGCCGGTCGTGACCTCGTCGCCTTGGCCGACGATCCGAGCGACCTGCGCGCGAACCTCCTCGACGGTGATGTCGAGCGACTCGAGGACGCGGGCCGCCAGGCCCTCCTCCTCGCGCAGCAGGCCAAGCAGGATGTGCTCGGTGCCGATGTAGTTGTGCTTGAGCGCGCGCGCCTCGTCCTGGGCCAGGACGACCACTTGGCGGGCTCTCTCGGTGAAGCGTTCGAACACGTACTTCCTCTCTCGGCTTCCTGGACCCTACGCCTTAACGTCCGCCCACTGTAGCGAACGCTTCGGGGGGCACCGTAGGGCGTCCGAAACGGCTTTACCGATCCGTTACCACTGCCTTCTCAGCCGGGTCGAATCCGTCTCGTACGGCCTGAAATGTACGCTTCCAAACGCTTTGCGCCCTCGTGACGCGGTCCAGCCAAAAGCCCTCGTCACCGGCGGCGCCGGCTTCATCGGCTCGCACCTCTCGGAACTATTGCTCGAGGCCGGCTGGGAGGTGTTCGTGCTCGACGACCTCTCGACCGGAGCGCGCTCCAACATCGCCCACCTCGAAAGCAGGCGCGACTTCCACCTGGTCGTCGAGTCGATCCTCTCTCCGTCCGTCGTCAGCGAGCTCGTCCACAAGTGCGACGTCGTCTACCACCTAGCCGCGGCTGTAGGCGTTCGGCTGATCGTCGAGCAGCCCGGACACACGCTCCTCACCAACGTCCAGGGCACCGAGAACGTGCTCGAATACTGTGCGCGGTTCGGCAAACGCCTCCTGATCGCGTCTTCATCCGAGGTGTACGGGGACCATCGCGAGGAGAAGCCGCTCGCCGAGGACGCGCGGCGGATCTACGGGCCGACGACCGCTCGCCGGTGGGCCTACGCGGACTCGAAGGCGATGGACGAGTTCCTCGCCCTGGCGCTACACGAGGAGCGTGGGCTCGACTGCGTGATCGTTCGCCTGTTCAACACGGTCGGCGCCAGGCAGAGCGGCCAGTACGGGATGGTGATCCCGCGGATGGTCGAGCGGGCGCTTGCCGGCGAGCCGATCGAGATCCACGGCGACGGCACCCAGACGCGCTGCTTCTGCCACGTGGCCGACGCGATTCGTGCCTTGCACGGCCTACTCGAGGACGGCGGAACGAGCGGCGAGATCTTCAACGTCGGTTCGACGGAGAGCATCCGCATCCGGGATCTCGCCGAACGCATCCGGGTCGCGACCGGCAGCGACTCCGAGCTCGTCTTCGTGCCGTACGACGAGATCTACCGCCACGGGATCGTCGAGGAGATGCTGCATCGCATCCCGTCGATCGAGAAAGTCGGCAAGGCGATCGGGTGGGCGCCGACGCGCTTGCTCGACGACATCCTCGCCGATGTGATCGAGACCTCCCGGCGGCCCGCGCGAGCTTAAGCGCTCGCTTGCGACGCCGGCTGGGAGGACGTCGCGACTTTGCCGGGACGTCGTCTAATCCCGTTGGCAGAGCCGGGAAGGGAGTCCTGAACCGAGTTCGAGGCGCTAGCTTCGCTCGCGAAGCGCGGGAAAGAGCACGACGTCGCGGACGTTGTCGCGGCCGGCGAGGACCATCGTCAGGCGGTCGATCCCGAGGCCCACGCCCCCCGTCGGCGGCATGCCGTAGGCGAGTGCTTCGACGTAGTCGGGGTCGCCCGGCTCTCCGCCCACCTCGGTCGCCTGCTGCTCGAAGCGCGCCGCCTGCTCGACCGGGTCGTTCAGCTCGGTGAACGCGTTGCCGAGCTCGGTGCCGCCGACGAAGTACTCGAAGCGCTCGACGATCGCCGAATCCTCGTCGGTGGCCCGCGCGAACGGCGACAGCTCGACGGGGTAGTCGTACAGGATCGTCGGCTCGATCAGGGCCGGCTCGACGAAATGGCTCAGGGCATGGTCGACGAGCTGGGCCCAGCTTCGGTCCTCTGAGGTGTCGACGCCGCGCTCCCGCAAGCGCGACCGCAGGACGTCGCCGTCAGGCGTCCAGAGGCCCTGCTCAGCGAGGGCTTCGACGAGCTTGATACGGCGCCACGGAGCCTTCAGGTCGATGTCGTGACCGCGATATGCGACCCTCGTGCCCCCGGTCGAATCGAGCGCCACGTTTTCGATCAGCCGCTCGACCCGCTCCATCTGGTCGCGGTAGTCCGTATAGGCCTCGTACCACTCGACCATCGTGAACTCGGGCACGTGCTTGTAGGAGAGGCCCTCGTTGCGGAAGTCCTTGCCGAGCTCGTATACCTTCTCGAGCCCGCCGACGATCAGCCGCTTGAGGTAGAGCTCGGTCGCGATGCGGAGGTAGTAGTCGGCGTCGAGCGCGTTGTAGTGCGTCACGAACGGCTCGGCGAAGCCGCCGCCGTACCGCGGCTGCAGCACCGGAGTCTCGACCTCGAGGAAGCCGGCTTCGTCGAGGTGTCGGCGAACCGCAGCGACAACACGCGTCCGCAGCTCGAAATCGGCGCGCGTCTCGGAGTTGACCAACAGGTCGAGATAGCGCTGGCGGTAACGCGTCTCGACGTCCGTGACTCCGTGGAAGGTGTCCGGCAGCGGCCGCTGGATCTTCGCCAGCAGCTCGAGTTCGTCGACGGCGAGCGAAGGCTCGCCGCGCCTGGCGCGCGCAGGCGAGCCGCTGACGCCGACGATGTCGCCGAGATCGACGTCGATCGCACCGGTACGGCCGGTGTCACAAAGGAGCTGAATGCGCCCGGAGCGGTCGACCAGGTCGAGGAAGACCAGCTTCCCCATCTCGCGGCGCGCCATGACACGCCCGGCGAGGCGGCGCTTGTCGGCTGCTTCGCCGCCCGGCTCCAGCCTTTCCGACTCGGCGCGGACCGCGGTGATCTCGTCCCGGTCCGCGAAACGCTTCGGCAGGCTCATCGCCGCGCGAGCCTAACGACCCTGCCGTTGTGACGGTTTCGTCACGATCCCGTCTTCCACGCGTCAGCATTTCCGAAATAGGATCGAACGTGGGTGGGCGTGGTGGGACCCAAGTTCTCGCGCGTGAACCATTAGCGTCGGCAGGCATGGCGCCTGAGCCGGTTCCGTTCATCGACGGCCACAACGACGTCCTGCTAGCGCTGCACCTCGCCGGCGATGGGGCCGCGCCGTTTCTCGCGCGGCGCTCGGAGGGTCATCTTGACCTCGAGCGCGCGCGTGAAGGCGGCTTCGCCGTCGGCTTCTTCGCCGTTTTCGTGCTGCCGGAAACCGAGGAGGAGCGCGCGGCGACGCGGATTCCGGATCGCAAGCCGCCGTACGCGCAGCCGCTCGCCGGGCCTGTCCCCACGAAGTACGCGCTGCGCGAAGCGGGGGCGATCATCGACCTGCTGGACGAACTCGCGGCAAGCGGGGACGTGTGCGTGGCGCGCTCGACCGCCGACGTTGAAAGCGCGTTGGCCGGTGGCCCGCTCGCGGCGATCCTCCACTTCGAGGGCGCCGAGCCGATCGAGCCCGGGCTCGAGAACCTCGCCGGGTTCTACGAGCGCGGCCTGCGGTCGCTCGGGCTCGTCTGGAGCAGGCCGAATGCCTTCGCCGACGGCGTGGCGTTTCGCTTTCCCTCGTCGTCGGACATCGGCGCGGGCCTGACCGACGCTGGAAGGCATCTCGTCTCGGAATGCAACGGCTTCGGCATCCTGCTCGACCTGGCACACCTGAACGAACGCGGCTTCTGGGAAGTCGCGGCGCTGTCGGAGGCGCCGCTCGTCGCCAGTCACTCCAACGCTCACGCGCTCTCGCCGAACTCCCGCAACCTCACAGATGCTCAGCTCGACGAGATCGGCCACTCGGGCGGGATCGTCGGCATCACCTACCACGCCGGCATGCTCACCGAGGTCGGCGGCGTCGACCCGGACGTCCCGCTCGCGCGGGTGATCGACCACGTGGATTACGTCGCCACCCGGATCGGCATCGACCACGTCGGCTTCGGCTCGGACTTCGACGGCGCGACAGTGCCGACCGAACTCGGCGACGCCTCCGGTTTGCAGCGCGTCGCCGAAGCCCTACGCAATCGCGGCTATGCCGAGGGCGACGTGGCGAAGCTCGCGCACGGCAACTGGCTTCGCGTCCTCAAGCAGACCTGGAACGACTGATCTGCGCTAATCAGGAGGTCGCCGCGGAGGCGGGCTTTGCTCGCCTCCGCACGCAAGCGTTCTCCTTCAGCCCCACCGAAGAAAGTCGTCATGGCCGCGCGAAGCGCGGCCGGACTTTCTTCGGAAACACGGCGCGCCGTAGGCGCGCCGGACTTCACGCGGCTTTGATCTCGAGAATCTTGTACTTCATCGAGCCGCGTGGCGCCGTCACCTCGACCGTCTCGCCCTTCTTGTGCCCGATGATCGCCTTGCCGACCGGCGACTCGTTCGAGAGCTTGTTCTGCGCCGGGTTCGCCTCGGCCGAGCCGACGATGTGGTACTCGACCGTCTGCTTGGCCGTCACGTCCCGCAACTTCACCTTCGAGCCGACCGAGACGACGTCCTTGGCGACATCCTTCTTGTTGATCACCCTCGCGTCGCGGAGCCGTTCCTCGAGCATCGCGATCCTGTGCTCGAGCAAGGCCTGCTCGTTCTTCGCGTCGTCGTACTCGGCGTTCTCGGCGATGTCGCCGAACTCGCGCGCGATCCGGATCCGGTCCGCGACCTCGCGCCGTTTCTCGTTGGAGAGGTAATCGATCTCCTGCTGGAGTTTCTTGTACCCCTCTGGAGTAAGGATGACTTCCTTCACAACTTGCCCTTTCCGAAAGAAAACGCGGCGCTAACGCGCCGTCGCGGGCGCGAATAGTAGCTATACAGTCAGCCTGTCGCAACCGCAGTAACCTCTACGATTCGCGCTCTATGCAGGTAAATCTTCACGAGACCTGGCACATCGGGACGGTTGAGGTTCCCAGCCGTCTCGTTCTGGCGCCGATGGCGGGGGTCAGCGTGCAGGCGTTTCGCCGTCAGGGGCGACGGTTCGGCGCCGGTCTCGTCTGTTCGGAGATGGTCTCGTGCGCGGGCTTGCAGCACGGAAACGAGCGCACTTTGGGCTATCTGCGAATCGCCTCCGACGAGCGCCCGCTTGCCGTGCAGATCTTCGGCTCGGACCCGGCTGTGATGGCGGAAGCCGCACGAATGGTGGAGGACGCTGGCGCGGACATCGTCGACATCAACTTCGGCTGCCCCGTTAGAAAGGTGACCAAAACAGGTGCGGGCGCGACGCTGCTCGACGACCCGGATCGGGCCTGCGCGGTCGTTCGCGCCGTGGCCTCCGCGGTCTCGGTGCCGGTGACGGTCAAGCTGCGGCGCGGACTCGAGAATGGGTCGCGGGCGTGCTTGACGGTCGGGCCGCGGCTCGTCGGAGCCGGCGCCGCGTCGCTGACCTTGCATCCGCGCTCGGCGAAACAGATGTACACCGGAACGGCCGACCACTCGCTGACCGCCGAGCTCGTCTCCCTCGTGGACGTGCCTGTGGTTGCATCCGGCGACATCGTCTCGCGTGCGCGGGCGCAGGCGGTGCTCGCGACGACCGGGGCCGCCGCGGTGATGGTCGGCCGGGCGGCGCAGGGGAACCCTTGGGCCCTACGCGAGATTCTCGAGGGCAACCGCCCCGCGCCGTCGCGCGAGGAGGTCGTCGCGGAGCTGATCCTGTTCATCCGCGAGACCATCAGGGAGCTCGGCGAGCACCGGGCAACGGGATTCCTGAAGAAGTTCTACGGGTGGTACCTCGGCCACGGGCGCTTTCCGCGCGCCTTCAAGGCCGAGGTGACGCAACTGCCCACGATCGCGGAGGTCGAGTCGCGTCTGCTCGTGGCCGCGCCCGGCGCGCGGTTCGTGCTGGCTCGCCTCGAGGAGACGCTGCCACAGGGCGACGAGGTGCTTCTGGACTTGCCGATCTCGATCTACGGCGGCGGCTAGCTTGCTGGGGCGGTCGCGTTGCGTTCCCAGACGAGCCTGAGGCCTTCCAACGTCAGGAATGGATCGACGCGGTCGATGGTCTTCGCATGCGGGGCGATCAGCTCGGCCAGTCCACCCGTGGCGACGACCGGCGCCGTCTCGTCGCCGAGCTCTGCTCGAATACGCTCGACGATGCCGTCGACCTGGCCGGCGAAACCGTAGACGAGGCCCGACCGAAGCGCCGACTCGGTCGTCTTGCCGATCGCAGACTCGGGTGCGACAAAGTCGACCTTGACGAGGCGCGCGGCGCGCTCGAAGAGCGCATCCATCGAGACCTCGATCCCAGGTGCGAGGACGCCGCCGACGTACTCGCCCGCCGGCGAGACAACGTCGAAGTTCGTCGAGGTACCGAAGTCGACAACGATCGAGGGCGCGCCGTACCGGTCCAGGGCCGCGACCGCGTTCGCGATCCGGTCCGGGCCGACCTCGCGCGGATCGTCGTAGCGGATCGGGATACCCGTTCTCGTCCCCGGCCCGAGGACGAGCAGCGGTGCGCCGACACCCGCCGCCAGCTCCTCGTAGGAGCGGGCCAGCGCCGGCACCGTCGAGGCGAGGCTGATCCCCTCCAGCGACGCAAGGTCGAGCAGTCCGCCGAGGAAAAGGCCCAGCTCGTCTCCGGTCCGCTGGGGTTCGGTGGCAAGGCGCCAGCGCCGCGCCAGCTCGCCGTCCTCGAACAGCCCGAGCGCTGTCTGAGTATTTCCGACGTCGACTGCGAGGAGGCCGGCCATGGCGAACGCGAGGCTATCCACTAGAGTCGTATGGCAGATGGCGCTCCTGCGCTTCCGGCGCCGGCGATGGCGGGCTCGCCCGCTCGACGAAGCGGAGGCCTACGCGCGCTGCCACGGCGAGCGCGGCAGCGACGTCAAGCTCGTCCGGCTCCCCCCTCGTCGACCTCGCTACCGGGCGATCCTGCGCACAGGAGAAGAGCTGCGCCGACGCTTCGAAGAGCGCCTCAACGAGCGCGAAGCGAGCTAGTCGTCATCAGATGGAAGAGCTTCGCCGATCCGCTCGGCGAGATCCTCCGCGGTCAGACTCGGCTCGTCGCCTTCACCCCGGAGCTCCTCGACGGTCACGTCGCTGGACGTGTAGACCTCGGCCCGCGGGATGATCCGGGTCGGGCGATTCTTGTCCCAAACCCAGACGTCCTCCATGCGCAGGTGGAAGAACGGGTAGCTCGGCTGCGGGACGTACTGGAGGTCGAGCTTGTTGCAGAGGTATGTGGCGTCCTGCGTGAGCACGCAGTAGCGGAACAGGCCGAAGACAGCCGAGTACTCCTTCTTCAGCGTGAGCTCGAGCTCGGCCTCGAACTCGTCGAGCTCGTCGATGTGCGACATGAGGCGGTCATTCTAGCTCCGCCAGCAAGGCCGAGACCCGTCCGCGGCCGGGCACCTCGAGGGCGGGATCGAGGTCCGCGAGCGGCTCCAATACGAAGCGCCGCTCGTGCAGGCGCGCGTGCGGAACCTCGAGACCGGGCTCTTTGATCGTGTCGTCGCCGTAGAGCAGCAGGTCGAGATCGATCGTGCGCGGTCCGTACCGGGGGCCCTCGCCGCGGACGCGGCCGAGCTCGCGCTCGACCTCGAGCAGGAGTTCCAGGAGCTCCCGCGACGACCGCGTCGTCGCGACCTTTGCCGCGGCATTGAGGAAAGGCGGCTGATCCTCGTAGCCGACAGGCTCCGTCTCGATCGGGGCGGTCGAGCGCAGCACCGAAGTGCGTTCGTCCTTGTCGAGGCGTCGGAGAGCCTGCGCGATTGTCGTCTCCCGCACGCCGAGATTCGCCCCGAGGCCGATATAGGCAATTGTGCTTTCCTTCCTTGGCTTGAAAGGTCGTTCCGTGACCATCGGGGTCATTCTCGCCGCCTTCGCGCTCGCCCCGCGCACGGCTGCGGGCGGCTTCGTCCACCCCACGCGGCCGACCGCGGCGGCCCGGCCAGGCGCCGCAGTGCTCGTCCAGCTTTCCCTGCCGGGCGGAGGCCTCTCTCCGGAGTTGCGCGCTGCCCACGCGCGCCTCGTCTCGCCGGCGCTCAACGTCTGGCGCGTCGAGGCCGCGCAGGCGAAGCGCGTCGTCGCGGCGCTGCGGGCCGAGGGCCTCCTCGCCCGCGTCGAGCCCGATCGACGGCTGATCCCGTTCACGCATCTCAGCTCGGGTGACCCCCTGCTGCCACAGGAATGGTGGATCCACGACGTCGGCGACGACCAGACCGAGCCGCCTCCGCCGGGCGTACCCGTCACCGTCATCGATACCGGCCTCGACCTCTCGCATCCCGAGTTCCAATCGCGGCCGAACACGACGGCGCTGAACCCGCAGACAGTCGTCTCCAGGGACGACTTCCACGGAACGGCGGTCAGCTCTGTTGTCGGCGCCCCCGCCAACGGCATCGGCCTCGTCGGCGTCTATCCGCAGGCGGCCTTGCAAGAGTGGGACTTCGACGAAGGATCCCTCTCCGAGCTGCTCGCCGGGCTCGATGCCGCGTCCAAACGCGCGAGAGGAGTGGTCAACGTCAGCAGCGGCTTCTTCGGTTACGACGCGCTGCTGGAGCAGGCGATCGACCGTGCCCTGCACCGGGGGACGATTGTGGTCGCGGCGGTCGGCAACGACCGTGAGTCCGGCAGCCGCAGCTTTGTGCCCGCGAGCCTGCCGCACGTGCTCACCGTCGGAGCGACCAACCAGAGCGACCGCGTTGCGTTCTTCTCCAACCGCTCGGCCGCGCTCGACCTCGCCGCGCCCGGGGTTGCGATCCCGGTCGCGGTGCCGACCTTCTACGATCCGAGCGGCTACACGACGTTCGACGGAACGAGCTTCTCCGCGCCGCTTGTCGCCGGCGCCGCCGCTTGGGTCTGGACGGTTCGGCCGCAGCTCGACCCGACCCAGCTCGAGGACGTCATGCGCAACTCGGCCCGCGACGTCGGGCGGAAGGGCTGGGACGCCGACACCGGCTTCGGGATCCTCTCGATCCCGGCGGCGCTCGCCGAGCAGGTGCCGCCGAAGGATCCGCAGGAGCCGAACGACAACGTCAATCTCGTGCGCCCCCACGCCGTGACGGCAAGCGGCACCCGCCTCTCCACTCCCGCACGCGTACGGGCACGACTCGACACGACGGAGGATCCTGACGACGTGTACCGCGTCTGGGTCCCCGCCCACGCACGCGTCGCCGCCGGCACGCGTAGCTCGGCAAACGTCAACCTGGGGCTCTGGGGGCCGAAGACGCGCACCGTCTACGAGCGCGGCCGCGCCTTGCGCCGCGATCTCGTCGCCTACAGCCAGCACCCGGGCAATCGCCCGGAGATCGTCAGCGGCCGCAACGGCACGCGCCGCGGAGCCTTCTACTTCGTGGACGCGTTCCTCGGCAAGCGGGTCGCCGGCGCAAGCTACTCGCTCAAGGTCTCCGTCGCTCGACGGTAGCGGCCGTCCACACGACCGGCGCCTCGAGCTGGACGTCCGGCTTACGGACGCGAACGCGCGCCGCCTCGAGCTCGAACCGGCCGACGAGAGCTTCGGCGACCGCCGCGGCCATCGCCTCGAGCAGCTGGAACTGACGGCTGTCGAGGACCCCTTGCACGCAGCGAACCACCTCCCGGTAGTCGACCGTGTCCTCGAGGCGGTCCGATTTGGCGGCGTCCGGGACCTCGAGCCGCAGGTCGTAGAGGAACGTCTGCGGCGTTCGGCGCTCGGCCGCCTCGACCCCATGCGCGCCCGGCACTTCGAGGCCGTAGAGCTCGACGGTGACGCTCATCCGGCGATGACGGCACCGGCGGTCGCGAGCCCCTCGACATGCTCGCGCACGTCGTGGACGCGGAAGATCGAAGCGCCGCGCTCGAAGGCGAGAACCGCGGCGCCGACGCTCGCCGCGGTGGTGCCGGTCTTGGCGTCGGGATCGCCCATGATCTTGCCGAGCGAGCTCTTGCGGGAGATCCCGACGAGAATCGGGCGCCCGAGCGCGGTCAGCTCGTCGAGCCGGCGCAGCAGCTCGAAGTTGTGCTCGACCGTCTTGCCGAAGCCGATCCCCGGGTCCAGGCAGATCGCCTCCTCCCGGATTCCCTGCGCAACGGCGAATGTGAGCCGCTCATTGAGGAAGCGGGCGACCTCGGCGACGACGTCGTCGTAGCGCGGGGCGTCCTGCATCGTCCTCGGCTCGCCCTGCATGTGCATTAGACAGACGTAGGCGCCGTGCTCGGCGACGACGCCTGCGAGCTCGGGGTCGCCGCGGAGGGCGGTGATGTCGTTCACCAACTCGGCGCCGAGCTCGAGTGCCCGCGCGGCCACCTGTGACTTGGCCGTGTCGATCGAGACTGGTACTCCCCGGAGCGCCTCGAGCACCGGCACGACGCGGCGGAGCTCCTCGTCGACCGAGACGCCGTCCGACCCAGGCCGCGTCGACTCTCCGCCGACGTCGACGATCGCCGCCCCGCCGTCGAGCATCCGCCGCGCCGAGACCACGGCGTCGTCGGGAGCGAAGTTGACGCCGCCGTCGGAAAACGAATCCGGCGTCACGTTGACGACGCCCATAACCGATGGGCGCGGAAAGCGCTGCTCGAAAGCCACGTCCACGCCCGCAGCCTAATCCGCCGCGCTCGTCCCAGATGTCGCCTTCGCCCTGCCGACATGCCGCCGACTGCCCGGCTGGCCCTTGCGGCCAAAGCCCGCGACCGCGTCACGAGACCCGTCCACCGACCGGGTCCGGGGACATGGCCACGGACCTGGTCCAGGGGCATGCCCGGGGACCCGGTGGCGCTGCGCCGATTCGGTAGCCACCTCGTGGCGGAATCGCCGTGCAGATGTCCGCGGACGCGTCCGCGGACCCGGTTCGAGCGTTAGCCCTTCGCGCCTTCCGGCGGGGGAGGCTGCATCGTCGCGCCCGGCAGCGGGAACGGGCGCGGCTTCGGCTTCGGCAGGCGCTTCGGCTCCTCGGCCGGCGCCTCGGCCGGCGGCTCCTCCTCGGCGAAGACGTCTTCCTCCGACGCGCCGGCGAGCAGGCGCTCGAACTGATCCTTGTCGATCGTCTCGCGTTCGATCAGGATCGCCGAGATCTTGTGCAGCTCGCTCATGTGCTTCTTGAGCACGGTGACAGCGAGCTCGTGCGCCTCCTCGATCACTCGCTTGATCTCGTCGTCGATCTCGCGGGCGATCTCTTCGGAGTAGTCCGGCTCGGCGCCCATCTCCCGGCCCAGGAAGGGCATGTCGTGGTTGCGGCCCAGCACGCGCGGCCCGAGCTTCTCGCTCATGCCGTAGCGCATGATCATCTGCTTCGAGATCGACGTGACCTTCTCGAGGTCGTTCGCGGCTCCCGTCGTCACTTCCTGGAAGACGAGCTCTTCGGCGGCGCGGCCGCCGAGCGTCATCGCCAGCTGCTCCATCAGCGCGGTCTTCGTCGTCAGGTACCGGTCCTCGCGCGGCAATGAGATCGTGTAGCCGAGCGCCTGGCCGCGGCTGATCACCGAGATCTTGTGCACCTCGTCCGTATGCTCGAGGTAGTGGCCGACGAGCGCGTGTCCGAGCTCGTGGTAGGCGGTGATCTTCCGTTCCTCCTCCGAGAGCAGACGCGTCTTCTTCTCGGGGCCGGCGATCACGCGCATGATCCCCTCTTCGAGCTCCTCCTGCTGGATCACCTTCTTGCCGCGGCGGGCGGCGAGCAGCGCTGCCTCGTTGACAAGATTCGCAAGGTCGGCGCCGGTGAAGCCAGGCGTGCCGGCCGCCAGTGTGTCGAGGTCGATTTCGGGAGCGATCGGCTTGCCCTTCGCGTGCACCTCGAGAATCTTGCGCCGGCCGATGCGGTCGGGCCGGTCGACCACGATCTGGCGGTCGAAGCGCCCCGGGCGCAGCAGCGCCGGGTCGAGGATGTCCGGCCTGTTCGTGGCGGCGATCAGGATGATGTTGTCCTTCAGCTCGAACCCGTCCATCTCGACGAGGAGCTGGTTCAGCGTCTGCTCGCGCTCGTCGTGCCCGCCGCCGAGGCCGGCGCCGCGGTGGCGCCCGACCGCGTCGATCTCGTCCATGAAGACGATGCACGGAGCGGCTTGCTTGGCCTGCTCGAAGAGGTCGCGGACGCGCGAGGCGCCGACGCCGACGAACATCTCGACGAAGTCCGAGCCGGAGATCGAGAAGAATGGTACGCCCGCCTCGCCGGCGACGGCGCGCGCGAGCAGCGTCTTGCCGGTTCCGGGAGGCCCGTAGAGGAGCACGCCCTTCGGAATCCGCGCGCCGAGCGCCTGGAATTTCTTCGGGTTCTCGAGGAACTCCTTGATCTCCTGGAGCTCCTCGACCGCCTCGTCGACGCCGGCGACGTCCTTGAAACCGATCTTCGGCGAGTCCGGAGCCATCCGCTTGGCGCGGCTCTTACCGAAGCTCATCACCTTCGAGCCGCCGCCCTGCACCTGGTTCATCAGGAAGATCCAGAAGGCGAACAGCAGCACGAAGGGGAGCAGCGAGGTGAAGAAGCCGATCCAGGACCAGTTGCCGGTGCCCTTCGAGTCGTACTCGACGTTGTTCTTGTCGAGCGCGGCCTCGATGGCCGGCACGGACTGGTCGGCCGGATAGTGGACCGAGTACTTCTTGCCGTCGGTCAGCTTGCCGCTGATCTGGCGCTTGCCAGGCGTGAACTCGGCGCTGTCGATCTTGTGGGTCTGTATGTCCTGGCGGAATTCCGAGTACGTGACCTTCTGCGTGTTCTTCCCGTGGGGGATCAGCGTCTGGCTCGCCAGGTAGACGAGCAGCACGATGACAAAGAGTGGGAAGAGTGCGCTGCGGAAGAAGCGGTTCACGAAACCTCTATCGGCAGGGTACCAGGGTGCATGAGCCTTCCCAATCGTGCGCTCGCGGGCTAAGAACCTAGGTCGGCGGCGCGAACGAACGCCTTAAAAGCCGTCGGGCAGCGCGTCGTCGCTGAGCACGGCGACGTACGGGAGGTTGCGATAGCGCTCGCCGAAGTCCAGGCCGTAACCGATCACGAAGCGGTTCGGGATCTCGAAGCCGACGTAGCGGACGGGCACGTCGATCTCGCGGCGGTCCGGCTTCGTCAGCAGGGCGCAGACCTCGAGCGTCGCCGGCTCGCGGGACTCGAGGTTGCGCATCAGGTACGAGAGCGTCAAGCCCGAGTCGATGATGTCCTCGACCACGAGCACGTGGCGGCCCTCGATGTTGATGTCGAGATCCTTCAGGATCCGGACGACGCCCGAGGAGTCGGTCGAGGCGCCATAGCTCGAGATCGCCATGAAGTCGACCTCGCAGGGGATCGTCAGTTTCCGCATCAGATCGGCCATGAAGAAGACGGCGCCCTTGAGGACGCCGATCAGGAGCAGGTCGCGGCCCTGGTAGTCGGCTGAGATCTCGGCGCCCAACTCGCCGATGCGGGCGCTCAGGGCTTCCTTGTCGATCAGGATCTCGCCGACGGCGCTTTCGAGCTCAGTCTGCATTCCGCTTCGCCTTCGGCTCGCTCTCACCGGGGAAACCGTGTTTCCCCCGTGTGCCCCCTTCTTCAGGGATCGCATCGTGCGCGCCGCGCATGTCGGCGCGCCCGACGATTGCGTTGGGATAATCGCTGCGCAGGGCGGAGTCGCCACTTATCCGAACGGCGTGTACGCCATCGGCCTCGATGATTCCTGGCACTGCGATTACTTCCCGGCCGCGCACGACGAGGGGCCACGCCTCGCGCTCGGAGCGGGGGATCTTGGCGTCGACAAACACGTCTTGGATCTTCTTCCGCCGCCCGGCAAGTCTGTCGCCCGGCCGCCAGCCTCGTACCTTAAGGCCTGCGAGCTCGGACTCGATCCTCCAGTCCCCCCAGCGAACCGGGCCCTCGAGCGCGACCGGGCCACGCTCGAGCCAGGCGCGGTCGTACTCACGGACGAGTTGAACGCCCTCGCCGAGATCGAGTCGCTTCGAGCCGACTGGCGAGGAGATCAGCTCCGCGAGGGCCGGCTGGAGCGTGGGGCGCTGCTCCAAGGCGCGGAGGAGGTTCTGGTCGGCGGCCGGATGAACCTCGCGCAGCAGCGGCAGGATCCGCTCGCGGATGAGGCCGCGCGTCGTGTCGCGGTTCGTGCTGTCCATGCGGTAGGCGAGGCCGTGGGCGCGGCAGTACGCCACGGTCTCGTCGCGCCAGAGCGGCAGGAGCGGTCGGACGACGCCGTCTTCGCGCTTCGGCTTGATCCCGGTGGCGCGGCCGCTCGTGACGAGCCGGTAGAGGATCGTCTCGACCTGATCGGAGGCCGTGTGGCCGGTGGCGCGCAGCCGGTCGGTCGCGAAGCCGTAACGAATCTCGCGCAGCTCCTCCTCCGTCCTTCCGCCGCGGCCGTCGACGATCTCGGCGCCCATCAGCTCGCGGCAAAAGCGCGCGTCTTCCTCGGACTCCTCCCCGCGCAGACCGTGGTTGACGTGAAGCGCCGAGACGCGATAGCCCAGCTCGCGTGGAGCCGACGGATGTGATCTTGCACGCGGGCGCGCAGGTCAGGCGGTTCCATCGCGAAATTGTTGCAGCACGTAGTGCTTGGCCGCGAAGCGGACCAGGGGAGGGGGCCTTCGGGGCAACCGGGAGGTTCCCTCGCGAATCACACCCGCGCTGTCCGCGAAAGGGCGCCCAGCGGAAGCGTCGCCGCTAGAGCAGCGGAGCGACGTCGCAGCCACGCCTGCCCAGCGCGGGCTCTGCCCGAGCGAGCACGTCGTGCGCGAAGTTCGCCAGTCCGTAGGCATGGAAGATGTGATCGCCCGCCTTTCGGTGCTTTGCGTGCTGCTCCATCGCGTCGCGATACTCGGTGAACATCGCGACGAGTAGCTTCCGGGTCTGCGCGAGCGACGGATCCGTGGGAGCGGTGGCGCCGACGATCTTCGCCGCGCGGCCCGACTCGGCTCCGACCTCGCCGGGCGCCGCCTCGCCGTCGACGTATTGCTGGCCCCACAGCTCGACCGCGGTCATGTTCGTCTCAGCCGTCTCGATAAAGGCGCGGTCAGTGACCGAACACGTATGCCGGACGGGGCCGCCCGCCTTCGCGCGACTGGTGGTTGCATAGGTCAACGCGAGCACGGACGCCAGCAGCAGGCCGAGCCCGTAGAGGGCGATTCGCCGCATTGGCTCGTTCATCGGAGGCGAGCGAAGCCCCCGCCTCCCTCGTTCGGTGGTTCACCTCCGGTCAACCGGAACGGCGGAGCGGCATCCAGCCCGGGCGGCGATGCGATTCTCGCGGCGGCGGCCCCGCGGGCAGCAGCCGGTGTCCGGCGAACGAGGCGAGTTCCATAGCCGCCCAGCGGCCGACCCAGAGCCCGAGCGCGACCACGACCAGCCGCCGCGCCGTCAGAAGATCAGGCTCCGGTACGAGATCGTGTGCCGCATTCCGATCGCCTCGTAGACACGGATCGCAGGGGCATTGTCCCGCCGGACGAACAGGCAGATCGTCGGCACGCGCGGGAGGAGCAGGCGGCAGAGGTCGCGCAAGCCGCGCTGGGCGTACCCGTTACCTCGCGCCTCCGGGTCGACCCAGACCTGCTGCAGCTGAACCGCCTGCGGCGTCCACGCGGAGGCTTCGGCCTTGAACAGGATCGTCCCGCCGTCCGTCCAGAGCCAGGAGCGCCCCTCGTCGATCTGGGCGCGGGTTCGCCAGCGGAAGCCTTCGGGATCGCGCTCGAGCGGATCGATCCCGATCTCCTCGCGGTGGGCCGCCGCGCAGGCGGGCAGCAGCAGGTCCAAGTCGTCTGGCTGAGCCGAGCGCAATCCCGTTTCTCCGGGCTCGGGAGCCTCGTCGAGCACGTAGACGGGCTGACCGGGGCGGTCCTCGCGAGGCGGCGGTAGCTGTCGCGACGAGGCCTTCCAAAGGTCGGTGACCGCCGTCTGCTCCCCGATGATCATCCGTGCACGCCAATCCTTCACGATCTCGGCGAAGGCCTCGCAGCCCGTGCCCGACGGCACGAGGTTCGCGCCCGCGTGGCAGAGAGCGGTGACGCCGCCGTCGCCGTCCAGCGCGGTGAAGCGACCGAGGCCACGGCGGGCGACATCCTCGAGGAAGACGCGTTCGACCGGATCCTCGGCGCAAAACGCAAGGATCTCCTCGAGCTCTGGTTGTCTCAGCGTGGCCACGTCCGCAATCGTGCACGAGACGATGACGAGACACCTGAAGCATCGCTCGCGATGGCGATCGGAGGTCGTGGCGGCTTTGCCGCCGCGACCGTCTGAACCCGGTCCTTGGGCCGGTCGGCGCAGCGCAGCGCAGCCGGCTCGGCAGGCATCGCTCGCGATGCCGATTGACGGTCGTGGCGGCTTTGCCGCCGCGACCGTCTAAACCCGGTCCTTGGGCCGGTCGGCGCAGCGCAGCGCAGCTGGCTCGGCTTAAGGTTGCGTCGTGCCGATTCACGTCCGCGCCGAGCCGGGCGACTACGCGGAGGCCTGCCTGCTGCCGGGTGATCCGCTGCGCGCCCAGTACATCGCCGAGACGTATCTCGACAACCCCGTGCAGACGAACAGGGAGCGCGGCATGCTCGGCTACACCGGCCAGTTCGAGGGGCGACCGGTTTCCGTCCAGGCGACCGGAATGGGCTGCCCGTCGGCGGCGATCGTGGCCGAGGAGCTGGTTCAGCTCGGCGTCAAGCGATTGCTTCGCGTCGGTACCTGCGGCGGCCTGCAACCGGACCTGCAGCTCGGTGACCTGATCGTCGCGATCTCGGCCGTCGCGGCCGACGCCACGGCGCGGCATCTCGTCGGCGGCGAGCCGCATACGCCGACCTCGGACTGGGAGCTCGTCCACGGAGCCGTCCACTACGCCAAGGAGCTCGGCCAGCCGCTCCGCGTCGGCCCGATCGTCTCGAGCGATCTCTTCTACAACCCGGACGGCGAGCAGTACGACCGCTGGTGCTCCCGGGGGATCCTGGCAGTCGAGATGGAAGCAGCGGTGCTCTTTACGCTCGGCGCTCTCCGCGGCGTCCAGGCCGGCTGCCTCCTGACGGTCAGCGACGTGGTCGTCGAGAAGGAGTTCAAGCGCATCTCGGACGAGGAGTTGCGCGCCGCAGTCGACCGGATGACCCGGATCGCGCTGGCGACCGCAACGGCCGAGCCGAAGCATTAGCGGACCGCGCACCGTCTTCCTCGTCAATCCGGCTGCGGAGAACGGCGCCACCGGCCGGCGCTGGCCCGAGATCGCGAAGAGGGCCGCGACAGCTGGGCTGAGCGGCGAGGCGCTGCTGTCCGAGCGGCCGGGCCAGCTCACCGAACTCGCACGACGGGCCGCGGACGACGGGGCGAAGCTGCTCGTCGCCGTCGGGGGAGACGGAACGGTCTACGAGGTCGTGAACGGGATCGCCGGCCGAGCAGGGGTCGACTTGGCGATCCTGCCCCGCGGCACCGGGCGGGACTTCGTCCGCACCTACGGGATCCCGCACCGGCTCGGCGACGCCTTGCGGACGGCTCGCGACGGCCGCACCCGTGAGATCGACCTTGGACGAGCACTTTTTCGCTCCTGCCGGGGCGAAGCGGCCGAGACCTACTTCGCCAACATCGCCAGCGCGGGGATGAGCGGTGCTATCGCCAAGCGCGCGAACGAGTCGAGCAAGGCGCTCGGCGGCAAGGTGTCCTACTTCTGGGCGACGTTCGCGGTCTTCGCCCGCTGGCGAAGCTCCGAGCTCACGGTCACGGTCGGCGACGAATCGCGCCGCGGGCGGATGCACGACGTCGTCGTTGCCAACGGCCGCTACTTCGGCGGCGGGATGATGATCTGCCCTGAGGCGGAGCCGGACGACGGTCTCTTCGACGTGCTCCTGATCGGCGACCTGACCAAGCGCGACTTGCTCCTGACGCTGCCGAAGACATACCGCGGCAAGCACCTGCCGCATCCGAAGGCCGAGCTCCTCCGCGGCTCGACCGTGGAGATCGACGCAACCAAGCCGCTGCCGGTCGAGCTCGACGGAGAGCAGCCGGGCACGACCCCGGCGCGGTTCGAGCTAGTGCCCCGCGCCCTGCGGCTACGCGTGCCTAGCTAGGACGAGCCCGCCGATCCCGAGCTGCCGGGCCGGCCCTGATCACCGCGCTTTCTGGTCGTTCCGCGCGAGCGCGTCGACGGGCTTCGCTTCGCCGCGGAAGCGCGCGAGGACGCCGTCTTGCGCGCCGAGCCGCTCCGCGTGGAACGCGAACCGCCCGACAGCTGGTCGACCCTTCGCTCGAGCGCGTCGACCCGTCGGGTCAGCTCGTCGAGACCCCGCATCCGCTTCTGCAACTCATCGACCCGCTCGCGCAGAGCGTTGATCCCCTCGACCAGGTTCTTCGCGCCGGGAAGCTCGGTAATCCGGCCGAGCAGCTCCTCGCTGATCCCCAACAGTCCGCCCTGTCGTCGTGAAGCCATCGGTTCCTTTCGTCGTTTTCGCGCGAGTGTCCGGGAGGCTAACCGGTCCGCAAGGCGAAGCGCGCTCTCCGCCTTGTCACAACTTATGCACCCTTTCGAGCGTCGTACGTTCCGAGGACGACGTTACCGTGAGTGAGATGCGCAAACCAATCCCGTTCCGGGCCCCACACCGGCACACGAAGATCACGAGCTACACCCTGCGGCAGCGTGAGGGCATCCCGTACGAGATCGAGCGCGTGCACTGCAGCCAGTGCAGCCGGCTCCTCGAAGAACGCCCACTGCGCCGCGCCGTCGCCTAGGAGGGTCTGGCGGAATACCGCTCGTCGCCGGGGTGCGATGCTCGTTCCCTGGGGAGGACGCAGGGAGCGTCCATATCCGTAGATATGGGCGCGACTGCGATACCAGGGCGGAGCCGGTGGCGAGCAGCGCGGCCCGGCGGCACAGACTGTATTTCGCCAGACCCTCCTAACCGTCTAGCTCGGCAGCAACCGCGCCGAGGATTTCGCCGGCGCTCCCGTCCAGCTTCAGATCGGCCCGCCGGTCGTAGGGCGTCGGCCCCTTGTTGACGATTGCGAGGCGGCCGCCGGCCGTCAGCGTCTCCTCGGGCACCGCCGCGACCGGGTACACCTCGAGCGAGGAGCCGACGACTAGCAGCAGCCGCGCACGCCCAGCCAGCTCGAAGGCGCGCTCGATCGCGTCGGCCGGGAGCAGTTCGCCGAAGAAGACGACATCGGGCTTGAGGATCGCGCCGCAGCGGTCGCAGGACGGGGCCTGAGCGTGCGCGAGCTTCGCGACCACGTCCTCACGCGGGTAGCCGGCGCCGCAGGAGGGGCAGGTTGCGGTGCGGATCGACCCGTGTACCTCGACGAGGTTGCGGCTGCCGGCGCGCTCGTGCAGGAGGTCGATGTTCTGCGTCACGACGGCCTCGACGAGTCCGGCCCGCTCGAGCGCGGCGAGCGCGAGGTGCGCAGGGTTCGGCTGCGCGTTCATCAGCATCGCGATCCGCGGCTTGTAGAAGCGCCACACCTTCGCGGGGTCGGCCCGGAAGGCCGGCAGCGTCGCGTATTCCGCGGGATCGAACTCCGCCCAGATTCCGGTCGGCGAGCGGAAATCGGGAATCCCGCTCTCGGTCGAGACCCCAGCCCCTGTCAGGACGACGCACGGCTGGTTCGCCCTGATCAGGCGGGCGAGCGCGGTCGCGTCCATCGCGCCGATCGTAGAGAGTTCCGCCGTGGAGTTCGGCTTCTCGACCGAGTTGAAGGTTCGTTTTGCGGAGACGGATGCGCAGGGGATCGCCCACCATGCCGTCTATCTGGTCTGGTTCGAGGTCGCGAGGATCGAGTACCTCGCCCGCTTTCGCGGCGGTTACCCCGAGCTCCAGGCCGAGGGAATCGAGGCGCTGACGCTCGACGCAAGCGTCGCCTTCCGCGCGCCTGCCCGCTTCGACGACAGGCTCGTCATCTCCGCACGCTGCAGCGAGGTCCGCGGGGCTCGCTTCCGGTTCGACTATCGCGTCGAGCGCGACGGCGAGCTGGTCGCGACTGGAGCGACAGGCCATGCCTGCGCCGACGCGCAGACTCTGCGGCCGACGCGCTTGCCGCAATGGCTCGTCGAGGAGATCGCCAAGGCCGAGCCTACGGCGCCGACGTCGACGTAGTAGTGGTCGTCGTGGTCGTGGTGGTGGTCGTCACCGGCGGCTTCTTCTTTTTCTTCCTGGCAGGTGCCGGCTTGGGCTTCGTTCCGACGAGGACGACCTTGGGCTCGGCCCGGTAGGACGAGTACCAGGTGTCCTCGTAGAGCAGCTTCCTCTTCTGATAGACGCGTCGGCGCACGCTCGTCGAGCGCGACGGCTCGCCGCTGTCGACGAGGGCGCTGTGACCTACGGTGAGGTTCGGATCCGGCTCCCGCTTGACCGGCGGCGCGCCGGTCTCGACGAGTGGGCGCGTCTCGGTGACGACGCGGCGGTGCTGCGGCGTTCCGTAGAGACCGACGGTGAGCGAGTACGAGCCGACGAAGGTGCGCAGCAGCAGCCAGTGGGGTGTGTCGTTGACGAAGCGGAGGTCGACATCCGGATAGTCAACAGTGGCGTCGCGGCCGAGCGGGTAATGGCTGATGTAGAGGGCGTGGTTCGTTCGCGAGGTGATCTTCAGGCCCGCCTCGTAGGCCGCGTTGAAGACCGTCGTCGAGACCTGGCACACGCCCCCGCCCAGGCCGGTCCCCAGCTCGCCGTTGATGATCACCGGCGCCTCCCGGAAGCCTTTGTCCGCGGTGCGTGCCCCGGTCGCCCGGTTGAACGAGAACGTGGCCCCCGGCGCGATCAGGCGCCCGTCGAGGAGTCGCGCGACGAGTTGCACGTTGTGGATGCGGTTCGCATCGCCGCCGTAGATGGTTTCGTAGCGCCCGACGACGCCGCGAATGCCGAGCGCGCGTGCTTCGCGCGTCGTCCGCCCGGGCTTCGGCGTCGCGACGACGACGTGGGCGGTGCGCGCTCGTTGCGAAAGCGCCGCGGCGAGCAGGTTCGCGGCGGTGCCCGCGACGTTCAGCTTGCGTCCGGGGCGGGACGAGATGATTCCGACCGAGCCGCCGGGCGAGATCGCGAAACCGGCGTTCCGGGGCGGATGGTCGAGCGCCCGGCGGAGGGCCTGGAAGTAGCGGTCGGCTCCCGGGCCCCCGATCTGCAGCCTCGTGACGCGGTCGCGACCGGGCATGGCGAGCATCGCCCGCAGCTGCCACGGGGTGATCGTCCAAGTCGCCGCCTGCCAGCGCAGCTGCACGGGTGCCGAGAGCGCGACACGAATTCGCGCGGCGGCTGCAACCAACTCGCCGGCTGAGACCTCGGGCGGATCGCTGCGGACCGGCAGAGCGACAGGATGCCGCGCGAAGCCGGCCAGCGCCGCAACGACGACGCGCGCGGCCGCCGCCCGAACGAGTCGTCGTCCTGGACTTCCTTCGATGACGACCGGCTCGAGACCCTTGAGGCGAAGCTGCGGATCGCGGTGCGGTCGGTACAGCGAACGGGCGAAGCGGTTGATCTCGAACGCGAGCGCCGCCTCGTAGACGCGCGTGGGCGGCGCGAACTGGGCGCCGAAGACTCTGACGCCGATGCGGCGGAAGCCGCGCAACGGGCCGAATCCGTCGCCCTGGCGCCGCGCAAGCTGCACGACCGCGTGCCAGTCGGCGTGGACGCCGAGCTGCTTCGGCGTCACGCGCCAGCGACGCTCGCCGGCGACGAAGATGACCGGGACGCCGCCGAATTTCCGGGCCTTTCGCTCGAGCAGGCGCTCCGCGGCGGCCGGTCTCATACCGCCGACGTTGACGCCGTCGATGCGCACGCCGGCCGCGATCCGCCCAGGTGAGCCGGCGAAGGCCAACCCGAGCACGGATCCGGTCACGGCCAGCAGCAGGAACGCAAGCGCGCCGCGCTGGACGCGCAGGCGCGTCGAGGTCTTCCGCCTGCGCCGGGAGCGCGCGGGAACGGCCCGTGAGTCCGCTGCCACGAAGGCGCGAAGTCTAGCGCCGTCGAATGCGGAAACAGACGGCTGGATTGGGTTCGGCGAAGTTTCGCTTCGGTCAAAGAGGCGTGTCCCATCCGAGCGAATTTCCTCGATAGGCTCGTCGTGGGGAGGAGGCTGGGTGCGCCTTTAAAGGCGAGCAAGCACACCGGCTATCGAGGCAACCAATCCGGTGGCGAACCTAGTCGTTCCGCGGCACGAAGGCGTCGCTTGCGACGCCACCAGAAGCGGCCGCGCCGGCACGGCGGCGCGGCCGCTCAACCCGCTCCCGCGGATGACAGCGGTGGCGAGCCTCGTCGTCCCGCGGTAGAAGGCGTCGCTTGCGACGCCGCCCATAAGACGCCGCGCCGACATGGCGGCGTGGCCGCTCAACCCGCTACCGCGATGACCAATCGCCGCGAGCCGAGCCGCTCCTCGGCAAGAAAATCTCACGGGCGATCACGAGCCGCTGGATCTGCGAGGTCCCCTCGTAGATCTGGAACAGCTTCGCGTCGCGCATCAGCTTCTCGACCGGGTACTCCTTCATGTAGCCGTAACCGCCGAAGATCTGGACCGTGTCGGTCGTCACCTTCATGGCCGTGTCCGCGGCGAAGCGCTTGGCGTACGAGGATTGTAGGGTCGCCCGCTCGCCCTGGTCGATCAGCCACGCGGCCTGCCAGGTCAGCAGCCTCGCCGCCTCGATCTCCGCGGCCATGTCTGCGATGAGGAAGTTGACGCCCTGGTTGATCGCGATCGGCTGGCCGAACTGGATGCGGCCCTTCGAGTACCCGACGGCGTGCTCGAAGGCCGCTCGCGCGACGCCGACCGCGCCGGCCGCGGTGCCCGGGCGGGTCAAGTCGAGCGTGCGCATCGCGATCTTGAATCCCTCGCCCTCTTCGCCGAGCCGGTTTGCGGCCGGCAACCGAACCTCGTGGAACGCGAGGGCCGAGGTGTCGGTTGCACGTTGGCCGAGCTTGTCCAGATGCTCCTCTACCACGATCCCTTCGGACTCGGCCGGAACGACGAACGCCGAGAGACCACGGTGGCCGGCGCCCCGGTCGGTCGAGGCGAAGACGACGAACCACGCCGCCTGCCCAGCGTTCGTGATGAACATCTTCGACCCGTTGAGGACGTAGTCGCCGTCGCGTCGCGCGGCGGTGGTCTGGATCGCCGAGACATCCGAACCGGCTCCCGGCTCGGTCAGCGCGAATGAGCAAAGCAGCGGCTCCTCGAGCAGCGGCGACAGCCATTCCCGCTTCTGTTCGTCACTGCCCGCGAGGAGGACCGGTAGGGAGCCGAGGATGTTCGCGACGATCGAGGTCGCGATGCCTGAGCAGCCCCAGGCCAGCTCCTCGCCAGTCAGGATCTGCTCGAACGCCGAGAGACCGGGACCGCCGTACTCCTCCGGGATGTGCGGGTTCATCAGCCCCACCTCGTGCGCCTTCGCGATCACGTCGCCCGGATGCTGCGAGCGCTCGTCGTACTCCGCCGCGACCGGCCGGATCTCGCGGTCCGCGAAATCGCGCGCGAGCTCACGCAACGCGCGCTGCTCGTTGCTCAGAGCGAAGGAGATGCCGCTCGTGGTCTCGGTGGCGCTCACGATTGACTCGCGAGTCAATATAGACCCCAAGCGAGCGCAAGAGCCCTTTCTGAATGGGTCACTGGCACCGACCCCCTCAACCGGGATTAGCCGGACGCCCGGCAAAGCCGGGACGTCCTCTTGGTCAGCGTCGCCGGCGAGCGCCTTGGATCAGCAGCGAAAACCAGGCTCGTTCTGGGGCGCCGGCAGCGGGCTCGTAGGCAAACCGGCCCGCGGCTCGCGCTCGTTGTATGCCCCCGGCGCGACGTCGTTCGGCGCATCAGGGTGAAAGAGGGACGCCAGGTGCTGGATCTGCCCACGCCCCGGCCCCAGCTCGAACATCCCGCCGCCGTACAGCCCGATCTCGTGCGCCTCGCAGTAGGCGTAGAAGTCGAGCAGTTCGCGGAGAAAGCCGAAGCGCGAAGGCTTGACGTTCAAGGTGAGCGGGGCGAAGGCGAGGCGCTCGACGTCGTCGACGGAGTGAATCGGCGCGTCCCAGGTGACTTGGTCGCGGTGCGGCCGCAAGACCTCCTCGGTCTCAGGCGTCAGAGCGGGATCCTCGAGCCAAGCCTCGGGAAACGCCTCGACGACGCGGCGGTAGAGCGCGACGTCCGGCGGAGCGGAATCGGGATCTGCATAGAACGCCTTGAAGTCCACGATGTCGACGGAGCGGGTCGCGGCAAGGTCACGCACGAGCTCGTCCGTCCACCCGGCGACGGGGTCGAGCTTGAAGCGCAGCTCCGGATAGAGCTCGAGCCGGCGGCGAAGGGGCTCGGCCGACGGCGGATCGCCGAGACCAGGCGAGACGAGGAACGTGACGGGCTGGGGCGTCCGGCCGACCGCATCGCCGAGCGAGCGCCCGGCCTGGCGCAGCGCCAGGTCGAGCGCGGCGCTCTCGTAGGCCCA
>WNGD01000657.1_pt1 | contig 37201 bp, 32 predicted proteins | sample 5400671 | NCBI WGS metagenome assembly WNGD01 (sample SAMN13153369, study PRJNA577476) | soil metagenome | isolation source: 40 cm soil or saprolite under grassland replicate 2 | place: USA:California | collected 2016-06-15 | reverse complement strand
CCTCTTCAAAACTCATGAGCTTCCCCTCAACCATCAATTCGATGGCCTTGTTCTTTGTTAGCGCCCGTGCCATACGCTGGGTTCCCCCTGTACCGGGAAGTACACCAAGAGTGATCTCGGGCAGCCCAACCTTACCGGCATTGCGACGCGCGATGCGGATATCACATGCCAGGGCAATCTCCAGACCACCACCAACCGTATGCCCGTTGAGGGCCGCGATGACTAGCTTCGGTGTCTGCTCCAAGCGCGTCAATGTCTCATTAGCATGAAGACAGAAATAATACTTGAAAGCCGGCGTAACGGCGTTGAGCATGCTAATCTCTGCTCCAGCACAGAAAAATTTCTCGCCTGAGCCGCGAATAAGGAGCACGTGCACATTCTCATCGAAGCGCGCCTGTAAAATCGCCTCGTCGAGTTGACGCATCATCTCGTAGCTGTACGTATTCGCGGGTGGGTTGGCTAACTCGATGATAGCAACGCCATCGGTTATCGTGTAGTTGACCAGTGTACGTTCTGTTGTCGTCATGGTTGATCTTCCTTTCAATGGTAAGGGTATCTTTATGAGTACGGGTCAGGAACGGGTGCCAACATGGGTCATCCCGGCATCGCCGGGAACGTCGTCATCCTTAATGTACTCAAAAGGTGTACGACAGGTCTTGCAATAATACTGCACCGTCAACAGTTGTTGACCAAACAGCGAAAAGAATTCGGTGTCAGTTGAACTACAGTAAGGGCAGGCGACTTCTTCCCTTGTTGCTTCCTCGTCCAAATGAGCGTGCATGGTTGTTACCCCAACCTTCTTGCTACGGCATCCCACTTCGTCCAGGGAAGGGGCTGCGTCAACTCCCAGGTCTTTGTCGTGGCATTGAAGGCGGCTGGCACCTCGATCTCCAAACTGCTCAACGTTGGCATGATCTTTTGTAGATAGCGGCTGCGCAGTTCGTCGGGGGTCGCGTCGATAACGCCTTCACGGTAGAGGCGTTGTATGTTGGGATCATCATTGGGGCCGAACCAGCAGAGCGTTTCGTCCCAGAGACGAGTGAGTGACGCCGTGAGTGCTGTCCGCACAGCTCCACCAGCCCTGGCTAAACGCCGCACCCATCCTTCACCATGCACAAAGTGAATGCGCTCTTCTTGTATCACTTTACGCGCACGCTGGCGCAGCGGCTCGTAGCTGGAGTTCTGTGCCGCCTCAAAAAAGGTCGTGAACGCGGTATCCAACAGAAAGTTCGTCGCCACGAAGTCGGACCAGCCCTCGAAGTCTTTGTCGAGAAAGGCAAGGTGATAGCGCAAGGTACGCGTCATTGGTTCAATCTGGCTGAGATCCTCCTCGGCTTGCGTAAAGTTGTCGAGCAGTGGATAGAGCGTGCGGGTATGCCCAAGTTCATCCTGGGTCATTGCAGCGGCAGCAACGGCGGCCTCTAATGCAGGTGCCCCATTGCTCCAGTAGGCGTACCTGCGCCCAATGGCCTGCTTGTTGTCGGCGAGCGACGAGAGGACGGCAAACAGGGCCGCATCATCTATACGTGTTGTGGTCATAGACTTCTCCTTAGTGCATTTTCACTTGACCTCTCATAATTTCGCGTGTATACTCTCCTCCGTGGAGGCGGCAGGAGCACGTATACTTTTACGACCAGCTTGAGGGTACTGAAATTGGCATTACGACTCAATGACCGTGACCATAGTTTCACGCGGTACAATGACCATCTCCACCCAGCTAAATTCATCGTAGATACTGCGTGCATAGACCTTCGCCAGTTCGACATCATCGGCCATGACGTTTCCAACTTCATACAATGGCTCTTCATACTTGCGCCGTGCATAGACCTGCCAGACGCGACTTTCGTTAAGCGCCTCACGTCGCTTTGCGGTTGCTATTTGATTCATGCTGAGATCCCCCAGGTACGCATTATTTCAATACCCTCTTCGCTCAAGCGCGCCTTTGTCCAGACCGGGTCCCAGACGATCTCGATACGGACTTCCACGATGCCAGGCTCCTGAAGCAAGCGGGCACGGATATCGTCCATGATAAATTCCATTGCAGGACATCCCATTGCAGTAAAGGTAAGCTTGAGATCAACGATCCCCTCGTGTTCTTCGAGATTGACGATCAGGCCCATATCTACGACGCTGATGGGAATCTCTGGATCAGTTACATCGCGTAAGGCGTCCCACAATACCGGACACGATGGGTCGTGAGAAGGATGAGTGTGTAAAGATGGGTAGGTCGTTGTCATGCCCCTTGCTCCAGTAGACGCAGCATCTCGCGCTTGCCGCGCTGTACCATGCCGACAAACTCCTCGTTCCTGGGCCCACGGGCCTTCCAACGCTTCATCACATCGTCCCATGTGCACGCGCCTTCCTCGAATAGCCAGCGTTTGGCTGTGGCATCGAAGTGCGCCGGGAAGGGACAATCGATGATATATGTTTTCTGTGCTTCATCGTAGTGCACTGGTACCTTGAGTTGAAGCTCGTGACAGAGTGGCACAGCGGTAGACATCCAGATCTGGCGTAATTCGTCGTTGCTATGCCCCTTGAATCCATAGTTGAGTTGCTCGCTGTGTTTCTTTAAGTCATCGGGGAGACCAAACCACTCGATTGTCAGCGGGAACATCCAGTCTACGGCCTTCTGAAGAGCTTCATGGCCACTGGTCGTCTGGTTCAGCTTACGCATGCCCTGTTCGCCATGACGCAGATGAAACGTCTCTTCCTTGTCAACCTTCACCAGGGCACGCTTCCAGGGTCCGAACGTGGTACTTCGATGGACATCGCCCAGCAAGGTATAGCCCGCACGATCATAAAACGCGTTCGCTACTACCAGTTCTGTCCAACTCTCTAAAGGAATATCGAAGGCGTACGGGTACTTGAAATAACGAGGGTCACGCTCAAAGATCAACTGTTCCGTGTCTACACCAAGATCGCGCAGCAAGCGATATGCGATATGTGCATGTGCCAGCTCGTCCTGAATGATGGACATGGCTGAGCCGAAGGCGTTCAGTGATGGCGCATGCACAGCCGCGATGTAATATGCAGGGGCACTGATCAACTCGGTATCCGCCGAGACGGTGAGAATACGTTTGATCCCTTCCAAATAGATCGGGCTCATATGCTCGACAGACTCGACGAGTTGCTGCTTACGGATACGATCGAGGAGTGCCTCTTCACTTTGTAAGGTTCCGAGAGTGGAAGAAGTCATAAACGATGGTACTCCTTGCTCAGGTGCGCTTTGAATCTACGCCGCGAACGATGCAATCTTTTCTCGGGACAGATGGAGATGTCTCCAGCTATTTATACAATATTTTTTAAACGAACGGTAGAATTATAGGGTAAAAATACGCGAAAGTCAATGCCTGTCATGAAACAAATTTCACCGGACGGTAGGAAAACGGCATATTGACAACGTGCATATTTGACTCTATCATACATTTGAACGAAGAGTAGAAAAGGAAACAAGACAAATGGTCCGGGAACCAGAAACAGTTCAAACACTGAACACGAAGGATAGGAAGCAGAAGGGTACTAAGCGCGAACGCCTGACCCAAAAGGCTATCGTGTCGGCAGCAGCCGGGCTTTTCGCGCGTAATGGCTTTGGGGCTACCAGTCTTGACGATATTGCAGCAGCATTAGGTGCAACCAAGGGAGCGCTTTATTATCACATCAAAAATAAAGAGGAGATTTTACGCCTCATTTTCCTGACCGTGCTGACCGTGAGCGAAGAGCCATTATCTCGTCTTGTAGAAGCTGATCTGCCACCCGCAGAGAAGTTGCGACGAGCGATAGAACACCAGGCATCTACAGCGGCTGACCGCTCGCCTGCTATGACCGTTTTTTTCCGTGAGCAGGCTCACCTGACTGGCCCGTTTGCTAAAGAAATTCTCCTTCGTAAGAAAGCCTACGAATGGTACTTTGAGCAGATCATTATGGAGGGTCAGGCGGCGGGCGCTTTTCAGCAGGATGTTGATCCTAAACTTGCTACGTTCGGTCTGTTGGGAATGTGTAATTCGCTTTCGCAGTGGTACAGGCCGGAGGGTCAGTTCTCACCCCGGCAGATTGCCACAACGTTTGCAAATATGATTGTGAATGGTTTAACGCTCTTGCCCTCCCCTCTTCCAGGAGGGGATCTCAAGCATAAGCATTGACTTTCCCAGAATTTCAGCGTATAATTCTACCGTTCGTTCAAAAAGTTTAAAAATCGGCTGGTGTTTGAGTGATATTTTAGGAGGAAACATCATGCAAGATGTATTTATTGTTTCTGGTGCAAGAACACCAGTAGGGGTGTTGCAAGGAACACTCTCTGATGTGACTGCCACTGATCTTGGGGTCGTTGCCGCAAAGGGCGCGCTGGAGCGTGCGGGGGTTGATCCGCAACTCGTCGACCAGGTGGTGCTGGGCAACGTCATTCAGTCAAGTAAAGACGCGATCTATTTTGCACGGCATGTTGCATTGAAAGCAGGAATTCCTATAGAAGTTCCTGCATTGACTGTCAACCGTTTGTGTGGTTCGGGCCTGCAGGCTATTGTGAGCGCCGCCCGGACGCTCATGATGGGCGAAGGAAATATTGCCCTGGCTGGAGGCGCGGAGAATATGACGCAGTCTCCCCATGTACTCCGTGGCGTTCGGGCAGGCTACAAATTTGGACAAAATACTCAGCTAGAAGATAGTTTGTGGGAAGCCCTTGTCGATACGTATACCGGTTGCGGTATGGCGATCACTGCTGAGAATCTTGCTGAAAAGTACCATATTACACGCGAAGATGCTGATGCCTACGCATTACGCAGCCAGCAAAATGCTCGCCGTGCGCAACAAAGTGGCTGGTTAGCCGAGGAGATCGTGCCGGTCACCGTGAAAGACCGCAAGGGGAAGCCAGTCGAATTCCAGCAAGATGAGGGGATTCGCGATGTCACGATGGAAGCACTCGCCAAGCTGCCAGCGCGTTTCCGCAAGGGCGGCGTTGTCACTCCTGGTAACGCCAGCGGAGTCAATGACGCCGGTGCCTGTGTTATCTTAGCAACAGGTGATGCTGTGAAGCAACACAACTTGAAGCCTGTTGGTCGCCTCGTCTCCTGGGGAATAGTCGGAGTACCGCCTGATATCATGGGCATTGGCCCTGCTCCCGCCATTCGGCAAGCGCTGAAACGCGCTGACCTATCCCTGGCTGATATGGACCGTGTTGAGGTCAATGAAGCGTTCGCTACACAGTATATAGGAGTAGAAAGGGAATTGGGTCTGGACCGCGACAAGACCAATCTGAACGGCGGAGGTATCTCTATCGGTCATCCCCTGGCTGCAAGTGGCGCTCGCATAACTATTGCCCTGCTCAATGAGTTACGACGCAACAACCTTAAATACGGGGTAGCGTCATTGTGCATTGGCGGTGGTCAAGGTATCGCGGCCATTTTTGAGAATGTTGCATAGAAGATAACCAGAGTACCATACACCTACTATGTCTGGTGAAGTACTGGTGCTTAAATGTCAACGCAGACAGCAAACATGAGCGAACTTTCAAGGTGAAGGATTAACTACTTCCTTTTCACCTTGAAGGTCGCTTGCCCTGCCCTGTCAGGAAGTATCCTCAGAGATACTCCGCCTGCGAGTAGGGAATAGTCTGGTAAAAGGAGTTACCGACATGCCAGAATTACCCGAAGAATCGAACCCCCTTGATACCTGGAGTAAGCTCGTTGATAATGCGCTGGGAGGCTATCCAGCAACACAAGTGATAGCCAGGGCAGCACAGAACGGTAAGGAAGAGCCCTGGATCACCTTCATTGACCGGCTCTGGGAGGCCAGCCCGTATAGCAATATGTTGCCTGTTGATCCTGGCGATACTCTTAGTATCTTCCAGAAAATCTGGCTCGATTCTCTCAAAAATCCACTCCGTGTCTGGCAGCGCTATGGCGAATTCGTCCAGCAGTATACGCAGTTGATGAGCACAACTACCCTTAAGCTCTGGGGGCTTGGTAAAGACCTCAAGCCTGTTATCGAGCCAGAGAAAGGCGATAAACGCTTCAGCGCTCCAGACTGGGAGCAAAATCCTGTCTTCGATGCTATTAAACAGAGCTATCTCCTTACCGCTGACACCTTGCTTAAGACGGCCTCTGATATCGAGGGTCTGGATGAAAAACAGCAGCGCACGGTGCTTTTCTCTTTGCGCCAGTTCCTGGACGCCCTCAGTCCAACCAACTCTGTCCTTACCAACCCGCAGGTGCTTCATGAGACTATGGCGAGTGGTGGTCAAAACCTGGCACTGGGGACGCAGCATCTTGTGCGCGACATCAGCGCTGGGGAGATGAAGATCACCGACACCAGCGCCTTCGAAGTTGGACGCAACCTGGCGATCACGCCTGGACAGGTCGTCTACCGCAACAAATTGATCGAATTGATCCAGTATAAGCCGACAACGAAGCAGGTCCATAGCATTCCTCTGCTTTTTACGCCGCCGTGGATTAACAAATTCTACATTCTGGACCTGCAGCCACACAATAGTCTGGTCAAGTTTTTAGTAGAACATGGCTTCACGGTCTTTGTCATCAGCTGGAAGAACCCCGATACCTCCATGGAGAATATCGGCTTCGATGACTATATGGAGTTGGGGCCTGTAACGGCACTCGATATCGTCAAGGAAATCACCGGTTCACCCAAAGTCAATACTGTTGGCTACTGTATCGCCGGGACGCTGCTCTCGACCATTCCTTCTTATCTTGCTGCCAGGGGAGACGATACCATCAACTCTCTCACCTTCGTCGTCACGCTCCTCGACTTTGAAGAGGAACCCACTGATATGACAATGTTCCTTGATGAGCCAGCATTGAAGTATGTTGACCAACAGATGAAGAAAAGTGGCGTCCTGGAGAGTCGTGCGATGGCCTCGATGTTCAGAATGCTGCGCGCCAACGACTTGATCTGGAGCAACTTTGTCAATAACTATCTTATGGGGAAAGAACCGCCAGCCTTCGACTTGCTCTTCTGGAACAACGATGGGACGCGTATGACCAAAAAAGCGCACTCGTTCTACCTGCGCTCCATCTGCATGGAAAACGGTCTCATCAAGCCCAACAAGATCACTGTGAAAGGCGTTCCCGTTGATCTCGGTCAAATTCGCCAGGATGTGTACGCGGTCGGTACACAGCAGGATCACATTGTTCCCTGGAAGGGTGCATGGCGTATCACTCAGCTTGCAGGTGGGCCGGTGCGCTTTGTTCTGGGCCCCAGCGGTCATATCGCAGGCATCTCTACACCTCCCGCTAAGGGGAGGGGGTATTGGACGAACGATGCACCTGCCAGAACCGCTGATGAGTGGTTTGCGGGTGCCACCAGACAACAGAAGGGGAGCTGGTGGTCGGACTGGGTTGAGTGGCTAAAGCAGCGCTCAGGTGAACAGGTTGCACCACCATCGATGGGCAGCGAAGCACATCCTCCAATCACCCCAGCGCCTGGTCCGTATGTATTGGAGAAGTGATAGCAGGAAAGGAAAGTATTTCATGAGAACTGTGGAAAACGCCGTTGTCATCATTACGGGTGCGAGCAGAGGCATCGGGCGTGCAATTGCAGAAGAATTCGGACATGGTGGAGCGAGAGTCACAGTGAACTACTCTCACAGCAAGGAGCAGGCCGAGGAACTGGTTGAAAGCCTCCTGGAACATGGGGCCAGGGGAGCTATAGCAGTTCAGGCAGATGTCTCAGATCCCGACCAGGCGGTGAAACTGGTTGAGAAGACCATCGATAAATTTGGTCGTATCGACGCGCTGATCAATAACGCCGGCATCAACATTGATCGCACGTTGAAGAATATGTCCGTTCAGGATTGGAGAATGGTCATTGAGACCGACTTGAGCAGCTACTTCTATATGATAAAAGCAGCGCTCAACCATTTCATACAGCAAAAAAGCGGAACGATCATTAACATGAGCTCGATCGCGGGACAGACAGGAAATTATGGTCAGGCCAACTATTCAGCCGCTAAAGCTGGTATTCTTGGCCTCACCAAAACAGCAGCTCTTGAACTGGCACGCTACAACGTGACGGTCAATGCTATTTGTCCCGGCCCCATAGAGACGGAGATGTGGCATGTGATTCCAGCAGAGGCAAAGGCAGGGTTAATGAAGAAAATAGTACTCAACCGGGCTGGCACTGTTCAGGAAGTAGCTCGCGCCGCTCGTTATCTTTATGAAGATGGAGAATACTACACGGGCGCGACCCTGACCATGAATGGTGGCTGGTACATGCCATAGGGATCACCACTAGTAGTATAGGCGAGACATTCGCGCTGCGAACATCCCGCCTATACGAGGCTCAAGCCAGGGTTTTATTTTATCGACGACAACGTCCTTGCGGTTGCTGAACCAGAAAGGATCCTGGATATGTCTGACAAAATGGTTGCACCCGAACTGTTTCGTCCGCCACTGGACTTTCCCGCTGTCCCCTATGACCATCTTCTACGTAGGGCGGCAGAGCGTACTCCCGACCGCACGGCGATCATCTACTATGACCTCATTCTGTCCTATCGTGAAGTAGTCTCGATGGTCAACTCTGTCGCGAATGGTCTGCACGAACTGGGCATAAGGAAAGGGGATCATATCTGCCTGTTCACATTCAATCGTCCTGAGTATACAATCACGCTCAATGCGGCTGCCACAATAGGCGCTGTGGTGAGCCCAATGAATCCCTCGTATAAAGAACGCGAGATTTTCTACCAGTTAGAAGACTCTGAAGCCAGGGCCATCCTGGTTCAGCGAGAACTTCTACCACTGCTGCGCAATGTGCTGAGCCACAGGTCGCTACCCCATCTTAAACATATCATCGTGACGGGCAAACACCTCCCAGAAGATATGCCCGATACGCTATCTTTCGCACAGTTGCTACGTGCTTCATCGCCAAAGCGTCCCGAGCCAGTCGAGATCAGAGGCGATGACCTGCTGGCCCTGGCCTACTCCTCCGGCACGACTGGTTTCCCCAAAGGTACGATGCTGAGCCATCGTAACCTGGCAACCAATCATCTTCAGTTCCTCACGGCGTCAGGGATCAATTCCTCTGATGCGACACTGATCTTCTTGCCGTTTTATCATATTTATGGAGTGTTGCTAACAGGCAGTTTCCTTGCGGCTGGTGCTTTACAGGTCATCCTAGAACGTTTTGACATGCAGCGATCACTGGAGTTGTGCGAAAAACATGGCGTGACGTGGTTCTTCGCCGTACCGCCCGTTATCCTGGCCCTTGCCAACGCTCCGGGCGATCTGCACCAGATGAAAACCGTTAAATATCTTATGTCTGCCGCTGCTCCTATGCCACTTGAACCTGCCCGCAAGTTGCAAGAAAGAACTGGTATCGGCATAGTCCAGGCTTACGGTTTGACCGAGTCATCCCCTGACACACATCTTTCACCACTTGATGCCAGAGTAAGACGGCTGGAGAGTGCCGGTTTGCTCGTTCATAATACCGAACAGAAGATCGTGGATATAGAGACCGGGGAGCACGAACTGCCTGTTGGGCAGGATGGAGAGATCATTGTGCGTGGCCCACAGGTAATGATGGGTTATTGGAAAGCGCCTGCAGAGACCGCTCGCGCCTTACGTGATGGATGGCTCTATACCGGCGATATCGGTCACGTAGATGCGGATGGGTACACCTACATTGTCGATCGCAAGAAAGAAATGATTAAGTACAAGGCTTTCAGCATTGCCCCGGCTGAATTGGAAGCACTGCTTGTGGAACATCCCGCTATCCTGGACGCCGCCGTTATCGGTGTACCCGACGATGAAGTCGGCGAGGTACCTGAGGGTTTTGTCGTCCTTCGACCGGGTCATAGCGTTACGGCTGAGGAACTGATCGCTTTTGTTAATGGCAAGGTGGCAGCTTATAAGAAACTGTACAAAATAGAGTTCATCGACGCTATTCCCAGGCTTGCTTCAGGCAAAATCCTGCGCCGCGAGCTGAAGGAGCGTGAAAGAGCATTGCGTACAGGAGAGCAAGCATGATCTAATGCCTGACAACCCCTCTCGAATGGTTCCTCATCCTGGAGAACGCCAATGATCTCAACACTGTGGGCCAGTTCCTCCCCTCCATGCTCGGGGGCCACATTCTCCTGACCACACGCACGCAGGCGCTGTTCTTGTGATACATCTGTGAGGATACAATCACAAGATGTGACGGACATGTAATATCTTGAATACATAGTATCGATGACACATTGTCGTTGGAATTCGCAAGGAACAGAGAGAGACACGCAGATGTATCCGCAAGGCATGGAGGAAGATACACAGATGTATCCGCAAGGCATGGAGGGAGATACACAGATGTATCCGCAAGAAATACCTCCAATAATCAGAGGGCTAGAAAAGAAGCATATCCTTATTGTGGAGAGTAATGCTCGCATTGCCGATCTTCTCGCGTCTATCCTTTCGGATGAAAGGCACGCTCGTTGTGCTATAGCCACGACGTATCGCGATGCACTTCAGATCACGAATATCCTCAAGTTCGATCTCATTCTCCTCAATACCCACCTCATAGATGGTAACGGGATCACTCTGTATGACCGTCTTCATCGCAGGATACACCTGGCAAGAGTTCCATTTCTTGTCCTCTGCGCCTGCCAACCATACTACCAATCGGAGATCGAAAGCCGCCGATTGACATGCCTTGCGCTTCCATTTGGTATTGATGAAATGCTTGATGCAGTGGATCAGTGCTTGCCTCGTAGTAGCCGTTTATTTCAGTAATTTCGGTCGCCTCGCGCGTTTTGAAGTTTCTCATGATATACTCATCTTATCGCTTTCCCCTAATGCATTGTCACTTGACCTCTTAGGGTTTCGTGTGTATACTTTCCTCCTGAGGGGGCGGCAGGAGCCTCTGCCCTTTTACGACCCGCTTGAGGGTACTGAAACGAGACGGCTTGCGTCAACGGTATGCGATATACTGTTGCTCTTCTGTTCAGTCGTGTGTTTTATTGGCGTATTCTGCCTGGCCATGATCTATGAAGCCGGGCACGTGTTGGAGAAGGATGTAGTATGCAAGACAGCATTCAGGTAGCAGCCGCGCGAAACGGGCTATCGATCAAGGCGTATCGTGGTGATGGAGCTGTGTTATTGGCCTTCGACCTCGATCAACATCTCACAGCAGACCTCGCTGGCTTTTCGATACAGTGTACTCCTCCCAATGGACCTGCCGCCTATTTGCTGAACCGCTTGAGCTTCGACACTCCCATTACCGCTACGACCACGCCACAGCAGCGCACGTGGACTCCTTCCAATCAAGCCCCCTTTCAGAAGTTCCGCTGGATGGATTTTCCGACTGACATCGTGCCGGGGGCCTATACTTATATAGTCACCGCCATGTATTTCGGCCCCGCTGGATCCACTCAGCTTACACCTGGAGTATCTGCCAGCATCTCCCTGGAGCTTGTACCTTCGCAGCCCCAGTTCCAGCACTTTGAGATGGGCTTCACTCGTGGCTACCTCTCGTCTCAAGCCTATGCCGGGAAGTTCAAGAATGCTGCCATCGAGCCAACTGGTGCTAAGACACTCGACTACGATACAGCGCCCTTCGAGGCCCAATATGCCTGGCTCGGTTACCATGCGCGCACGATGATGTTCGGCTTCCTCCATGAATGCCTGGCCGATCCCGAAGTCAGTCTGGATCTGTTCGCCTACGACCTCGATGAACCGGACATCGTGCGTTTGTTGCAACAGTTCGGCCCTCGCCTGCGTGCCGTGTTAGACAACGCGCCGCTGCACACCCATCCTGGCGCGGTGGAACCTGAGGCCAGAGCACGCCTGCAGACCTCGGCTGGTGCAGCTAACGTCGTGGCTGGCCATTTCAAGCGCTTCTCCCATGATAAAGTGCTGATCAAGAAGGATAAGGACGGCCAGCCGATCAAGGTTCTGACTGGATCGGCCAATTTCTCAGTGCGTGGCCTCTACGTTCAGGCCAATAACGTTTTGATCTTCGACGATCCAGGGACCGCCAATCTCTATGAGCAAGCCTTCGAGGTGGCATTTAGCAACATGGCACATGCAGACCAATCGCCGATTACGGGCAGATGGTTCGACATAGCGACTGCAGGGCTTCCGCCGTTCTCAGTCAGCTTTGCGCCTCACAGCAATGCGAGCATCTCCCTGGAGAAGGTGAGCACGGCGGTCCGCAACGCCCAGAGCTCGGTCCTGTTCGCGGTGATGGAGCTTGATGGGGGTGGCGACTTACTTCAGCAACTGCGTGAGATAACCGGGCGGGCCGGGATTTTCTCCTATGGCATCACACAGGCCATGAAGTCTGGCGCTCCCGGTCAGGGCGGTTTACCTGAGACAACGGGTGTCAATCTGTACAAACCGGGACAGAGCAATGGTATTCTCACTCCTTTTTCCTACCTCAAAGGGCAGGTACCCGGGCCGTTCCAGGCAGAGTGGGGCGGTGGAATGGGCCAGGTGATCCATGACAAGTTCGTCGTGGTGGACTTCAACGACCAGACGCCGCTGGTCTTTACCGGATCGTCGAACCTGGCTGAGGGGGGCGAGATGCAGAATGGGGACAACCTGCTGAACATCGCGGACCGCGCCACAGCGATCGCCTATGCCGTGGAGGCGATCCGCCTGGTCGATCACTTCCACTTCCGCGCCTCCATGCAGTCGGCAACGAGCGAGCAGCCGCTCACGTTGCAACCGAACGAGGCAAACTGGTGGGCCCCCTACTACGATCCGACCAACCTCAAGTTTCACGATCGCACCCTGTTCAGCCGTTGACGCAAGCATGCTTTCCCTTTATTTCTCTTCTTCTCCCACATTGCGCTTTGAACGCGCCGGGGGATCGGTCGTCGTATCAAAGAAGAGAATGCGCTTTGGAGTGATGCGGATCAAGGCGGGACTCATGTTGGGTGAAATAGACTGCCCACCTTCGGGAAGGGCCTGGGCATGCCCACGTATTTCGAGGGTCCGTGGCTTCCATGGGGGTAATACATCGTCTACCAAAAAAGACGCCAGGCCATTGCGGGCAATGTTGCGAAACTTCTGCGTATTTCCATTGTCATAGCCGCCGATGTCGATGGTATCGAACTCAGGATTATAGCGAAAGCCGACCGCCGCAATTTGTGGCTCGCCATTTTTATTTACGGTAGCCAGTCTTCCTAGCCGTTGCGACTTTAAATACGCTAACTCTGCTTCTGTGAATACACTCATAGGTTCTCCTTGTGACATGTACGCGATTGGTCACGTTCTTAATATTCTACTCAAAGCCCCTCCATGCCTCTTCACTTATAGAAGAGGCATGGATCAACATTCATTCTACCAGGCAAGTCTGTCCTTTAGAACAGTATCTACTGCCTTTTAGAACGGTTTATACAGAGGTTTTTCTTTGGAGCATTGCTAGAAAACAATCGCCTACAGTCAGGATTCCGTGAGTTTTTTTCTCACGGAATCCTGACTGTAACAAGAACAGCAAGATACTACGCAGCCGCCGGCACCATCTCTTCTTCCTCCACCGCAATAGGGCGTTTGAGGACAAACAGTGCCCCGGTCGTGACCAGGGTGCCAATCACAATGGCCAGCAGGTACTGGGGCAGGTTGCTGACCACATTGGGGATGGGCAGGACGAAGATGCCTCCGTGCGGGACGCGCAACAGGCACCCGAAGAGCATCGAGAACGCCCCTGCCACTGCCGAGCCCACGATACAGGCTGGGATCACGCGGAACGGGTCTTCTGCGGCATAGGGAATGGCCCCTTCGGTAATAAAGGCCAGCCCCAGCACCCACACCGACTTGCCCGCTTCCTGCTCATCATGGCTAAAGCGGTTCTTGAACAGCAGCGTCGCCAATCCCAACGCCAATGGCGGCGTCATGCCCGCCGCCATCACCGCGGCCATGGGAGCATAGATTTTGCTGGCCAGCAACCCCACCGCAAAGGCATAGGCCGCCTTATTGACCGGGCCGCCCATATCCACGGCCATCATGCCGCCCATGATCAGGCCCAAGAGCACCGCATTGCCTGTCCCCAACCCCGTCAACCAGTTGGTCAACCCAACGTTAATCAGGTGGACGGGCGGGCCGATCACGAAGATCATCAGCAAACCGACAATGAGCACTCCAAGCACCGGCAGAATCAGCACCGGCATCAGACCCACCAGGTTGCGGGGCAGTTTGATCCAGCGGTTGAGCCAGTAGACCGTGTAGCCGGCCAGGAAGCCCGCCGCGATGCCACCCAGGAAGCCCGCGCCAATAATGGTCGTCGACAGCAGCCCGCCCACCATGCCGGGAGCCAGGCCGGGACGATCGGCAATGGAGTAGGCGATGAAGCCGGCCAGGATGGGAACAAAGAGCACAAACGCGCCCTTGGCCCCGGTCTGGAACAGCGCCCAGCCCAGGCCACTGGTCGCTTTGTCCACATCGATGCCACCGAACAAAAAGCCCAGCGCGATCAGGATGCCACCGGAGACCACGAACGGGATCATATACGAGACGCCCGTCAGCAGATGCTTGTAGGGGCCTGTGCGTGACTTGGACCGCGCCGCTTTGGCGGCCTGCACCTCGGCCATATAATCCGAGGTGCCAGCCTGGGCAGGGCCCCTCGCCGCCTGGGCCAGCGCGTTCTTGACCAGACCCTGGCCATCGTTGATGGCCGCGTTAGTCGAGGTCTCATAGATCGGTTTGCCTCGAAAGCGGCTCTGGTCGACTTTCGTATCAGCCGCGATGATGACCAAGTCAGCGGCTGCAACGTCGGCATCGGTCAGCGTGTTCTGCGAGCCCACAGATCCCTGTGTTTCCACCTTGATCTTATGGCCCAACGATTCCGCCCCCTTTTGTAGACCTTCAGCCGCCATAAAGGTGTGAGCGATTCCAGTTGGGCACGAGGTGATTGCAACGATGTTCACATGTTCCATTTTGGGGGTGCTTCCCACCGTCTGCGCTGGTGCCTGGGCCAGCGCGCTCTTGACCACACTCTGGGCGTCGTTGATGGCGGCGCTCGTCGAGGTCTCATAGATAGGTTTGCCTTTAAAGCGGCTCAGATCGACTTTTGTATCGGCTGCGATAATAACCTGATCCGCCCCCTGGATATCAGCCTCAGTCAGTGTATTTTGCGAGCCCACCGACCCCTGGGTCTCCACTTTCATTGTGTGACCCAGCCCTTGCGCCGCGCGCTGCAGGCTTTCTGATGCCATAAAGGTGTGGGCAATGCCTGTCGGACATGAGGTGACCGCAACAATCTTCGTCATGTTGGTCTGTCCCTCCTTTGGGAAAAGATAAGATTACGCGAATACTTCCTCTCAGTCAGATGACGCGAAGCTCCCAGGGCGGGGGCAAGCCCTGCCCCTACGGCAAAGGACGGCCTGTTTCCTCCTGCGTAGGGGTGGGGCTTGCCCCCGCCCTGGGAGCGGCTCGACCATGACTGCTACGAAGAATTTTTATGCGCTACGAGGACCATTGGTAGAACGGATAGACACTTGCTGGGCGTACGCCTGCACTATCTCGGGAGCAGGCAAATTATGACCGACACTGGTAATCGCTCCGAGCGAAAATGCCGTGGCCAGCCGTGCGCAGTCGGAGAGGCTCAATTGCTGGACCTGGCCTGCGATCAGCCCTGCTACCATCGCGTCACCGGCTCCGACCGTACTTTTCACCATTACCGGAGGAGGAGTCGCAAGCAGCGTGCTGCTTGCATCCACAAACATCGCCCCCCGCTCACCCATAGAAATCACTACCAGTCGTATGCCGCTAACCAGAAGTTGACGAGCAGCTTGCTCAATAGCGACTTCATCTGTGAGCGACTGGCCAGTTAGTTGTTGCAGTTCGTCAACATTCGGTTTGACGATGGTCGGGCCTGCCAGCAAGCCCTGCCGCAGGGCATCACGACTGGTGTCCAGCGCGACCTGCCTGCCATACCCTCTGAGTTGGGTGATGATCGTGGCATAGGTCGTCGCGGGGACCCCTGGCGGAAGTGTCCCTGACAGCACAAACCAGTCGCAGGATGCAGCAAGTTGTTTAATCGTCTCGAGCAAAGTATCCAGCGCCTCCGCGGGAGGAGGCAGACCCGGCATGTTGATGTCAGTTGTCTGCTGCCTGGCCTCATCGACGATTTTGACCCCGATGCGGGTGCTTCCGGGAATGCGCACCAGCTGGTCGTCAATGTGCTTGCTGGCGAGGAACTGCTCGAAGATCTCGGCGTTCTCCTGGCCTAGAAAGCCGGTCACGGCAACCGAATGGCCGGAATCTGTCAGAAAGGAGGCGACATTAATCCCTTTCCCACCTGCATCGAACTGCATCGACTGTGCATAATTGACCGTGTTGGGTCGGAAATGATCGGCTCTGACCGTCTGGTCTATTGCTGGATTGAGTGTGACAGTGGCGATGTTCATAGACTGCGTACCTCCGCTGCGGTGCGGCATTGTAAGGCTTGCTGCGCGATGTGCTGCATGTCTGAAAGCGCATGACTGCGGATCTCTGCCTTCACCGCTGCAAGACTGGGGACGCTCACACTCAGTTCTGAAATACCCATTCCCGTCAGAATCACTGCTCCCTTCGGATCGCCCGCGATCCCGCCACACACGCCGACCCATTTGCCCTCTTTCCTGGCCGCCTGGATCGTTCGCTCGATCATGCGCAGCACCGCCGGATGCAGTGCGTCAGCTTGCCTGGCCAGTTGTGGATGCAAACGATCCATGGCCAGGGTGTACTGGGTCAGGTCGTTGGTGCCGATGGAGAAAAAATCGACTTCTTTGGCCAGGTGATCAGCCAGGATAACAGCGGAGGGTACTTCGACCATGATTCCCAGCGGAATCGGGGAGGCGTTCAGTTCCTCGCGCACCTGCTCGGTGAGAGCACGTGCTCGCTCCACATCTTCCAGTGTGGCAATCATGGGGAACATGATATGTATCTGGCCATAGGCGGCAGCACGATAGATGGCCCGCAGTTGGGGGACAAACAGATCGGGGCGGATCAGGCACAGACGAATCCCTCGCACGCCCAGGAACGAGTTGTCTTCCTTGGGCAAATTGAGGTAGGGAATCTCTTTGTCGCCACCGATGTCGAGCGTCCGAATAATCAGTGGACGGCCCCCCAGTGCCTGGGCCATCTCCCGATAGGCCTCGAACTGCTCGTCTTCGGAGGGGACCGAATCGCGCGCCAGGAACAGAAACTCTGTGCGCATCAACCCGACGCCTTCAGCTCCCGCTTCGATGGCTTTCGGGGCATCGGCAGCGCGATTGATATTCGCCGCTACCTCCACCTGATATCCGTCAGTGGTGACCGCTGGCGCAAAACGGTTGCTACGGGCGGTATCTTGCTGACGTTGCAACTCCTCCTGCAGGTTCCTGGCTGACTGCACATCGGCTTCGCTCGGCTTAAGATAGAGTTTGCCGCTCTCCCCATCCAGGATGCCCGGTGTCCCGTCAGCAATATCAAGCACCGCGTTCCCTGCCCCCACGACGGCCGGCATGCCGAATCCGCGGGCTAGAATAGCCGTGTGCGAGGTGGGACCACCTCTGGCGATGCATAAGCCCAGGATCATATCCAGGTCGAGCGTCGCGGTGTCCGATGGGGTTAAGTCTTCTGCGAGGAGAATAGCACGCATATTGAGCGCAACTGGACGCTCGACAGGCGTACCAACCAGATGGCGCAAGACCCGTTGCCCTACGTCACTCAGATCCACCGCACGTCCGGCGAGAATGGGATCATCGAGTTGCTGCATCTGACTCACCCGTTCGTTGAGGACGTACTGCCACGCCCAGGCGGCGCTATGGCCTTGATAAAGGAGCGAAACCGTCTGCATGACCAGCGCGCTGTCAGTGAGAAATTCGGCGTGCACCCGGAAAATAGCCGCTTTGCCCGAGCCCAGGCGGGTTTTGACCTCCTCGTGCAACTGGTCAAGCTCCTGTTGTGCCGCGGTCAATGCCTCTTGAAAGCGATTGCCTTCGGTGGTGGGGTCGCTGGCCTGGTCGCGGACAACCAGGACGCGCTGTTGCTTATACTGGCGAACAGGGCCGATGGCGAGCCCACCGGAAGCAGGAATACCGACGATGGTTGTCCCTGCCGCCTGCGGAGCCCAGCCATGTAAGCCATTGGTAGCAGACGGGGGAAGCTGTTCTTCCGGCTCGTCACCCAGCCCACTGGCAATGGCCTTCTGCAGAGCAGTGAGGGCGGCGGAGGCATCGGACCCTTCCGCGGAGACGCGCACCGCCGCCCCATGTTCAGCCCCCAATTGCAGCAGGGAAAGAAGGCTCTTGCCGTTAGCAACGGTCTCACCACGGCGTACCTTGACGTTGGACTGAAAGCGCTTGGCCAGGTCCACAAAGGTGGCAGCAGGACGTGCATGCAGTCCCGTCTTGTTGAGGATCACCGCATCGAAAAAGTGTGCGTAATCAGCCACCTCGGCGCTCTTGGGAGCCTCAGCAGGCCGCTCCCCGGTCAGAGCCTCGATGATATCGCGCGGATCGGTGGTCCGGGTCAGGCGAGCTACTTGCTCCTGGTCGCCCAGCACACGTGTGAGCCGCCGCAAGACCTCGATGTGCTCATCAGATTTGGCAGCAATCCCGACGACCAGGTGCGCTGTTTCCCCGGGATTCCAGCTCACGCCCGCAGGCACCTGCACCACCGCAATGCCTGTCTGCTTGATCAAGTCGCGATCTTTGGGTAACCCGTGGGGAATAGAGATGCCGTTGCCCAGATAGGTGTTGGCCACTTCCTCCCGCCCGAGCATGCTGGCAATATAAGCCGCATCAATATAGCCACTCTCCACCAGGAGTTGACCAGCCTGGCGGATGACATCCTGCTTATCGGCCGCCCTGGCTTGTACACGGACCAGGCGCTCATCAATTGTGATCATAATCGCCTCCACAGAGTTCAAGAGGGAAGGGTTTCTCTTCTCTTCTATTATGACTATGTATGGGTAGCTCCTGCCCGGTTCTCAAGGCAGAAGAGGTATGCCTTATTAGAAAATCGCTCACCTCTCTGTACTTGTCAGGTAACAAGGCTGCGCAAGGAGAACCATTCACGATGTTCAACCTGAAAGACGACTGGACTCCTTTCTTTTGAGAGCAACTGACACACACATATTCCCTTCCTATTATACGTTGGCAGGTCTGTAAAAGGATATATCCATCCAGTCTCTGTTCCCTCCTGGTATAGAACTCGTCTGATGTCATGGCAGGCGGAGGACTATCAGGTGACTTGGCATCTCTATCTCCTTCTTAATTACTTACTTGAAATCTTTTTTTCGCATGCTATCCCAGAGAAACTTACCTCCGATAATGAATGAGGCCGCGATAATGCTGAGCGAGAGACGGTTAGCTGCCCTGTTTATACTTTTTACCGCCTGATCAAAGTGTGCAACTTCGAGACGGACGGTCATTTGATCATTGGCCAGTTTGTCGAGAATCATCTCTGTACGACGTGGGGAATTCTCGACAAGATGTTTCATATCGATCACCCAGGCAAATACACGACCAGGAGATAACTGTCCCGCTACTCGTTTCTCCATGACCTTCAGCATATATTCACGTATCAATTGTACCGGATCGAGTGTGGGCGAAAGGACACGGATCGTTCCATCAAGATTGAGCATAGCTTTCCCGAGCAGTGTCATTGCAGTGGGGACCGGTGTATTATGGGATTGAGCCAGCCTGGTCAGATCCAACAATGCGGTCCCTATCGCCATGCGCCCTCCGCTCATATCATGATAGCGGCTAACCAGGCCACAGACATCCTGGGTAAAGGCGCGTCGGTCAACATCTTCGGGAAGCTCGATCATGTCCAGGTAAGTATCAGCGACACGTTCGCCCAGGCGTTCGGAAAAGGCAAGGAGCAGGAGAATAATCCTGTCTTTCTGGTTGGAGTCAAAGCGCCCGACCATGCCAAAATCCATCAGCGCCACACGACCATCATCAGCAAGAAAGATATTCCCCGGATGAGGGTCACAATGGAAGACTCCATCGATCACAATCTGCTTGAGGTACGCTGAGAGCAGTTCTTTCGCAATAGTGCTTGAGTCAAGTTCGTCCAGCTCTTCGCGGCTTACAGCCTCCAGATGACGCCCACGTACAAAACTGAGGGTTAAGACCCGTCGCGTGGTGTAATCGTCATAGACGGTGGGAACAGTGAGTCGTTGAAATTCGGCGATTTGCTTGCCGATAATACGTGTGCTGTCGGCTTCAAGACGAAAGTCGAGTTCCTGGCTCAGACTACGTTCCAACTCTCGAACCACCAGTAGGAAGCCATAGCGGCGACCAAACGAGGTATATTTTGTGGCGAAACGAGCAACCTCATGCAAAATTTCGATGTCGATCTCGATACGTTGACGAACGCCAGGACGCTGGACTTTGACAGCTACCTCGTCTCCATTCCACAATGTGGCACGGTGCACCTGCGCCATCGAAGCAGTGGCAAGAGGTGTAGGGTCGAATGATTGAAAGAGGTCGGTGATGCATACACCCAGTTCGCTTTCGATAATGGCGGTAATTTTCTCACTCGGTACGGGTGTCACTGTTTTCTGAAGACGAGAAAGCGCGGCAATATAATCGGCTGGAAGCAAATCTGGCCTTGTACTCAGCAATTGTCCGAGTTTTATAAAACATGGTCCGAGTTCTTCAAGAGCGCTTGCCAGACCCTGTGCATGGTCATCATGCTCGTGGTGACCGGCTAGCAGAAGTGTCTCGTCGTCATCTTCTTCGTGGTGATGACCCATCATAAATCTGGCGATGATATGGTGCAATTCATACTTGCGCAGAACACGAAATATCTCGATGTACCGTTCGGGATGGCGCGAGAAGCGGCTGGTGAACATATTCATCAACGAGCCGTCATGGTTCAGATGCTGCTTGAGATTTGCCATGTTGATCCTGGTATCCTCCTCTATTCATGGAGTTGTGACTATTCAAAGCCTCTTTTCCTGTTGCGTCCTAAAAGAAAAATAATAAGACCTGATCGGTTTTTCTTTTCTATACGTGTGCATACTTTAAATAGATCATACGTGGTAGATTTGTTCGACACTCCAGACAATGGAAACAATACTCACGCACCGGCAGGGCTCCCAAACGTCGCGGCCATGAGCCCGTAGAGGCAGGCCTTGCGTCTGCCTTTGACCTGTCCACGAGCAAAGGCAGACGCAAGGCCTGCCTCTACGGAGACTTTTCAATCGCTCTGTGACTCTGGAGAGGGACGCTCTGCAGATGAGATGGACTATGCTACAATTGTCTGGTGAGGCAAGACCAAACAGAAGAGGATTGATGAAGAGACAAGAACGCCGTATATTGCCATGCGGTCACACCATCTGCGAGACTGAGGCATAGATGCTATAGCACCAGAAGGTGTTGCTGCTGCCGGGGTATAAATATATCAAAGTCCAACCATTCTGAATTTTGGGATCTTACACCTTTTTTGCTTTATAAGCATTCTCTCCAAACAAGTCATATGATGTTGCGAAAAGCATCTTCGCTGGTCGTCGCTTGATGTTGAGCTTGCGGAAGATGTGTACAACATGTGTCTTGACGGTAGCTTCAGAGATGCAGAGCCTCTCGCCGATAGCACGGTTAGTGAGATCACTATTTACGAGGAGATTAAAGATCTCCATCTCACGTGTGGTGAGAAGCTCGTTATTGGAGGAGGGCAAAATATCACCAGAAATACTCTTTAGTAGCCAGGGAGTTATTGTGGGATCGAGCAAAAACATCTTTTCTGTCGTATGGAGAGCCAGACGAAACAGGTGCGGTGAGGCGTTTTCCAAAAGATAACCGCGTGCTCCACAAGAATAAGCTTTCAATAACATATTTTTGTCAGGCTCAGTTGCAAGAATGATAAAATGGCCTCTTGCCAGGGTGGTTAGATCGGTGACTAATGACTGGTGAGCCACGATCAGATCCGGGGCATTGAAAGTAAGATATTTCTTTAGCTCTTCGATCGTTGATACTTCATCAATAGTCTGAACAAGCGGATCATCAGCAAAAATCATTCGTAATCCTGTACGAAAAATTGCGCGAGCCTCTGCTATTAAAATATCCTTTCCCATGTAGTTCTTAACCCTTCCTTGTTCATGAAAACGAACTCCGATGGTCAGGCAATATGTTAAGTTTTGTGTGGATGTGCCGTATCCAGTAAAGCCTCAGATGAGGCCAACCTGAGCAGCCTGTTAAACTTCAAACTCCGAATGACCGCATAGAACAACAGTAAATAGCTCTTTCGATGCGAAAGGCAGCAGCTGTTGATTGCAAACCGAGTGCCAGCTCTGGATGCCAGGCTCTGATTTTACGTACAACTTAACATACAGTTGGAGGTTACAACATAAATTAGTTGTGAAACTACTTTGAAACTAAAACCATATATGTTTCCGATCTCAGGAGGACAGACAGTTACAACCTGACTTAGGTGTGGAACTAGTTTGAAAGAGAAAGCAACTCGCAGATCCGGAATTTGTCCGTACCGTCAAAGATGCCTTTAAAGGGTTCGTCAATACCGCAGCAAGGAAATCTGAATTATCATGATGGCTACACCCAATCGTTGTTGAGCGCTGCAATCATAATGACCCAGATGCAATCTAAAATCGATCAAACCCCCCTGCTTGATCTCTAGTGTAGTCCGATCTTACTTAATTAGTAGCGAACATCTATGTTTACGCAAGTAAACTTCTCAATGAAAGTGGTTGTATACTACAACCACTTAGATTTCAACAGATATAAACTGATGCATTTATATCTGTTCCATCTTCAGATTACATAATCCACTATCCAAATGTACCATATTTCCTCTTCATGTGTCAATAAATCAAACTGGAAATATTCGCAAAAGGCGCATAAGCAAACAAGGGTAATTATTATGATAGGCCCGCTATATTAGCTTATTCAGTACAAGTTCTTGTAATTCCTTTTATTTCCACGGAAAATTCTCTAGAAGTACGCTAAGAAGTCTTATTTTACCTTCGTCAACGAAGACATTCTCCGGTCGGCTATGGGAGTCTTATCACACATGGGCAACAGATGAGCTATTCCTCAGAGGGCAGACTCCGTAAAAGCGGAGGAAGATCATTTTTCTATTGTCTCAGAATGATGGCGCCTTCAGTGATGTATAAATGGTATGAGTTGTCTATCAACTGAAGATGGATATAAGGATCATCATCTTGCTTACTACGATTCATACTTTCTTACTACGAAAGATAATGCTATGACGGATTGTATCACAAGAAGAGCACAGGCTATACTTTCTCCTGTTGTCACAGTATCTATTCAGTTCACCAGATCTTAGTACAGGTGCACTTGAAAAGAGACTTGTTATGATCGCTATTTCACGTCCTCTTTTGGGGGTTGAAGAAGAGACGGCAATCCTTCGTGTCCTCCGAACTGGTCAGTTAGCACAGGGGGAGCATCATTTTATCCTACTAACTAAAAAATTGAACGAGAGAGAACAAGAGGAGTTGGAAGCAGTAGTACGTTGAAGTATGGTTCCGTATAGTATAGTTTACGCAAGTGAAAGAGGACTGTATGCAGACACTCCAGCCTGTTTACACCAAGAGATGCGAAGAAGATGCGGGAACAAAAATCCTTCATTTTTATTTGCAAGGTATTTTATCCCCAGGCCAAAAACTGGCACTGAATTTGGAAACACGTACATTGTCTCTACTCTCTAATGGTCCTGAACTCATCGTGGAGCGGCAATTGAGCATCAACGAAATGCATATTGCGATACCATTACTTGAGGCCTTCCCACACTATAGTCCATATGAAGTCTTGTTATCACATCTTTACTCGAAAACTGTGACAGCAAATTCCATAGCACGCTGTTACCAACGTTTACAGGAGGCACAAGACAACGGAACATGGCAACAGGAATTGAGACCCATCCGCCGAGCGCTTTCGTCGTTACGAACCAAGCTACGTCAATTCGATTTAGAAATTTCCAACATTCGTGAAAGAGGTTGTAGTCTGGCTGGTTTGACCGTCAAAACTATCCCGAAAACAAGAAATTAAGGTCTCGGATAGAACCCGGGTGATAGAGGTTATCACGGCCATTTTTTTGAGAGCTACCTCGGCGTTTCAGCAATGTCGTCGCCTCTTGAGAGCTATATTGCAAGAACGCCCTGGATGCTGCGCATTTCCAGCGACAGGATAGAACATCACTTCCTCAACGCGCCAGATATGATCGGTGAGTCTACCGGGTATAGTTAGTGTCGTTGAAGAAGCTGATGTCTTGCCAGCTCTACGTTTGTTTGAATTATGAAAAATGTTAATAACACACTCATTACCAGTATATAATACACAAAGCGTATTCTGTACAGGCAGGACGACCGGTACCTGCACACTTACACCCCACTATGCCCTTTTAGCATAACTGGTATTGTAAGGACGACAAGCTTGAGGTCTTCCCAAAAAGACTGCCGCTGCAAGTAAGCAATATCCATGTCGACCATTGTAGCAAAGGGCACACGACATCTACCGTATACCTGCCAGGGACCGGTTAATCCGGGCAAGCTACTCAGTCTGAGCAGATCACGTAAATTATATCGTTCGACCTCATAAGGAAGAGGAGGACGCGGGCCAACTAATGACATTTCATTGCGAAGCACATTAAAGAACTGGGGAAGCTCATCAATGCTGGTCTTCCTGAGAAATCGACCGACACGCGTGACACGAGGATCATCGACCAGCTTGTACTTGAGGTCTGTTGAAGTACTACCCTCATTCAGCAGCTGGTCTGCCATGTACTTTTCAATCACCCGGCGATGAAGCATCTCATCACATTGATGGTACATAGATCGAAACTTGAACATGTCGAACACAACTCCATTTCGGCCCACACGTCTCTGCCGGAAAAATACCGGGCCTTCTGAATCCAACCGGATCAGGATAGCAACAATAACGATAATTATGCAGAGAGGGATGAGTACAATGAGAGTAAATATTAAGTCAAACCTGCGCTTTGCTCGCAGGTAGCCGACATCAATAGTAATGGAACTTTGCGCTGGAGCTGATTGAATAGTCATAAGTATCCTCTCCTCCTGCATATATTCGCACAGAGACGCGCAGGCTTCACTCTTACAGCAGAAAGATGCGTGGCATTACCGGGCACTTGCTGGCCCGGGCCATATCCTGCATGTGGGCAAGGGGCTCACAGTGTTACACAAGTACCGCTGCTGTGTCCTGCTTGCCCTGCCTCTCCAGTGCCTCTTGTGCCATAGCCAATATCCGTACTACCTCCAGGCCAACACTACCATGAGCGCGTGGACTTGTTCGCTGCCGAATTGCATTGACGAAGTCTTCACATTCCAGGTGTAGTGGCTCAATCCAGTCGATATGTGGAATAGTGATCGCACCATAACGATACGACACGACAGGATCAGCATGAACGTCCGCTCCCTTATTGTAAATTTTTAGCATTTCAGCAGGATTTGTATCGTCATAGACCGCCATTTTTAGATCACCAATGACCGTGACTCGGCGAATCTTACAGGGGTGAAGCCAACTGATATGCACATGAGCACTCATGCCATCAAGGAACTGTAGATCGAGATGAGCTACATCCTGGATATGTGGTTGTATGTGAGCATGGGCCTGGACGCTGACCTGGTGTGGTTTTTTTCCTAAAAGATAGAGCAGAATTGATATATCGTGAGGAGCCAGATCCCATATCACATTGACGTCGCTACGAAATAGACCTAAATTCAAGCGCTCAGCTTCAACACAATAAACTTTGCCTAGATCACCACTTTGCACGATTTTGCGCAACTCATTAACAGCAGGATTATACTCAAAAGTGTGCCCTACCATCAGAACTCTTTGCTCATCTTGTGCCAGAGTCACCAGTTCTTCAGCTTCGGCGACACTGGCTGTTAGAGGCTTTTCTACCAGTACATGCTTACCATGTAACAAGGCTGATTTTGCCAACTGGTAATGGGTATTCACCGGAGTTGCGATCACTACCCCATCGATATCAGAACGAAATATTTCCTCTACCTGCGTCGTCGTGCTTGTCCAGGACTGGTTCACAAGAGATTTCAAACGACTGCTATCTCGATCCGCCACCGTTTTTACCATTACATGCGGCAACGTATCCAGATTACGGGCAATTTTGGGTCCCCAGTACCCCCAACCAATGATTCCAAGATGTAAATCTGTACAACCCATAGCTTTCCTCCATCTGACTTACAAACACCGCAGTCAATCTTTCACATATACTCACACCCCTACACAAGCATTTTCGACGGCGCTGATCACCATCTGAATCTGTTCAGTGGTCAATTCTGGGTACATAGGCAGAGAGACAATGCGTTCAGCCACCGCTTCTGTTATGGGGAGCATGCCTTGACGATAGCCATACCGTTCACAGGCTGGCTGTAAGTGGAGGGGAATGGGATAATGAATGCCTGTCATCACCCCCTCCTTCCGCAAGTGTGCACGAAATTGATTACGGGCACAAACTTGCACGACATAGACATAGTAGACGTGCTCTGCCCACGGTCGAATTACTGGGACGAACTCGACGATGTGCTTCAGGTGGTCTGTATAAGAGCTGGCATGACTCCGGCGTGCGGCATTCCACTGCTCAAGATAACGCAATTTCACGCGTAGTATCGCAGCCTGAATCTCGTCCAGGCGAGCGTTACCCCCCAATAACTCATGTTGGTAGCGGACACGTGAACCATGATCACGCAACATGCGTATCTTTTCCGCAATATCTCCACGATTTGTTACACATATGCCCGCTTCACCGTATGCTCCCAGGTTTTTGCTACAGTAAAGGCTAAAGCAACCTATATCTCCAATGCTCCCTACTCTCCTCCCTTTATACTTTGCCCCATGGGCTTGTGAGGCATCTTCTATCACACTTATTCCTCTTTCGAGAGCAATATCCATAATAGGCTCCATATCAGCAGGATGCCCATAAAGATGTACTGGAAGGAATGCACGTGTGCGCGGGCTTATGGCTCGCTCCAGATTGTGCCAATCCAGGGTTAATGTGTCAGGATCAACATCGACGAATACAGGGGTTGCTCCTACTGCAGCAATTGCTTCCACTGTTGCAATGAATGTGTTAGCGACTGTAATCACCTCGTCTCTCGTACCAATACCACAGGCGCGTAAAGCCAGGATGAGAGCATCCGTTCCGTTCGAAAGACCTATGCCGTGCTGACATCCGCAATACATGGCGAATTCACGTTCAAATGCCTCTATTTGCGGGCCGAGAAACAGATGCATCCCGTCAAGAACACCTTCTATCTCTGCAGTAATCTCGTGCTTTATCATCTGGTATTGCACATGCAGGTCTACGAGTGGGATCTCCATACGTTTTCTACCGCTCCTCATAAATAGACATAACATAACCAATCATCCGTCTTTGGCTGGATCAATGTTCCATTATGGCGGAAAAAGGTGGAGGAATGCATAGAGAATATGGTCATTCGAACCGACATAGACTATCCTATCGACCACCGTCGGCGAGGACCAGATGCAGTTTCCTGTGGTATAGCGCCATAATTGGATACCCATGACTGCGTCTAGCGCATACAGGTTGTAGTCATCCGAGCCGACGTAGACCACACCATTGGCCACCGTCGGCGATGACTGAATGCCTCCCCTGGTGACGTAGTGCCACAGCAAGGAGCCTGTAGCTGCATCCAGTGCATACAGGTTGTAGTCATCCGAGCCGACGTAGACCACACCATTGGCCACCGTCGGCGAAGAACTGATAATGCTACCAGTGACGTAGTGCCACAGCAAGGAGCCCGTAGCTGCATCCAGTGCATACAGGTTGCAGTCATCCGAGCCGACGTAGACCACGCCATTGGCTACTGTCGGCGATGACTGAATGCCTCCTCCGGTGCTATAACGCCACAGCAGGGTGCCTGTAGCTGCATCCAGCGCGTAGAGCGCAGCATCAAAGGAACCGACATAGACCACGCCGTTGACCACCGTCGGCGAGGAAAAGATATCAGCGCCCGTAACATAGTGCCACAGCAAGGTACCCGTCGCTACATTCAGCGCGTAGAGCGTGCAATCCCACGAGCCAACGTAGACCACACCATTTGCTACTGCTGGCGAGGATTGAATCCCCCCTCCAGTCATATAGCTCCACAAGCGAATGCCCGTCGTTGCACTCAGGGCGTAGAGCGCGCGATCCCACGAGCCAACGTAGACTACCCCATCAGCCACAAGCGGCGAGGACCAGATACGATTGCCCGTAACATAGTGCCATAGGTGGGTACCCGTGGCTGCATCCAGGGCATAGAGTGCACGATCCCACGAACCAACATATAACACTCCATTCATGACTGCCGATGAGGAATAGATAACATCCCCAGTAGCATAGGTCCAGAGAGGCCCAGAATTGGTCCCGCTTGAACGCTTGAGTGTACTCTTGGAAAGAGCGTTATCTACCATATGGAGTCTCCTAAAAACTTCTACTCGCGGTCTTCTTCAAGAAGAAAAAAGCAAAGCTTGTCTAGAAATACCCAAACAGTAGCCAATACAACCAAAACTATTCGTGTGCATCTGGTATTGCGAGCCAGCTATATCAATGCTATCCCGATGCTGCCGCTTGTGCTCTGAATAGGCACTCCTTTAAGTGCCTGGCAAAATCGTGAAGGTGCTCGGTTCTACATGTCTCATGTGAGCCATCGATATCATGGAACTCTACCCCTTCTGTTTCGGTCACTTTCCCCCACCATACTTTGCGATCAGCAGGCTTTTCACGCGCCCAAAAGTATGTCATTTTGCCCGGATACGGGCGCGGTACATATGAGGAAATCGCCCAGATAAATTTGCCCATCCAGTCCTTACGAAGCTCCTCAGCTGTTGAGAGTGGCGAGAAGTTTTGCGAGTACTCGTCCTGCGCATGTCTCACCCACCTGGACAGGTGTCGCAGGCGCAGAAACACATCTACCTGCTTTTCTGGAGAGAGCGCTATCAGCTTGCCCACACGGCGGATGATCCTGCTGAGCAATCTGATGACCTCAATAGGGCCTGCTTTGGGATCTATTAGAAGCAGAAAGTCAACCGCCTGCCCTTCTGCAAGCAACTGGCGAGCTACTTCCGAAGCTATCAGACCTCCGCCGCAGAATCCTCCCAATAGGTATGGGCCTTCTGGTTGTATGGCACGCAACGCCCGTATGTAGTCTACAGCCATCTCTTCTAGCGTAGGCAGAACAGATAAGCCGTCAAAATTGTATGGATCTAGCACGTAAAATGGTTGATCCGCTCCCACATCGCGTGCCAGGGGGAAGCCATAAAAAGCGCCTCCCTGCCAGTGCACGTGAAAATAGAAAAGCGGACGTCTGGAACCTGCTGTTTGAATCGGTACCAGGGTAGATCGCGTGTCGGCGACCACAGGTTTCGGCTTTTCCCGCATGGGCAGTGCGGCCGCATGAGCACCTCCTGAAGACTGCACAACCTCTCCACGCAGATATTTTTCAAGGAAGGCGCGCTTGACCTCTGAGAGTTCCGGAGTTTCTGGCATTACGGTTCTTCCTTTCACACTCTATTTTCTAGAGCCGACCTTTCATTGACAAATGTTACCGCACGCTCATGCACTTGCAGAGGCAGGTACAAGATGCGCCCTGGCAGGATGAAATCAGGTTTCACACATCGCGGATGACCAGCAAGGCTGATCCGAGACGTTAGAATGAGACTGGTAATGCTAACAGGCCACGCAAACCCAGATTTTCTCGCCAGGCAATGGGGCCAGGTTCCAGGCGAATATCTGGCATACGACGCAATACGGTCTCAAAGACGATCTGCCCTTCTATGCGTGCCAGCGCTGCACCAAAGCAGAAGTGACTCGCCCAGGCGAAGGCGACATGTCGATTATCCTGACGACAGATATCCAGTCGATCCGGATCGGGAAAGCGTTCTGGATCCCGATTCGCCGCTCCCATGATCGCAATGACAGCCTGGCGCTTGCGAATATCTTTTCCTCCCAGTTGGACATCGTAGGGAGCCAGGCGCGCCGTATGCTGGCTAGGACTCTCATAGCGGAGCAGTTCCTCTACAGCAGAGGGAACAAGGGATAGGTCTGCTTTAAGCTTCTCAAGCTGATCTCTATGGCGTAGGAGAGTAAGTATGCCATTCCCAATCAAGTTGGTGGTGGTCTCTTGACCTCCGACCATGGTCACGATACAATTGGCAACAATCTCTTCATCGGTGAAGCGATCTCCATCCTGCTCGACCGCTAAAAAGGCACTGATCAGGCCGTCACGCGGATGCTGCCGGTGATCCTCAAGCGCTGCCCGGAAGTAGGCACACATTTCGTTCAGACTGCGTATCACCTGCGTAGCATGATCGGGATTATGTTGAAAGTTGCCGAGCACCTGGGCGAAGTCGGCTGACCAGGCCGTTAATTGTCTCCAGTCTGAGGTAGGTACTCCTAGCATTCTCGCAGTGATAATCGCGGGTAACGGATACGCCAGGTCTGCAATCACATCCATCTTGCTCTTGTCTTGTGCCGCATCGAGGAGGCTATTTGTAATCTCCTGTATTTGAGCGCGAAGCATCTCCACACGACGTGGAGTAAAGGCTTTCGAGGCCAGGCCACGTACACGTCCATGAGCAGGTGGGTCCAGGAAGAGCATCTGGTGGACCATCACTTTCGCCAGAGGCGTTAATGCCGAGAGACCCAATGCAGTCAGTTGTTCCGCTGTCGGTGTACGATTGGCAGAGAAGCGCTGAAATACTGTGACGACATCCGCATACCGGGTGACGACCCAGGCGTGCAGAAAGGGGTCCCAATGCACTGGATCCTCATTACGAAGTCGGTGGTACAATGGATACGGATTTGCAAGGACCTCAGGGTCAAGTAAATGATACAGGCTCAATGAGGGGTCAGATTTTCCCTTCATCGGCAACGCCTTTGTGTAGGCCGACATATTCATTCCTCCTGTGTGTGACTACCGGACGCGAGAGGAGCCGTCTATGACTTCTACAGCAACAATTGCTGTACTTCATCGTCACTCATCTCCTGCACTCTGGCGAGAATACGTTGCTCAATCTGCTCGGACAACGTTCGTATGGTAGGAGCTTCAAAGAGTGTGCGCAAGGGAATATCAATGCCGAAGGTATGGGCTACCCGCGCAATTAGTTGTGTACCCAATAATGAATGACCGCCAAGCATAAAGAAGTTGGCATCGATATCGATTTGCTCGATTCCTAAAAGATCGTACGTAATCCTGGCCACCCGCTCCTCAGTCAGCGTACTGGGCAACGTGATAATCTCATCACTCAGGATTTTCATCGTATCCGGATCAGGAAGAGCATCACGATCGACTTTACCATTTGGGGTAATAGGTAATGCATCGATCACTACAAACGATGCAGGAATCATGTATTCAGGCAGAGCCGTGAGAAGCGCATCTCGCAAGGAACTTGCCGTAACTGGCACATCATCCACCAGTACGATATAAGCAATCAGGCGTTTATCACCAGCATCATCCTCACGCGCAATGACAAAACTGGTTTGAATTGCTGGATGGCGGTTCAACGCAGCTATGATCTCACCTGGCTCGATACGATAACCGCGGATTTTGATCTGGTGATCAATGCGCCCTACAAATGCGATCTGTCCATCTGGTAGATAGCGGGCCAGATCCCCCGTCTTGTACAAACGTGCCCCTGTTTTCTGACTAAGGGGGTGCGCGATGAATCTTTCTGCTGTTTGCTCAGGAAGGTTGAGGTAGCCGAGGGCCAACCCTACGCCACTAATACACAGTTCCCCTACCTCACCAATAGGAACCTGTTGTAGCTGCTCATCCAGAATATAAATCTGCGTGTTGTCTACCGGGCTTCCGATAGATGGGAGCACATCAGGATGTTCGGTTGGTGGTACTTCCCCCGATGTCACCAGGACGGTTGCCTCTGTTGGACCGTAATTATTGATCAGTTTGAAAGGCAATGTGGAAGGGGGATAGCGATGAAGTTTGTCAGCTCCGGTTAACAGGTAGCGTAATCTTGTCGTTGAGGGCCACTCCAGGGTGATAAGACTTTCCGCCAACGCGGTTGGTACAAAACTTATGGTAATATCTTGATCCACCAACCAATCGCGCAGTGCCAATGGTTCCATGCGCAACATATCATTAGCCAGGTACACGCTTGCACCAGCCGTGAGATAGGGCCATAGTTCCCATCCAGTAGCGTCGAAAGCCGGGCTGGTTAATTGTGTTGCACGGGCGGCAGGTACGACAGAGAAGGTGCGCTGATGCCAGAATATTAGATTAAGAAGGCTATTGTGAGTGATTTGCACACCTTTGGGTCGACCCGTCGACCCAGAAGTGTAGATGACATAGGCCAGATCATCTATTGTGGCAGCTGAGATGGGATCGGTTGTACCTTGCTTTGCGAGCACGGCAGCATGGGTATCCATAGAAACTACTTGCCCCGCCGGATTGGGAAGACGCACCTCTATATCATGATGCGTGACTAGCACGTGGGACTCCGCATCTCCCATCATAAATGCAAGTCGTTCTGATGGGTACGTAGGATCAAGCGGAACGTATGCTCCTCCCGCCTTGAGAATACCTAGCAGCCCTATCACCATGTCAAAGGAGCGCTCCATACACAAACTTACACGTACATTGGGACCCACTCCAAGGGCCTGCAAGTAGTGAGCCAACTGGTTAGCGCGTCTATTCAACTCTTCGTAGCGAAGTGATTGACCATCCGCTACAAGCGCCACCGCATCAGGCCAGGCAATAGCGTGTGCCGCTACTAGTTGCGGGACACTCCTGTCCTGAGAATAGGGCCGTTCGGTCGCGTTCCATGCGGCGATTTGTTGCCGTTCGGCTTCCGTCAGAAGTGGAGCACCCACTTGAACATTCGTCACTGCGTCACCAATAACAATCAATACATCGTGGGAATGCTCTGCAACTTTCCTGTCTTTGGCGTACACGACCGTCACCTCCTGATACAAAGATATGATCAAGCATATTGCCAATGGCAACGATAAGAGGTACATCTCACAAAAAAAGGAGTTCTTCCCTCAATGTTTCTCAATTACAGAACCTGAAGAAAACACACTAGCCTGCATTGCTGACATCAAGGACCAGTATACCCAAAGGAAGAAAGAAAAGTCCCTAATTGAAGGCTTATCTTACAGGAAGTGATAACCGACTTTACCCGGTAAGATGACCATCCACACCCGGATTCATGCAACAGTGACGACCGTCTTCCCTCACATCTGAGGTGGAACAGGAGAACCGTGAACCAGATACGCTGGTTCTTTGCCTGGCTCGGGCCCCACACGGGCGATCCCGTGCGGTGTGCGGACGTTTTCACCGTAATCAACATGTTGGAAGACATTTTGATGGGCAGGGCTATATTTGTAAGGTGGTCGCCACTGGCAATGCGACGCCGACCACCTTACAAATATAGAAAGGGGAAGTGTGTTAGTGTTGAATCCGAAGACGTGCCGTGGATGGTAATCCAGTCAGGCAACAACCGCTTTCTCGAATATTAGAAACAGCCAAATCGAAGTGATACAACTTGGTACGTAGCGATGAGATAGCGCGGCGAACCGGCCTCAGTTCCTGTTGCCACATCCCAAGTATCTGTGCTTTTCGCAATAGTTGTCGACAGTAAACAACAGAGTCCTCTGTAACAGCTTTAGAAGAAATGTAGGAGAGAAGCACTTCATAAGGACAGTAGTACGGAAAATATTCCAGTATTGGCAGTATCATACCCATTTCATTGGCGCTAAGTTGCTGCGCCACAAGAAGTTGCGGACCATCAGTGAGGAGAAACAACGTGCGCGTCTCCAAACTTAGGGCTAGCTTTTGACCTGGAGGTAGCAGGCTATCTAAGAAAAAATGGCGTATCTTCTTCTCTACTACCGTGTCCAGTTGCATGTAAACAGGATACGTGGTCTCCATACATCTTTCCTTGTATGTGAATGGACGGGCTTATATACAACACTGCACTACATTAAGTTAACCTGATATACGAGTTCACCTTTTCAAAGGAAATATCCTCAGAACCTGACACAGTTTCCCGAGGAGGTAATGCGCGACCCGGCTAACTGCATCGTTACCTGTTCCCGTTTGCTTGATGAGATGTTGCCATAATTGAGACAAGGACACACTTAGAGATTGTAGCCTGATCTCTCAACTATCGAACAGCGAGGTGACATGGTAGAAGTTATCGGAATACACTCAGATCCCCCGGACTGAAGTACTCTTTAGGCTCCCTCTGGCAGAACTACTGCCATTTCTTTCCTCTCGATGAAAAAACCTTCCGTTTTCTCTAGGTATTCTATACCACAAAAATAACACAAAACGCAAGAAATAAGCGGTAATTAAAAAGTAGTTTATTACCTGTAATAATAAGCGAAAGTCTGGAATATACTCTTCCGTGAGGCTATATTCCAGACGGTATGAGCAAGCATCTTAGCAAGTGCGACGTAACCATACATAGCTGCTAAAGGTTGATATAAGTATCCGCGTGGAGCGGTCATCTTATCGAGGAAAGTCGGTTATCACTTCCTGTAAGATAAGCCTTCAATTAGGGACTTTTCTTTCTCCCCTTGGGTATACTGGTCCTTGGTGCCAGCAATGCAGGCTAGTGTGTTTCTATAGAATCCATTTACGCTTCTTTAGTTTTGACTACCAGTATGTTGCTGGTGCTGATAGTACGTACATAGTATGTAAGCCTGGACCTTCACCAACAGATAGAAGATGCATGAAAGAAGAGGTTGCGCTGTGAATCTTGTCTCTTTCTCGATCAAAACAAAAGGAACGCGTACCTTTTTCCGAAGGATCCACACCGTTTTCAGCAGATTTGGCTTTTCTGAGGCGCCCATCCAGCAGGCTCTCTATACAGTTACAGATCTTCTTCAACAGTATGAGGGCGCACCAACGTTTTTTATCCCTGCAGTGGTGTTACGCCGTCATCCTGCGATGATTGCCAAAGTAGCAAGTAGTGGTGCGGAGATCGGTATACATGGGTATGTACATACAGATTATCGATCTTTGAATGAAAGCGAGCAGTATCAGCAAACAAGGCATGCTATCTCAGTATTTCAGGGAACACGGATTCCTTTTCAGGGATTTCGCAACCCGTATCTTGGTTGGACAGAAGAGGGGCTTCGCGTATTTACCACACTTGGTTTTACCTATGAAAGTAACGAAGCTATTGAGCATCCTGTTATTGATTTCGATCGTCTTACGCCCGTAATCAGAAGTAGTTATGAAAAGTCGCTGCTGCTGTACCGCGTCGTCCCTTGTAACGTCTATACCGTGCGTCCACATTTCCAAGGGCCACTCTTACGTATTCCTATCAGCGTGCCAGATGACGAGATGCTTTTTGATCGTCTTCATATTACCGATGCGGAGGAGATTGGACGCATCTGGAGTGCTATTATGCAGCGGGTCTATATGCTTGGTGGACTCTATACCCTCAATCTCCACCCAGAACGTGCGACCCTGTGCAAAAAAGCGCTTGCTATTTTGTTATCCTTTGCACGAAAACAACCACATCCCGTCTGGGTAGCTCGTCTTGGTGATATCGCACAATGGTGGAAGGAGCGCAGTCAATTCAAACTGACCATCACGCCACTGGCTTCGGAACGCTGGCTGGTCGAGGCCGATTGCTCTCCTCGCACCACACTGCTTGCACGCCATATTCTTCCAGAGGATCAGTCTACGCTCCCCTGGTCAGCCAGCGAGGTGCGTCTCTCCTCTCATCGCTGTATCATTCATGCTGCACAGTGCCCTTGCATTGGTCTTTCAACTCAGACTTCTCAGCAGGTATCTGATTTCCTTCAGGAACAGGGATATCCAACGATACGCTGCACTGAGGAAGAGACTTCCAGCTACGCATGCTACCTTGACAGACCGCAAGGATTGGGAGAAACGCGCGAGCAGCAGATACAACAACGCAGTGAGCTGCTACAACAGATCGAACAACTGGATACTCCGCTTGTGCACTTCGGTTGCTGGCCAGACGGCAATGAAGCCGCACTTGCAATTAGCGGGGATATTGACTCTGTGACTATTCAAGACTTTTTTTTACGTATCCTGGAGGTCCGTCAACATACATAACATGTGACCCCAACGCTGCTTGCAAAGTTTTATGAAGGTGAAAGATGTTAAGGAACTTACACAACGTCACTTCTATCCTTCTTGCCTTTGTTGTACTTGCTGTCGTAGTCGGTCTCCTGATGAACAAGTCTTTTTTATGTGGTAAACTGAGGGCATTTCCTAGTGCTATGAGCGTCGAGCATTTTGCTCACTGCTCTCGTGATTCACTTTTCCACTGCTATCTCCCCTATTGTACGTGATTGATAGATACCATTTTTTAACGCATTATAACCGTTATGTTCATCTCGTATTCTCTCTTTCATCTCTTGTCTGCGGTACAGCATATACATGTCCTCCCGGAATTCGGGAAGATATCGACAGAGCATCGTATCACTTGAGATATATTTGATGGTTCTGCCTTCTCTCTTCACCCCCTCCCTTGTGAGAAACGCATCAGTTCTTCTGATATGCCAGGAACTCGTTACCACACCGATGGTTTTTTTCTCCTTAAATGACTCCGCGCTCAAGAGCTTCGCCAATTCACGAGCATTTTCCTCTGTCGTCCTCGATCCCTCTTCCAAGTAAATGCAGGTTTCAGGAACACCATACGTCATCAATTCTGCTTTCATCACAGCGGCTTCTGTTGGGGCCCCCTGATCTTCAGGATCGGTTTTCCCGGTAGAGAGGATAATGCAATCGCAAACTCCTTGATGGTACAAGAAGGCAGCTGTAATCACTCTTCCTTGGGCTCCAAAACTTTTTTTCGTCGCTTTGCTGTAGGAAGTAGTGATATAGCCCACTCCGCTTTTGACGATATTTCCCCCTAAAACCACCACGACGTCACACGCAAAAGGGGAATTCCCTTTCATCTCAGCAGCTAGATGGTGAAGATAGTCTTGCGCGTGTTGTGCAAGAAGTGCTGGATTTTCTAGTTTGAGTCTAGCCATACCTTGAAGAAAGAAGTTTTCACGATATGTTTCGAAGCACTGAGAGCAGCTTAGCGTACCGAGCCTTCTGGTGTGTTTTGTTGGCTGCACACAAGGCATTTCTTGCTGCTTCTTATCATTGTACCAGAGTCCTGAGGGCATTTCATACCTCGCTTTCTGCCCATAGATGAGCCAAGACCCGCTTGGGAGAGCGGATGGGATCAGGACGGCCTGCGTGCTTTTCCTTTGACCCGGATGCATGTCGGCTTGCACGTGCGTCAACGGGAGCTGGCCTTGCTGGATGACTGCTTGCTGAACTCGTTGAC